>JAEEGI010029218.1_pt1 | contig 10438 bp, 9 predicted proteins | sample 8958751 | NCBI WGS metagenome assembly JAEEGI01 (sample SAMN16246545, study PRJNA631951) | gut metagenome | biome: gut microbiome; feature: rumen; material: KS-attached | host: Bos | place: Iran: Karaj | collected 2018-10 | reverse complement strand
TGAATTCATCAAAGGTGATATCAAAGATTTTGATACCTGCATGAAAGCCTGTGAAGGTGTGGACTATGTTCTCAATCAAGCCGCCTGGGGCAGCGTACCACGCAGTATCGAGATGCCCTTGTTCTATTGTGCCAATAACATCCAAGGCACACTGAACATGATGGAGGCAGCAAGGCAAAATAAAGTGAAGACTTTTGTCTATGCTTCCAGTTCTTCCGTCTATGGCGACGAGGCACACCTGCCAAAGAAAGAAGGTATTGAAGGTAACTTGTTATCTCCATACGCACTCAGCAAACGTGCCGATGAGGAATGGGCAAAGCAATATACCAAGCATTATGGTTTGAAAACCATAGGCTTACGTTACTTTAACGTGTTTGGAAGGAGACAAGACCCCAATGGTGCCTACGCTGCTGTTATTCCAAAGTTCATCAAGATGTTGATTAACGATGAGCAGCCTACTATCAATGGTGATGGCAAACAGAGCCGCGACTTCACTTACATTGAGAATGTGATTGAAGCCAATTTGAAAGCTTGTTTGGCTCCTGATGAGGCTAATGGTGAAGCCTTCAATGTAGCATACGGTGGCAGAGAATATCTCATTGACATCTATTATGACTTGACTAAGGCTTTGGGCAAGAATATCGAGCCACACTTTGGCCCCGACCGCCCTGGCGACATCAAGCATAGCAACGCCGACATCAGCAAAGCGAAGCGACTGTTGGGATACGACCCAGAATACGATTTTGCGAGAGGCTTGAATGAGGCTATTGAGTGGTATAAAGCTAATTTGTAAGCTCCACGTATCTCGCGTATCCCGAGTATATTTATATGACTATTGACCAACTGATTTACGAGGCGATTGGAGCTTCGTTTGAGGTTTACAATGCATTGGGACCCGGCTTATTGGAGAGTGTATATGAAAAGGCCCTCATACAAGAACTGAAGCTACGTGGATTGCAAGTGTCTTCACAAGTGCCAGTTGACATTGTTTACAAAGGCGTATCTGTTGGTGCCGACTTGAGACTAGATATCATTGTGGAGGATAAGCTGATTATTGAACTTAAATCTGTTGAGTCATTGGCGCCCGTACATTTCAAGCAAGTAAGAACCTATATGAAGCTTCTCGAAAAACCAGCCGGATTGCTGGTAAACTTTGATGTAAGCGATTTTAAACAAGGATATAAAGTAATCAAATAAATAACCCATCTCCACGTATTACGCGTATCGCGAGTATATAAAGGATACGTGCTAATACGCGAAATACGTGGAGGCCAAAACAAAGAAAAAATGAAAGATACAAGGATCTGTGTAATCGGTCTAGGTTACGTCGGCCTGCCTCTGGCACGCCTTTTTTCAACCAAATATCCCACTGTCGGCTTCGACATGAACCAGAAACGTTGTGATGCCTTGATGGCTGGCCATGATGCCACCCTTGAGGTGAGCGACGAGTTGCTTCAAGACGCTATCAAGAACCATGGCTTTGTCTGCACCAGCGACATCGAAAAGATTCGTGACTGCAATTTCTACATTGTAGCCGTCCCCACCCCTGTGGATAGTGACAATAATCCTGACCTTACGCCTCTCGTAGGTGCCAGCACCACCGTGGGCAAGGTCATCGGCAAAGGTGATGTGGTAGTCTATGAATCCACTGTCTATCCTGGCGTTACCGAAGACGAGTGCATCCCCGTGGTGGAAAAGGTCTCTGGTTTGAAGATGAACGTCGACTTCTACGGCGGCTATAGCCCCGAGCGCATTAACCCGGGTGACAAGCAGCACACTGTTGAACACATTAAGAAAGTGACCTCCGGTTCTACGCCTGAGATTGGCAAATATGTCAACGAGGTTTATGCGAGTGTCATCACTGCTGGCACGCACCTTGCCCCGACCATGAAGGTGGCCGAGGCTGCTAAGGTGATTGAGAACTCGCAGCGCGACATCAACATCGCCTTTGTGAACGAACTCTCCAAGATCTTCAACAAGATGGGTATCGACACCCTCGACGTGCTTGAAGCCGCTGGTACCAAATGGAACTTTCTGCCTTTCCGTCCAGGACTGGTAGGTGGTCACTGCATCGGCGTTGACCCGTACTATCTGGCACAATGCGCTAAACGTTATGGCTATAACCCAGAGATTATCCTTGCTGGTCGTAGAATGAACGACGGCATGGGTGAGTATGTAGCCACCGAGACCATCAAGTTGATGCTGAAGAAGGGCATCCAAGTCTTGAACAGCGACATCCTCATTCTCGGATTCACTTTCAAAGAGAACTGCCCTGACGTGCGCAACACTAAGGTCATCGACATCTACAAGGCTTTGAAGGAATACAACCTCAACATTACTGTTTACGATCCATGGGCCAATCCTGCCATTGTGGAACATGAGTATGGCATCAAGGTAGTGAACGAATTGCCGAAGCAGAAGTTTGATGCCTGCATTGCTGCTGTGGCGCACAAGAAGTTTGAGGGATTAGATATCCTCGGGCTGTTGAAAGAAAAGCATGTGGTGTTTGACGTGAAGTGCACGCTGGATAGAAAGTTAGTGGATGGGAGGTTGTAATTAATCTACAATTGTATGTTTGAGAAGATTGTTACAAAGTGTTATGACAGAATCTTATCAGCACGGGCAAAATATCAATTGAGTCAGTTTGCTGAACATGGTGAACAGGTGTCTGTCGGTAGGTGTGGGGATTTTATCCCTTCTCATATCCATTGTGGCCATCATGTTTATATTGGTCCTCATGCTTCATTTATGGCAAGCATCGCCCATATCTATATTGGCAACTATGTTACTTTTGGTCCATTTGTGACTATTCGGGGGGGGGACCATCGTACTGATGTAATTGGCAAACATATTTATGAAGTAGGAGAAAGTGAAAAACTTCCTGAAAACGATGAAGATGTTGTTATTGAAGATGGCGTATGGATGGGTTGTAATGTAATCATATTGAAAGGCGTAAAAGTGGGAAGAGGGGCGGTTGTGGCTGCTGGTGCAGTTGTTACCAAAGATGTTCCGCCATATGCAATAGTTGGCGGTAATCCAGCAAAAGTTATCAAATTCCGTTTCGTAGAAGAACAAATCCAAGAACACGAAAGATTATTAAAGGAAAGAGGGGTCTAATTTCCGTCCAAATAGTGGGTTTTAACATGTCACAGCAGCAGACAACAGGAAAACGCTTGGCCAAGAATACGGCCTTTATGTATGGTCGTATGATAGTCTTAATGCTCATTTCACTTTACACTTCACGTGTAGTTCTTCGTGAGTTGGGTGTTGACGACTTTGGTATTTACAATGTTGTGGGGAGTGTTGTAGCCATGTTTGCCGCGATGCGAGGGCTATTTGCAACTTCTACCCAAAGATTTATGAATTATGAGATGGGTAAAGGTGCTGAAGGTCGTCTGCAGTTGGTTTTCAACATGGGAACCTTTATCAATTTGCTCCTCGCCATAGTATTTTTAGTTGCTGTCGAGATAGTTGGTTGGTGGTTCTTTGAGTATAAAATCAATGTTGATCCATCGCGTTTGTTTGCTGCCAAGTGGGTGTTTCAACTCTCCGTATTATCCGCGGTAGTAAGTATGTTGACGACCCCTTACGATGCTGTAATCATAGCCCATGAAAAGATGGATTTCTATGCTATTATGGCCATTGTAGAGGGAGTACTGCGTTTAGTAATAGTTTTTTTACTCACATATTTCTCTTTTGACAAACTCATTTTTTATGCCTGCTTGCAGTTGGCTGTCTCTTTGTTGATTAGGTTTGTAAATGCAATATACTGTAAGAAACACTTTCCCGAAAGTCATTACAAGCGTTGTTGGGATAAAGGGCTGTTTAAGGAAATGTCAGTTTTTGCAGGGTGGAATTTTTTCGGCAATATGGCATTCACTCTTACTGATAGCGGCTTGAATATGGTTTTAAATATCTTTGGTGGACCCGCCATCAATGCCGCAAGAGGTATTGCATATCAAGTAAAAAGTGCTACTATGAAGTTTATGGATGCTATGACAACAGTTGTAAGCCCATATAATACAAAGTTATATGCAGCAGGGGAGAAAGAAAAGTTTTTTTTTATGCTTCACTTGTCGACGAAAATCTATTTTATGGTTCAGCTTTGTTTAGTTGTTCCATTGATATTTATTACCAAAGATGTTCTTTATGTTTGGTTGAGGCAAGTACCTGATTATTCTGTGGTTTTTACTCAACTTGTACTGTTGCATACATTGCTTCGCGCCGTACATTATCCAATAAACAATCTGTTTAAGTCGGTTGGGAATTTGAAGGCATATCAGATTACGGAAGGAATTGTTTTGGCCCTGCCTCTACTTGTATCATATTTTGCCCTTAGCGCAGGATGGCCCTATTTTAGTTTGTTTGTTTTCGTGATATTGTTTGAGGTGATTAACTTTGCAATAATAGTATTAATTGCCAAGCGTGTTGCGGGGTTGTCAATACGTCAATATACTTTGCGCTCTGTCATACCTTGTGTTTTTTGCTTTGGGATATGTCTTGCCGGTTATTTCTTTAAAGGATGGTTGGGAGACAATGTATGGATCTCTTTAAGTTTAGCTATAGGAGTTCTTGCAATCAGCTCGGTTCTCATGTTTTATGTTGGAATGTCTTCTTTCGAGAGAAAACAAATGATATCAATTGTGAAAAAGAATAAATCATAAAAACATGTTTTTTAAAAACGTATTGGATGAACTTATCAAAGGTAGACTGCGCGCGTCAGATATGTGGCCCAAAGCAAAAATCTTGTTGAGAGGGTTTCATGTTATATGCCTTACTATCGGAGTGTTGGATTTGATATTGCACTGACACCAAGCGGTCCTGTAGTTGTTGAAATAAATACCGGTGCTGGTGTATATTTGTCCCAAATGGGATATGAATATGGTTTAGGCAAGTTTTTCAAAAGTTTGCCAAATAATGAATAATAACAAAAGAATGCATTTGTGTTTTTATTTGATACAAATTATTTACAATGAAGAATAAAGTTGTTGTTTTTGGTTGTAACCATCAAAACATGCTTGGTCTTGTTCGCAGTTTGGGTGAAAAAGGTATTCGTCCATATTGTGTGTGTTTACAAAGTCAAGATGGCTTGGTTTTCAAAAGTAAATATCCACAAGAATGCTATTTTGCAAAGGATCCACGAGATGGTTTTAATTATATCATAGAGAAGTTTGGTCAAGAAGATACCAAACCGATTTTATTGAGTACTGATGATATGACCGAAACCTTGTTTGATATTAATGCGTCATTTTTAAGAGAAAAGTTTTATGTGCCAGCAGCTAAAGAAGATGGGAGAATTACTTATTTGATGGAAAAACAACACATAGCATTGCTGGCAAAAGAATGTGGGTTTGTTGTCCCAGAAATGTTTGTCGCAGAAAAAGATAAGCCATTATCTGAAAAGATAGATTATCCGGTGTTTACCAAATCATTAAAGTCAATTGATGGAGGAAAAAAAGAAGAAAATGTATGCTATAGCGAGAAAGAACTGATTGCAGCGATTTCAAATAGCAAGCAAGGTTGTTTATTAGTGCAGAAGTACATTGATAAGCAGACAGAATGGTGCTATCAAGGTTTTACTGATGGTGATAAAGTGTTTCTTCCTTATGTGATGAAGTATTTGCGGTATACAGATAAAGCATTTGGAGGGTATGTAAAACTAGAGCGAGTAGAAGATAGCATGTTTATAGAACAAATAAGAAATTTAGTAAAAGCCACTTCTTATAAAGGTCTTTTTTCTGTTGAATTTATCCTTGACAAAAACGGTACGCCATACTTTACAGAGATAAATTTCCGTCATGATGGATATTCCTATTTTACAACAACGGGAGGCGCTAATTTGCCATATTTGTATTGTAAGGCAATTGTTGAAGGAGTGTTTGACGTAAAAAGAGAAAAACTAAAACCAATTGTGATTGGGATGAACGAAATTACCGATATGAACCAATTTGTTTTTACAAAAAAAATATCAAAAGTAAGATGGCTTTTACAATGTGTTAAAGCAGACTCTCATTTGCTTTTTAACCGTAGAGATATTGGGCCTTTTTGGTTTTTTATCAAGAGGAATTACCTCAATAAGATTTTTAAGTAGTCTATAGGGTAAAAGGTGTAAGCGAAGTCTTTTTTATCTAGATATGTTTTAATGTATAATCAAAAGGTAATAATTTTAGGAACCACCCACCATAACACTTTGGGTATAATTCGGGCTCTTGGTGAAAGCTCGTTCCACTTAAATAGTACATTGGTGCTTTATGGAGAAAAAGAGAGTTACCTTACGCAGTCCATATATGTGAGTCGTACATTTTTAGTGGATCATGCCGATGGAATTACCGAGGCATTGCTTGGAATGGCAACTGAAGAAAAACAGATTATCATTGCCGTGACTGACGAAGCGTCGCATCAACTCGATGTCAACGCCGAAAAGCTTTTACCACATTTTTACTTTTTTAAGACCAACCAACAAGGGCAACTAACCAGATTCATGGACAAAGAGGAACAGGATACCATAGCTGAACAAGTCGGTTTGTCCATTCCCGCCAATTATACTCCCGATACTGTTTCTTATCCTTGTTTGCTGAAACCACTGGCCAGTATTGCTGGTGGGAAACGTGTTATTATCTGCAATAACAAAGAAGAGTATCATCAAGCCATCACAGAATTTCCTAATACAAGGTTCCAAATTCAGCAATATTTGCAAAAAGAAGAGGAGATTGTTCTGGTCGGTATGGCTGTGGGGGACGAGGTGCACATTGCTGCGTATGTGCTCAAGCATCGTGAGCTGTGGGGAGGGACTACCTATTCTACAGTCCACCCCATCAGTGAGATTGACGATCAATTGATCAATCAATCCAAAGATTTGATAAAGGCAATGGGCTATGAGGGCTTGTTCGGAATAGAGTTTCTTCTTTGCGAAGGTAAATACTATTTCATAGAAGTCAATCTGCGTACAGATGCCACTTGCTATGCCGTGGCAGTGGCTGGCGTCAACCTGCCGCTTGCATACGTGTTGGCGGTTCAGGGTGAGCCTATTGACAAGATAGTAAATGAGCCTATCCGAACCATTGATGCTATGGTTGAATTCCGTGACATCGAGTTTGTATTGAATAGGAAATTGTCACCAATCAAGTGGCTTAATCAAAGAAACCACTGCGACTGTTTATACTATAAGAGCAAGGTTGACGCAAAGCCCTATAAGATCAATAAAATGAGGTTGAAACGAAGATTGAAGACCACATTCATTAACAAAATCCAGATAGTATTAAGACTGAAAAAATGAGGCATTTTTTTATCATCACTGTAGATACCGAGGGCGACAATCTTTGGACATACCAGGAGGGTGACAAGGTGAAGACGGAAAACACGTTTTCCATACCGCGCTTCCAAGAGTTGTGTGAACAATACGGCTTCAAACCTGTATATCTGACCAATTATGAGATGATATGCGATGACCGTTTTGTAGAGTATATCAAGCCCAAGGCCGAAAAAGGGCTGTGTGAGGTGGGCATCCATGTGCATGCCTGGAACAATCCACCTTATTATGAATTGGATGGAAAATACAACGGTAATCCTTACCTTATAGAATATCCATACGAGGTGATGAGGGAAAAGTTTGCGACAACATACAATCTTATCAAGGAGCGTATTGGAAGGGCACCCGTATCGCACCGTGCTGGACGATGGACAATGAATGAGGATTACTTTAAGCTTCTGAAAGAGTTTGGCGTTGTTATAGATTGCTCTTACACACCCTTTGTGTCGTGGAAGAATAGTTCAGGAAGGACTGTTGACGGCGGATGCGACTACTCGTGTATTAATCCAAACACACATTGGATTCAAGATGTATTGGAAGTCCCAATGAGTATCCGGAAACTACATTTCATTGGTGAAGGAGGAATAAAAAGCAAGATTAAAACGGTACTGAAAAGCGGAACGGTTTGGTTGCGACCTGCCATATCAACATTAAAGGAGATGAAGCTGTTGAGCCAAAAGATAACACAGGAAAAATGTTCCGATCATCTTGAGTTCATGATTCATTCTTCAGAGTTGATGGTTGGCGGTAGCCCTTATTTTAAGGATGAGGATGCAACAGAAAGGCTGTTTTCGAACATGAAACAATTGTTTGACTACATTGAGAAGTTGGGGTATCAAGGTGCAACTTTGGAAGAGTATTTCACGGAAAAGCGTCATGCATAGTAAAAACAGGGTTTTATTTTTTATCGCTTCACTTGCTGGAGGTGGTGCCGAGCGTGTTTTGGCAACTTTGGCCAATGCGTTTGCGAGCCAAGGCAAACAAGTTTTCATTGCGACGTATAGTCCCAAGGACTCCGCTTATGATTTATTACCAGATATTCAACGACTGATTGTTTTGGATGAAAAAACACCCAAAACAACACGTTCGATATTGAGCAAAATCCATTGGCGCTGGTGGAAGTTCAGAAAAATACGGACCATCACAAAAACAGTATCACCTGATGTGGTTGTTTCATTCGTTACTCCCACAAATAATGATGTATTGTTTTCTCTTCTTGGGCTAAGCATTCCTATTGTGGTGTGTGAGCATACCAACGTGTTACGTTCCTACAGCAAAACAACTTCTTTTTATAGGAAGTTGATGTACCCCTTTGCATCGGCAATTACAGTCTTGACACGGCATGACTACAATTTGTGGAAACACAAATACCGTAACGTGGTATATATGCCTAATCCAATTGAGTTGAACCAGTTAGAAAACCATTCCAACATGGAACGAAATAAAGTAGTTCTAGCGGCTGGAACCATAATATCTTGGAAAATTAAAGGATTTGACAATTTGTTGCGCTGTTGGGGTAAGCTTTGTCATCGTTTTCCAGATTGGACTCTTTGTATTGCGGGAAAAGAAGACGATAATTCGATGCATCTTCTTCATAATATTATTAAAGATTGTGATTGTGAAAACGTAGTTTTTCTCGGTTTCAGAAGAGATGTTAGAGAAATAATGCGTTCGTCTGCTATTTTTTGTTTGTCATCGCGGGTTGAAGGTCTTCCAATGGTTTTGATAGAAGCCATGGAGGCTGGTTGTTGTTGTGTGGCGTTTGATTGCAAAACGGGGCCAAGAGAGATAATCAAAGAAAACTGTGGCGTTCTGGTTGAGGATCAAAATATTAAAGACTTGGAGGATAAGCTTTCAATGGTGATGTCAAATGATCAGTTGCGAAATCGCTATTCTATAAATGCTCCCAAATCCATACACGGTTATTCGATAGATAACATATTAAGCCGTTGGCAAATTTTGTTTTCAAAAATCTGAAAAAAATGAATAGGATCAAAATCAACCAGAATCTTATTTATTTGTATTATATTCTATTACTTATCATCTTTCTTTCTTGGAGTAATTTTGATACAGTTCCAGGGCCGTTTTTTAGATTGGCTTATTTTGGGGCAACACTTGTCCCTGTTATTGTTTGGAGAAGAAGTTGGTTAGTTGCCGTAATTGTATTATTTTTTACTTTAGCAAAAAATGGTTATTCGTCTTCATATCTACCTGCTGAGAATTATACATATATTACGGCTATAATTTTCACATTGTTTTTTTCTTATTCAAAAGACAGAATCAAAATACCTCTATGTATACTGATCATTTTAATAGTTCCTTTTTTTATCAATCTAATTTATCATCACAATATCGAACAAATTACATATACGGCTTTTGTTGTATTTTTATTATTGTTGAGCATTAATAATAATGACGAAAAGCAATTATCTATTATTTCTTTATTTTTTATTCTAGCATGTTTGATTCTATCTATTAGTTATCTATTATATGGTAAGTATTTTTCTATGATTTATGTTGGTTTTGAAGAAGAAAGGATAGGATTCTCTGATATTAACTATGTTGCTAGTATTATAGGATTTAGTATAATCCTTATTCTGATTAAATTGTTATATGAGTCTTACAATAATGTCTTTTTAAAATCCTTTTATATCATTATTGTCTTTGTTGAATTATATACGCTTTTTACAAATGCTTCACGCGGTTCCTTATTAGCAATTGGGGCAGGTGTATTGGTGTTACTTCTTTTTTCTAAAACATCTATCAAATTAAAAATATTGATTTCAGTTGCTATTATTGGCTTTTTGGTGTTTCTGTATACTAATAGCTACATGGATCTTTTGTTTTATCGAATAGGGAATGACAATACTACTGGAGGAACCGGTAGAGTTTTAATATGGGAAAAGAAATGGGCTGCATTTAGTACTTCTGAATCGATATTGAAGCTTCTTTTTGGATTTGGTTATGTTGGAGGAAGACAATTAAGTGGAGTAACCGTGGCTTTTCATAATGATTTTTTGGCATTTTTAGTTGAGTATGGTGTTTTAGGGTTATTTATTATTATTTCTTTTATTGTAACTCCTCTGATTAAATCAAATAAAAACAACAGACCTCTTGTATTAGCAAGTT
>JAEEGI010029213.1_pt1 | contig 10438 bp, 9 predicted proteins | sample 8958751 | NCBI WGS metagenome assembly JAEEGI01 (sample SAMN16246545, study PRJNA631951) | gut metagenome | biome: gut microbiome; feature: rumen; material: KS-attached | host: Bos | place: Iran: Karaj | collected 2018-10 | reverse complement strand
CATCGTAGATATTACAAAACTATCTATCGGTTTGGATCCCATGTATACGGCTGTGGTTCTCACGCTGGCGGTTGCCGCGGTAACCATCGGCGGTCTGCAGTCCATTGCTTCCGTTGCCAGCAAAATCGTTCCGGCAATGGCTGTGATTTATTTTGTTGCGACGGTCGGCTTTCTGCTCATGTTCATTGACAAAGTGCCCGGCGCGGTGATGGAAGTGCTGCGCTGCGCGTTTACGCCGACGGCGGCGGCCGGAGGATTTGCCGGGGCGAGCGTCATGCTGGCCATGCGTTCCGGAGTGGCCCGCGGCGTATTTTCCAACGAGTCCGGCCTGGGCTCTGCACCCATTGTGGCTGCTGCGGCTAAGACAAAATGGCCGGCGGAACAGGGGCTGGTTTCCATGACCGGCACGTTTATCGACACGATCATAATCTGTACCCTTACCGGCCTCACCCTGGTGGTATCCGAGCTGTGGAAGGGCGACCTGAACGGGGCGGCGCTGACCCAGGCGGCCTTCATGCAGGGCTATCCGGAAGCTGGGAAAATCGTGCTGATGGTGGGTCTGGTGCTGTTTGCCTTCACTACCATTTTGGGCTGGAATTATTACGGGGAACGCTGCATTGTCTATCTGGCCGGTGTGAAGGCTATTCTTCCGTACCGTATTATTTTTATTGTGCTGGTAGCCTTGGGCGCTTTCCTGAAGTTAGAGGCAATCTGGGTGCTGGCGGATATTGTCAACGGCCTCATGGCGATTCCGAACCTGATCGCCCTGCTGGCGCTCAGCGGCGTGGTGGTTGCCGAGACAAAACGGTATTTCAAACATGTTGAACAGGGGGATGTTGACGAGGTGAACGGGCTTCTGCCGGACGGACCGGAAGAAGTGATTGAACAAAAACTGGAAGGCAGATGAGAGTGTCATCGGCAAAAATAAAAAGCACGCATGATCCGGATGCGGGCTTTTTATCTTGCCATTATATAAAGAATCTGACTTTAACGCGTCGGCTCAGTGGCAGCTTGTGCTAACCGAGCAAATGGAATGCAGGAACAACGTGTCATTGCGAGACAGACATTATAACCTGTCTATATTATTAACAACAAGCAGGCTGGAAAACCGCGCTGTGACTGGCGTTGCGAAAAAAAATCCGGTTAGTTAACTAACCGGATTTAACTTTTTCATATGTGATATTTTAACTGTGCCCAGGAAAAAGGATACCGAAATGAAGGGACGCTTACTTATTTCATAAGCCGGAAGTATTGAAGTCGCATGTGGGAAAGGGTCAGGTTGCATTTGCGCAGGTCAATGCCTGCGATCCGTTGCTTAAGGGCAGGCGTCGTTGTTCGCTTGCGCCATTTGCCCTGCAGATGTTTCCTCTTCTCTCTGGCTTTCAGCGCCCGCTCCCGGAAATCCTGCAGCAGCGTTCGCATCCGCCGGTCTGGAATCCAGACGTAAACAGGACGGTGTGAATCCTTCACCCGTACGTTGGAACGCCAGATAAACTGTACCAGTTCGGAAAGGGCGTAGTTGTCGTTATTGAAGTTCAGTTCCTGATTGTTTTCTGCCTTTGCACGTTGCGCCAGAAAATTAACGCAGGTGACGTCAAAGAAACGGTTGCACAGATAAGCTACTCCGGTACAGTGGCTGTAATCGTTGGTGGCCTTGGTGTTGCAGGGCAGGAAACGGCGCAGGGAAGGATAATGGGTTCCGTCGCTGCGCAGCAGTTCTTTGTATGCGTTGAAGGTAGTGAACATGAACGTGTTGGTACGCACCCCATGCGCTTTCATGAAGTCATAGGCATTCCGGAATTTCTGCTTCAGTTGTTTCAGCCCGGCGCGGGAGGAATCCCGGCTGGCCCGGCTGTACCACTGCTTCGATAAACTGCCCTCCATGTTGAACCGTCTGTCATCCAGGATTACCAGATTTTCAATTCCTTCGGGATAGGTTTCCATGAACCGTCCGCCAGGGTTACGTATCATGCGCTGGTCGACGATCTGGTAAAAATCCATGCCGATACGGTTCATTACGCAATATTTGTGCAGCATGCTGTCATAGGTCAGGTAAGAAAAGAACCAGCATTCCCGGAAACAGCTGAACAGGTCGCGTCTGGCGAAAGCAATGATGGAAGTGAAACGCCCGTCCTTTTCGCCGTAGGGATATAGGGTACAGCTGTAGCTCAGCTTCTTCACCGCGTTGAAAACCTTGTAGTCAGCGTCGGTTTTTGCGTAATCGCATCCGGGATTGAATTCGATTACGCCGTTTTTGACGCGTATCATGTCGGCCTGCTGCATCAGTTTTATGTCGGCCGGGCCGAAGCGCACGCTGCCCGCAGGCTCGTCCAGCCGGGGACCGGCGCCCACCACATCACGGAACAACGGGGGCACTTCGTCAAATATCGCAATATATTTGAATTTACTTTGTTTCAATGCCTGCAGGGTTTCATCGTTGAAAATGCTCCACAGCGCGTGGGTGGTGACGATGTTTTCCCCATTACGGATCAGTTCCAGGATGCTTTTGTTATAAGGCGGCGTTTCAGGGGATTTCAGATCCAGTTCGCACTTATAGCGTTCGTCCCGCTCCCGGATAGTGGGGACGAATACGATAAACCGTCTGGGTTCCGGATCAAAACCAATATTATGGAAGCGGATTACGTCGATGATGGTGGCGCTTTTCCCTATGCCCATAGGCGAATCAATGATGCGGAACTTCATTGTCGTTTGCTGATTGGCCGATTTGGCAGAAATACTGTTAAAAATACGATAACCTCCACTTCACGGGAAAGAAAGTTGGCAGGCATATGGAACCTGTTGGCCGGTATTAGTTTCCCGCAAAAATAATGGGCGAGCCGTACATATGTCAGCCCTCCGCACAAAATCGTATTTTACACTATAAATGAGGACTGCGCAACCGCCATTTTAACTTTCGGTAGGTTCATTGTAAAATGAAATTGCACAGTAAAAATTGAAAATAAAAATCCATGTTGCTTACCATACGTCTTGTAAAATGTTAATACAGCTGATAAAATTGCCCTCACTCTGATTCGGTTCAGGGTGAGGGCATGCGTTTTTCTATTGAACTGTCAGTTATTTGGCTAAAAGTTTGGGACAGAAAAGAGCCTGGTTTTACTTAATTGATTTTCCAAGATTATATGCTTCGGTAAGTTCCGGTTTCCCGTTCGTGTCCCCGGGCTGCGCTACATAGCCGCATAATACCTTTCCGATGCTTTTCCAGCCGATGTGTCGTTCCAGATGGTCATACCAGAATTCGCTTTCCTGGAATTCGTTGCCTTCCGCCGCCATGATCAGCGCGGTTAATTTTTTCGGATTTTCATAGTTCGAATCGGCTTCTGCGATGGCAAACAACCGGTCAAACGTGTTTTTCAAAAACCCGGAAATAAACCAGTAATAGAGTGGGGACGCAAGAACGACAACATCCGCTTCTTTGTAAAGAGGATAGATTTTTTCCATGTCGTCGCGCTGTACACAGGGATGCGCCGCGTCTTTTCCACCGTTCCAGCAGCCGAGGCATCCGTTGATTTTCATATGCGCCGGGAAAAATTCCGTCACGGTATGGCCGGCTTCTTCCGCACCCCGTTTAAAAGCGGCGGTCAGCGAAGCGGTATTGCCGTTTTTCCGGGGACTGCCATTTAAGATTACGATTTTTTTTGGCATTTCAATCAGCTCCTTTGTGTATTGCTTTTTCCTGTCCGGTATGATACCATGAAACCAGAAATGTAACAAGTACCTACTTCTAAGTTAGGTACTTACCGGGAGGTAAGAAATGGAAGGAAAACGGATTGAAGATGCTGACTTCAACGAAACCGGATACAGCTACACCCTTTCCCTGATTTCAGGTAAGTATAAACCGGTCATCCTGTACTGCCTGATGGAGTATGAACCGGTCCGGTTTAACGAAATGCAGCGCTATCTGCAAAAGGTGGCGGATAAGACCCTCAGCCAGAACCTGAAAGAACTGGAAGCCGATGACCTGATCATGCGTAAAGTGTATCCACAGATTCCTCCTAAGGTTGAGTATTCGCTGACCGAGCGGGGGCATTCTCTTGTCAAAGTGCTGGATAAACTTTGTGATTGGGGAAATGAAAACCGAAAGTGAAAGCAATTGTTTTTGCGTTTTGATAAAGCCGGCCTGATGTGAAATGTAAAAAGGACGTGAGCGTATGATTATATATTTTTCCGGTACCGGGAATTCATACAGCGTGGCAAATAAACTGGCAGCAGCGCTGAACGACAGGGCGGTGCCGCTGATCCGGCTGCAGGAAGAACCGGATGTATTTGATTTGACAAAAGAAACAAAAATCGGCATTGTGTTTCCCGTGTACTTTGGGGATATTCCCCAACCGGTGGAGGACTATCTGAAAACTGCGGTTCTAAATCCTTCCACCTATTTTTTTGGCTTAGCGACATGCGGGGGCTCTTTTGGCGTTTCCCTGTATCACCTGCGGGAAATTCTGAAAGTGCGCAACTGTAAGTTAAGTTACGGACGGGTCTGCTATATGATTGCCAACAGTACGGCAACCTGGAAAAAGGAAGTGGCGTACGATTACCGCAAGCTGGACGGCGAGACGAAGGTGGTAAAAGAAACAGTGCAGGCAGTCACAGACAGAAAGGTTGATACATCGCTGATGAAGCCGTCGCTTGTGGGAAAAATTATGGCAAGCGATTTCATTAAGAAGTTGGGGATGAAACGTTTTGCCGTTTCCGTAGACCCGGCTCATTGTGTCGGCTGCGGTATTTGCACCCGTATCTGCCCGGCGCATAATATCACGCTGCAGAATCAAAAAGCGGTAACAGGTTCACGTTGCGCGTACTGTATGGCCTGTGTGCATGCATGTCCCCATGGCGGCATGCAGGTAAACGGACACAAGATTAAAAAGGAAAACCAGTACCGGCATCCGGAAGTGGAAATGAAAGACATGTTTTTAAGATAAAGCGATGCTTTACCATCCGGTAAGAGTTTTGGACTGAAAAATTCTGTTTTACCCGACGGTCGTGGAATATCCACGACTTATTTTTTTACAAAAAATAAGTTCCAACTTGTGATTTAATTACGGCTGTGTTATAATACCCGCGTAATAAGTTCCAATATGGTATTTATTTTAAAAAGGGTTTGTTTGGGAGGATTTATGAGCGTTTATGATAAACTTTTTAAAACGGCGGATGAGCAGAAGTATTTTCGCATAGCGCTGCCGGCGGCAGTGGAATGTGTGTTTATGAGTTTCCTGGCTTCCGCGGATTTGATTATGGTAGGTTCGCTGGGCGCGGTATCCATTGCCGCCGTCAGCATTTTTGCGCAGCCCCGCATGGTGCTTCTTTGCTTTGCCCGTTCCATTGCGTCCGCTGTTACGTTGCTGACTGCGAGGAAAGCAGGGGCAAAAGATGTGGCGGGCGTCTCGGAACTGTTGCGCAAGTCGCTGTTCCTTGCCGGTATTTTTATGGGATTGCTTCATATCCTGTTTTATTTCCTGCTGGAAAAAATCTTATTGCTGATGGGCGCCGGAAACGATTATCTTCCCCTGGCGCTGCTGTACAGCCGTATTGCCATCTTTTCGGTATATGTTACGTCCATGACTTCGGTACTGCAGGCCGTCCAGCTTGGCTTTGGGGAAACGGGCGCGATTATGCGCACAAACGTGACCGGCAATATTGTCAATGTCATTGTGAACGCCCTGCTGATTTTCGGTGTGGGTCCGTTCCCAAAACTGGGTGTTGTGGGGGCAGCCATCGGTACGGTGACGGGAACGTTGTTTACGCTGTGCGCTACGGTTTATGTTATGAATTACAACAAGTACTTTTCCCAGGGCGGCAGCTTTATCCCTGACAGAAAATATTTTAAAGAGTTTTTACCGATTTTTGGCAGTATGATAAGCGAGCAGGGCTTTGAACGTCTCGGCATGGTGCTTTTCACCCGGATGGCGGCGGGTCTTGGAACGGTTCCTTTTGCGGTGCACAGCATCTGTATGAGCGTGGTTGACTATTACTGGGATTTTGCAATGGGGCTGGGCAAGGCGAGCATGGTGCTGGCGGGGCAGAGCTGCGGCGCGAAGAATGAACGGGACTGGCATGTATTCCGTAAGATCGGCGTCAGGTGGGGCCTGATTTTTTCCACGGTCAGCTTTGTATTTATTTTCCTGCTGCGTAAGCCGATTTTCATGGTGTACTCATACGATCCGGCAGCATTGGCCATGAGCGGGCTCATTATGTTCGTGGTTGCCATTGTGGGTTATCCGGAAGCGCAGGGGCTGGTGTGCGCCGGCATTTTGCGGGGCAGCGGGAAGACGGCTGTCGTCGCGTTGTATTCTTTTGTGTCCATCGCCGTGCTGCGTCCGTTGCTGACTGCGTTATTCCTGTATGTGGCCGGCCTGGGACTGCCTGGGGCATGGATTGCCTTGTTCCTGGATCAGTCCATTCGCGCGGGCTGCGCTACGTTTTTGGTCCGGCGCCTGCAGCCGAATATCGGGCGCCACATGGAAGAACTGGGCAAAGCAGCCTGAGTATGGTATATTTTAATCAGAAATAACCGAAATTATATATAAAAATGCAAATGCAGACAGGATGTGGCAGTGATGGATTTTATCAGAGCGAGAAGCGGGGAGCAGAAAAGAATTAGGATAGAACAGATTACAGAAGTGGCAGCGGAGCTGTATGTGGAAATCGGATACGACAAAGTGACTTATTCGGAGATTGGGCGGAAGCTGAATTTTACGCGCCGTAACCTGTATAATTATTTTCGTTGCAAGGAAGATATCTTCCTGACACTTTTGCTGCAGGATATTGAGAATATGGTGGAAGATGCCGAAAAAACGTTTACAGAACCGGTCGAAGATCAGGAGAATTTCTGTCTTGCCTGGGCCGGGATGCTGCTTCGCCATCAGCGGATGCTGGCTTTGTTCGGCATCGTGAATACAGTCATTTTGAAAGACGCTACTTCCGATATGCATCGCAGTTTCCGTATCGAGATGAACCGTTCGTTTAACAGGCTGAAGGCGGTGGTGCAGCGTATCTTTCCCCAATTTTCTGAGGAACAGGCCTATCAGTTTGTTGAGTACGAAAACAGCTATGCGATGACGTTGTATCCGGCCAGTCTGGAATATAAAGAGTTCCATCATATTGAAATATTCCCTGATGCGGGCTTTGGCACAAAGGGCTTTGTACCCCAGTTTGTTAAGTTTTTGCGGAGACTGCTGAAAGGGCTGCGGGAGTGAAATCCGGTTTAAACGAATACATTCAGTTTTCCTCAACAGCCGTGGAATTTATTTTCCGCGGCTGTTTTGTTATAATGAATTATAGATATGACTGTTGGCACAGCAGCAATCAACAAAGCGGAACTCACGAAAAATCAGAATGAAAAGCAATGATCCGGAGGCAATGGCAAACGACATGGAAGAAAAGGAACTTGCGGTAAAGAATTGGCTGGCGCATCTTCGCCGCCACCCCATGCCGGAAATCGTCTCGGCAGAGTGTATGGCCGCACTCTCGTCGGTGGAGGCGCAGTACGGCGAAACGGAGAGCTACGGCGCGGGGCTGGAGGTGCGGCTGGGGAATCCTGCGGCGTATGTGGATTACATCATGAATATCGACGAGGAAAACATTCCCAAAGTGAAATCGCTGTGGTACGAAATTGACTACGAGGAATTCTCCCGGGCCGCCGCAACGGGCAAACAAATCGAGCCGTGCCTCTTTGCCAATGTGGGTGAGGAAGATTACCGGACATTCTGGGATGAAGTGCTGCCGCCTTTTTTAGGCGAAGAGCGTGCGAAACGTCTCCGCGCTCCGCTGGACAGGGTGATGGCGCGTCTCCCCGAAAAAGCGTTTATCAAGCAAATCGGCACCATGACGAGCAGGGGCGAACTGGATATCATGCGCCTCGTGATTTTGTTCCCTTCCTGGGAGAGCATTTTTCCGGGCCTGACTTCCATCGGCTGGGAGGGCAACACGGCAGAACTTGCGTCTGCGCTGGAGCCGTGGAAGGAATCTCAGAGAATTGCCGTCAATATCGACCTTGGCGTGGACGGCGTGCTGCCCAAGATCGGCATCGAAGTCTTTTCACGCTGGCGGCATCCGCTCATCGTCAACAAATTTATCATGCGTCTGGAAGATGCGGGGCTGTGCCTGCCGGAAAAAGGCGAAGCGCTGCGGCGCTGGATCCGCTTCCGTCCCGATGCGGACCCCTTCCGCCAGACGCTGATCAACTATTTCAAGCTGAACTACAAGGATGGAAAAATTACCGAAGCAAAAGCCTATCTGGAGCAGACGCCCTATATCAACCACAATTATTTTGACGCTTATGAATTCCCCGGCCGCGTGGATTTTTACCTGAGTGACGGGGAACGGGCGCTTTCCGCGGACAGCGCCCTGCGGCTCCTTGCCCAATGCGGGGAAAACCGCCTGCGCCGGGCGCGTTTTATGGACGTTGAAGGCTATGAAGAGTTTGACCGCCTACTGGGCGTGTGCAGGGAAAACAGCATCCGTGCGGAAGTATCACTGGCGGAACCGGTATCGCGGGAAGCGCTGGAAAAGATGATTGCCGCGGGAGCAGACAGCTTCCTTATGGACATGGAAGAGGAAACCGGCTGGGCAGTGAATGCAGAAGCGCTTCGCACATTAGATTTTTCCGGGGTCCGGCTCCGCTGGTTCATGCACCGGGACAATGCGCAGGACCTGCCGCGCGTCATCCGTCGTGCCGAAGATGCGGGTGCGAAGGAACTTATCATCACGGGCATGAAACCCTGCGCTCCCGGATTGCGCAGGAAAAATCCTGACCGTGAACAAATTATCGCAGCGGCAGAAATAATTAACGGGTGGCAAAAAGAGAATCTCCGGAACGGTGATGCAGCAAACGAACCGCAGAATGACGCAGCGAAGGAAGTGCAGGACGGCGACACAGCGAACGAACCCCGGACCAGCGCACCGGACGCCGCGACCGGGACAACGGAAACGGCGGATGCCGGGACAAAGAGCCGCATGGAGCTTGCGGTGGAAAGCTGCTTTTCGCCGCTGCGTGCCGTGATGGGTGGCGCGGACGAGAAGAGAAACGGCAACCGGGGCATCGGTCGCGGCTGCGAGGCGGGAAGCGGTTTTTTCGCCGTGCAGGCAGACGGCAGGTTTACGCCTTGCCCGTACTTGGATGCGGGCGAAACTTACAGTTCCATAACGGAGTACTGGGAACGTTCACCTGCGTTGAAAAACATCCGCAAGCAGAGCGGTCATGAAGGCTGCCCCTATGCAAGGCGCTGCCTGCCGTGCCTCGCGGCCGTCAAAGAGGCGGACGACTGCCCGGTTTCTGATTACAAAATTTGACATGAAAACGCCCGGACGGGATGAAGCGGAAGGGGCAGTCAGGATGAAAACAAAGTGATGTAACAGGCGTAGTTTTTCTGCGGCCGTTTTGTTATAATTTAGAATAACGATGTTTACACATACAAACCGGGTCTTATTTGACTCGATGGATGAGAGATCAGGAGGACACATGAACAGGGCAGAAAGCAATATGGCAATCATGAAACAGTTTGAGATTATGATCAACACGGCGGATGAAGCGTTATCCCGGAAACTGATATCCGAAAAGGCTTCTTTTTTTACACCGGCAAGCCCGGTTCCGTTGTATGGCGGCAAAGGCTATTTGTCTGTTGTGCATTGGATGCGCCAGGGTTTTTCTGATGTGCAGTGGAAATTAGAGGAAATGGTAGCCGCCGAGGATAAAGTTGCGGTTCGCTGGACAATGACGGGAACACATGACGGTGACTTTTTAGGCATAAAAGCTACCGGAAAGAAGATTTCTGTCTGTGTCATGAACTTTTATTATTTTGATGGAGACGGGAAAATTTGTAACGATATTGCGGCGGAAGGTATGATCGGAATCCTGCGCGGCATAGGGGCAATGGACAAATAAACCGGTGTTTTGAGGTATAACCATGTTTGGTATTTTGGGATGGGAATGCATTGTTCAAGGGAAAGAACTTGAAAACGTAAAACAAGACCGCAAACACAGTAAGCGGATTGAACGTTATGAAGTTTCAGAAAACGCTATTTATTTTGAAGGGAAGTATCTTCCGGTTTCACTGATTAAGAGCATGCGAAGCCAGCCTTCCGCGTATCGTCCGCATGGATGTTGCGGTATAGGCATTCCTGTTTTCAAAATCAGAGTGGAGTACGGCGCGGAGAAACCTTTGGTTCTGGTTATCGAGCAGGAAGAGAAGGTGGAAGAACTGCTTAACATGGTTATCAAAGCAAATCCGGACATTACCCTGGAATACTATTTGAGTCCTCATACCGGACTGAAACCGGAAAAGATTTCACCGCCGTTGTACTGAGTAGAGAATAATTATTAGATTTTTGATGCTAAAGAATCCCTGTCTGCCGCTGAAGTCCATCAGCGCAGGCAGGGATTGCTTTTTTCTAACGCAAACTTTATCTCAATGCATACTCT
>JAEEGI010029212.1_pt1 | contig 10439 bp, 7 predicted proteins | sample 8958751 | NCBI WGS metagenome assembly JAEEGI01 (sample SAMN16246545, study PRJNA631951) | gut metagenome | biome: gut microbiome; feature: rumen; material: KS-attached | host: Bos | place: Iran: Karaj | collected 2018-10 | reverse complement strand
CGCCTTCGTGGGCTACATCCCCGCCAAGACGGACGAGCGCCGCGCCGCCCTCCGCAAGCTGGAGAAGCAGTCGGCCGCCGCCCGCCAGACCCAGATCCTCATCGAAACCCCTTACCGGAACGACGCCATGATGGCCGACATGCTCCAGTGCCTGAACGGCAACACGCTGCTTTGCGTAGCCGCCAACCTCACTTGCGAGGACCAATTCATCCGCACCCGCCGCATCGCCGACTGGAAGCAGAACCCCATCACCATCGGAAAAAGGCCCTGTGTTTTCCTAATTCTGTCATTCTGATACTCCTGTCATTCTGAGCGAAGCGAAGAATCTATGAAAATTGCATTTACAACATTAGGCTGCAAACTGAACTACGCAGAGACTTCCACCTACGAACGGGGCTTCAAGGCCGCCGGGTGGGAAGTCGTGCCGTGGACGAAGCAGGCCGATGTCTATCTGATCAATACCTGCGCAGTGACGGAGACGGCCGAAAAGAAGAGCCGCAACCTCATCCGCCGCGCACACAAAACCGCACCGGAGGCCCGCATCGTGGTCACCGGCTGCTACGCCGAGCTCCGCAAGGAGCAGCTCCTCGAAATCGAGGGCGTCTGGCGCGTCTTCGGCGCTACCGAAAAAAGCCAGATCCTGGGACTGGCCGACGCAGAGACCGCCGAGACCCCTGTATTTGGAGCTTACAGTACCGGGGAGCGCACCCGCAGTTTCCTGAAAGTACAGGACGGATGCGATAACTTCTGCGCCTACTGCACGGTGCCCTATGCCCGTGGACGGAGCCGGAACCTCTCCATCTGCGAGTGCGTGAAGATGGCCCGCAACATCGCGGCCGAAGGCGTGAAGGAAGTGGTCCTCACGGGCGTGAATACCGGAGACTTCGGCCGGACCACCGGAGAAACCTTCCTGGACCTTCTGAAGGCCCTCAACGAAGTGGAAGGCATCGAGCGCTACCGCATCTCCTCCATCGAGCCCAACCTCATCACCCCCGAGATCGTGGACTGGATCGCTTCCGGGACCAAGTTCCAGAAGCACTTCCATATTCCGCTGCAGAGCGGCAGCGACACGTTGCTGCGCCGGGTGGGCCGCCGTTACGACACGGCGCTGTTCGCTTCGCGCATCGACTACATCCGCCAGGCCATGGAGCGCCCCGGCGAGCCCAGGGTCTTCTTCGGCATCGACGTCATCGTCGGCCTGCCCGGGGAAACCGAAGAGCTGTTCCAGGAGACCTACGCCTTCCTGGAGCGCGTACGGCCGGCCTTCATCCACGTGTTCCCCTACTCCCGCCGTCCCGGCACCCGGGCCGCCGAGTGGAAGGACCAGGTCCAGGACAGTCTCAAGACCGAGCGTGTCGCCAGGCTGGAGGCCCTGTGCGAAAAACTGCATGCAGAATTTGTGGAGGCCAACAAGGGCCTCAAGGAAACCGTACTGTGGGAGTCTTCCGTCAAGGACGGCATCATGGGCGGTTATACGGGAAACTACATCCGTGTGGAAAGGCCTTACGACCCTGCACGCGTGAATACTTTGGAGGAAGTGGAGTTATGACATCTTTGACTTTTCTGGGAACCGGAACCTCGCAGGGCGTGCCCATCATCAGCTGCCACTGCCCTACCTGCAGCAGCTCCGACCCGCGGGACAAGCGCTTCCGCAGTTCGGTCCTGGTCCACATGGACGGCATGACCATCCTGGTGGACGCCGGTCCCGACTTCCGCTCCCAGATGCTGGCGCATGACGTGTGCCACCTGGACGCGATCCTGCTCACCCATAACCACAAGGACCACACCGGCGGCATCGACGACGTGCGCGCCTTCAACTACGTGGACCGCAAGGTCGTGGACATCTTCTGCGAGGAGCCCGTCCTGAAGACCCTCGAGAACGACTACGCCTACGCCTTCGCCGAGCACAAATACCCCGGTTCCCCGGAGTGGCGCATCCACCTCATCGACGAGCGTCCCTTCCGTGTGGATCCCAATAAGGAAGAAGGGGCCCTGGAATGGGTTCATGACAAAGGCTACTTCTACCGCCAGCCCGACGGCAGCCTCAAGCCCTCCGACACCTCCATCCGGGAAGCCTCCCACGAACATCCCAACATCATCCCCATCCGGGGCATGCACGGCGCCATGCCGGTGCTGGGCTTCCGCTTCGGCAATATCGCCTACATCACCGACGTCAACCGCATCCCGGACAGCGAGTTCGCCAAGCTCCAGGGCCTGGAACACGTCACGCTGAACACCGTGGGCTACAAACCGCACCATTCGCACCTTTCCCTGCAGGAGGCCATCGACCTCGCCGGCAGGATCGGCGCCAAACATACCTGGCTCACCCACCTGAGCCACGCTTTTCCGCCGCACGCGCAGTTCTGCGACGTGCTGCCGGAGGGCATCCTTCCCGCTTACGACGGGTTAACGATTACCGACTAAAACCTACACACCTTATGACACAAGAAGTAATGCAGACCATCGACAGCATCCAGGTAACCCTGAATGCCGGTGGTATGAACACCATCAACATCATCCTGGCCTTCGTCATGTACGGCGTGGCCCTGGGCATCAAGCCGCACATCTTCGTGGATGTATTCCGCAAGCCCAAGTCCGTCATCCTGGGCATGATCTGCCAGCTGATCCTGCTTCCGGCCCTGACCTGCATCCTGGCCATCGCCCTCACCGGTTGGATTTCCCCGATGATGGGCCTCGGCATGATCCTCGTCGCCTCCTGCCCCGGCGGCAACATCTCCAACTTCATGAGTTCCCTGGGCAAGGCCAACATCGAGCTTTCCGTGAGCCTCACGGCCATCTCCACGGCCCTGGCGGTCATCCTCACGCCCTTCAACTTCTGGGCATGGGGTTCCCTCTACCTGCACAGCGCGGCGGTATCGGCCGAAATCCCCACCCTGGTCATTCCCCTGTGGGACGTCTTCAAGACCATCTTCATCCTGCTGGGCGTTCCGCTGGTGCTGGGCATCCTTACCAGCCAGTTCCTGCCCAAGGTGGCCGAAACCCTCAAGAAGCCCCTGCAGTGGCTCTCCATCGTCATCTTCCTGGCCATGGTGGTGCTCTCCTTCAGCAGCAATATCGACGCCTTCCTGGTAAGCGTCAAATATATCTTCCTGGTCGTGCTCATCCATAACCTGCTGGCGCTCGGCATCGGCTTCGGCGTGGGTTCCATCGCCAAGGTTCCGCTGCGCGACCGCCGCACCCTCACCATCGAGACGGGCATCCAGAACTCCGGCCTCGGCCTCGCCCTCATGCTGGGCACTTCCCTCTTCGCCGGCTTCCCGCCCCACGGCGGCATGCTGGTCATCACTGCCTGGTGGGGCATCTGGCACATCATCTCCGGCCTCACCGTAGCTACCGTCTTCAACTTCAGCAAGCATGCGTAAGATCTGGGAAAGGGACAGGCTGTATTCCGTCCTTAGATACTATGTAGATTACTGCACCCGGGCCAGCTACAGCCGGCTCACGGTGAAGGGCGCCATCCCCTCCGAGGAAGCCGTCCTCATCTGCCCCAACCATACCAACACCCTCATGGATGCGCTGGTGGTGCTGCAGAGCCGTCACGCCCCCACCGTCTTCGGCGCCCGGGCCGACATCTTCTCGCAGCCGACCGTCGCCAAGATCCTCCGCTTCCTGAAGATATTGCCGATGGTGCGCCGCCGCGACGGCATCCGCAACGTCCTGCGTAACTATGAGACCATGGACGAGGTGCAGGATGTGCTGAGCAACAACACGCCGTTCTGCATGTTCCCCGAAGGGCGCCACACGCCGGGACGCGAGCTCCAGCCCCTGCAGAAAGGAGTGGCGCGCATGGCTTTCCAAAGCGCCCTGGCCCGGCCCACGAAGGTGATACCGGTGGGCATCAACTACAGCAACTTCTTCCGTTACCGTGGCACCTGCGATATCATTTATGGAGAGCCGATTGATGTGAATGCCTTCCTGGCCTCTACAAAAGACATGGCCGAGGGAGCCCGTTACCAGGCCTTCCTGGAAGAACTGCACCAGCGCATGAGCGCCCTCATCTGGCCCTCCTGCCCGGAACCTGCGAAGTTACCTTTCTGGCTTCTTCCCGTCTGGGCGATCTGCGCCGTGCTGTCGCTGCCCATCTGGCTGCCGGCCGAATGGATGTGTAAACATAAGGTTCGCGACCACGCCTTCCACAACACGGTACGGTTCGGGTTCAAACTGATCCTGACGCCGATCGTCTTTGCGGTCTGGGCCATCATCTTCTTCATGACCCTCCCCTGGTGGCTGGCCCTCGCCCTACTCGCCGTTTACATCCCCTCCTACAGCATCTTCTACGATCTTAGGCTGAAATAAGCCATTTCACAGACTAAGATCGTAGTTCTGAACTTCATGGAGTTGTCCTTGTAACGGACGCGGATCTTTTTCCCGTCTAAGGAACGTACGTCAGACGGGATGTCCGTGCTCCAGATATGGGGCGACTTAGACCTTAACATAGGAATGAACAACGGGTTGCCGGAACGGCGGCCCGTTATGGTTTTGTTGAATTCGTACGTTTCCAGTACTTCCGGGGCAGGTTCGGCCGTTCTCTTCAGCGTGATCCAGCCGCGGTGGCCGGGCAGTTTCACCTGCACTACGCCCTCCATGGCGCCGCCATAGACATTCAGCACCAGTCTTGTGCTGTCCATGACCGTGGCCGATGCCTTCACGGACGACGGCTCTCCGATTACCTTATAGTCCAGTTTGTAGCCGCCCTTGTTGAAATCGGCCACATAGTAGCAGCGGGGGGCACCGCAGTTCTGGGTTGCGCAGGGGATGCCGTAGCGGTCCGGCCGGCCGCGCCACCACGAGCCGCAGGCAGCGCCGGCCAGCACTTCCTCCACCTGCAATCCGCCGGGGAAAGAAAGCGTGTGGCGGGCCATCGTATGCGTGTGGCCGCACATCAGCAGCAGTTTGGGATGGACAGAGAGGATCGTCTCCAACGAATCCAGCGCCTTGAACTCCCGGAACGGGATGTGGGCGCAGAGCACGGCCGGCATATCATCCGGCGTAGCCTCCAGCTGCTCCCGCAGCCAGGCCTTCTGGTCTTCCCGGAAACCGCCCTCATAAGCGGCCGTCTGGACAAGACGCACGTCGTCCATCATGATAAAACGCACACCGGAGCGCACGAAACTGGTGTCAGGCGTATGGATCACCTGCGAATAGGTGGCCATGTCACGGGCCTTTCCTTTTACCTTATATACATCCCGGTCATGGTTGCCGGGGACACACGCCCAGGCATACGGCAGGGAATCCAGCGTAGCGCGGGTAGGCTCCAGCAGTTCCGGCTTGTCGTTCACCAGGTCCCCCAGGAAGATCGCCAGGTCCACATCGGCCCTTTCCCGCAACTCCTTATAGATGGAGCGGCGCGCATAGGAAAGTTCCGTTTCACTGTCTACCTGCGGATCCCCCACAAACGCCACCCTCAGCTTCTGCGCCGGCAGCGGCAGCACCACCATCAGCCCCACCAGGGCCATAACCATTCTTTTCATCATTTTGATTCGGGATAAAAGATCGCTTTCACCATCGGCTGCCGGAGAACTCCCGAGATACGGGCGGCCATGCGCTCCGGAGTGAGGCCATCTACCAACGAAGGATAGCGTTCGGGGAGGGTCCAGTCTTCCTCTCCGTTATAGACGGCATCGCGGACGTAGGTGGCATACCAGGAGCTCTTCTGGAGGTTCATGGTATGCTCCTTCTTGAGGTTGGCGCGCACGTCGGCGAGGGTCTGTTCCATGGAAGAGGGATTCTCCACCAGCTCGCGCATTACGCGGAGGCTTTCCTGTACCAGCAGTTCGGCATCCTCTTCCTTGCAGGAGAACTGCACGGAGGTGCGCTCCAGATAGGACGGGACAAGCGTAGAAGAGGCCGATACGCCCACGCTGTAAACCTTGCCCATGTCCTCGCGGAGGCGGGCCATCAGGGCGGTGCGAAGGACAGCCTTGAGGGCGCTCAGTTCCATCTGGTTCTCCATCTGGGAGAGGCCGGGACGTTCCGCGCCCTGGAAATACAGGGACACCAGCGTGCGCTCCGTTCGGGAAGTGTGTCGCACCAGGGCCGTATCTTTCTGCGGGATCACGCGGTCGGGCGCGACGCGCTTCGTGCGGGCCGGTCCGCCGGGAAGGGCGGCCAGGTACTGCTCCACGAGGGGGCGGATTTCATCGGCCTCGATATCGGCCGTCACCACGAAGACATAGCCGTCGGCGCTGCCGTACATCTGGTTGAAGACCGTGAGGAAGCGCTCCGGCTGCACGCGGGAGAGGATAAGGGAGTCGGTCATCTCCGCGTTCGTGTAGTTGGCGCCGCTGAGCAGCCAGCCCAGCTCGCGGGAGAACTCCTCCTGCGGGTCGCGCTCCTTGGCGCGATAGGCGTCCACGGACTTTTTGATGAGCAGGCGGGCGTAGTCCTCGTCCATGCGGGGCTGCGTCCAGCGCAGGTAAAGGAGGCGGAACATGGTTTCCACGTCCTCTTTCTCGGCCGATGCCATGACGCCCGTGCGGGAGTCTGCGCCCACAAAGAGGGCCGATGCCGAGCTGCCGGACAGGAAGAAGCGCAGTCCGTCGCGCGAGAATGCGCCGGCGCCGCTGCCGGGGACCACTCTGTCGGCGAAGATGCCGTTGTAATAATCCGTCGAATCGAGGGCGCTGAAGCCGCCGGCCCTGCAGCCGGAGATGCCCACCTTATTGCGGCTCAGGGCCGATTGACGATATATGACGCGGGCGCCGTTGGACAGCGTCCAGTCCACCAGGTTCAGTTCGGGGTGGAACTGTTCGGAAACGATGCGGCCGGGGGTAGGGATTTCGCCCAGATCGGCCGGAATGTCCATGGCCAGGCGGTAAGGCTCGGCCTTTTGAGCGAAGGATGTGCGAATGAGGGAGTCCAGTCCCTCGCACTCCCCTTTGAGGGAAGCGGGTGCGCGCAGGATGGCGTGGAATGCCCCGCGCGCATAGATGTCTTGAATGAAGGATATGAGCGAGAGCGAGTCCACCGTCGGCAGATACTTCTGCGTCAGCTCATATTCCGTCCGGGGCGAGAGGAGGGCGTCGCCCACGTAATACGCATTGTACACCTCGTCCATCAGCGAGGCCGATGCCGTCCGGCTCTGCGGGTTGGTCCGGTTGCGGGCGGCGAGCAGCAGGCTGCGTCTGACCTGCTCGATTTCCGTTTCGGTGAAGCCGTAGTCCAGGATCTGGCGGGCGGCGGCGAGGGCCTGCGCGATGCCATCGGCCACTTTCCCCTTCTGCAGTTCTACGGAGAGATCGGTGACGTCGGTCACGCCCAGCAGGCCGGACACGCCCAGGCTCACGTCCTTGTAGGCCTTGCCTTCGAAAGAGATACGGGCGAGGCGCTGCTTGCACAGGCGGTTGGCTACGCTGCGCAGGAGGTACGCGCGATAATCGGCCTCACTCACCACGGGGCGGCGGTAAGGGGCCTTCTGGAGGAGGTCCAGTTCGATGGCGGTGAGGGTGGAGTCGAAGACCGTCTTCACCTCGAAGTCCTTGTACGGAGGGATGCCGTACTGCGCGGGCTTGGGCCGACGGACGTTCTTCATGGAGGAGAAATGCTCCTTGATGCGGGCCTCGACGAGGTCCGGGTCCACGTCGCCCACCACCGCGACGGCCATTAAGGAGGGCCGATACCAGCACTCGTAGAAGTCACGGATGTCTTTCACCGTGCAGTGCTGGATGACGGAAGTGTCGCCGATGGTGCGCCTGTAAGTATAGCGGGAATCCCCCAGCAGTTCCTCCAGGAAGGCATCGCTGGCGGCCTGGCCGGCCTTGCGGCGCTGGAGCCGTTCGGAGAGAATGACGCCGCGCTCCTTCTCTACCTGCAGGGAGTCGATGGTGAGCCCGCGGGCCCAGTCCCTGAGGATGAGCAGCGTCGTATCCACCAGAGCCGGATCACCGGTGGGCAGTTGCAGTTTATAGACCGTCTCGCCGTAGGATGTGTGGGCATTCAGGTCCTTGCCAAAAGAAGCGCCATGCCTCTCCAGCACGCGGATGATTCCGTCCTCCGGAAAATGATCGGTCCCGTTGAAGGCCAGATGCTCCAGGAAATGCGCCAGCCCCCGCTGCCAGTCTTCTTCATACAGGGAGCCCGCTTTCACAAAAAGACGGTACACCGCCTCCCCCTTGGGATAGGAGTTCGGAAGGATATAATATGTAAGACCGTTTTTCAACTTACCCACACGGAGGGAGTCCCGCTGGGGAAGAGATTTATCTCGGGCTTGCAGCGTAAGCGCCGCAAGCATCAGCACAAATGTCAGGAATCGCTTCAAGGCAAAAAAGAATTAAAAGGGTGCCGGACCCGGCCGGCACCCCTATGGATATACCAATGAGTTGTTAATCAATCTTCGTTAGGAGATACTCACAGAAAACGGTTAATGTCTCTCCCATCAGTTCATAAAACTCCGAGGATTGAATGGACACATAAAACTCATCTTCGAGCCATCTATGGAATTCAACTGCGTTAATGCTATCCAACCCCAAGATGTAGAAACAATCAATCATTCTGGTATTTTCAAAATAATAGACATCCGGAGCATTCGGTATTTGAGCCATCTCTAGCAACTGCTCATACACAATCTCTCTCAAACTATACCGATTGTAGGAAACACGATTCTGAGTATATGCAGTATTCGCGATCTCATTATTTACAGTCTTCGCATTTGATTTATAAGACTGTGCAGCCAGAAGAAGGAGGAACGCTGCTATAGTTATTCTACAGTATTTCATAAAAAATGTAAAGCATTAGATTACTCAAAGTTATACATGACGAGTGTATTGCCATCAACCCAGGTAAGATAGCCTTTACCCTTTGAATCGAAGACAAAACTCAAGTTCGGATCACCGGTAAAGCCCTTCTTTCCCTGCAAGGTCACGGGTGCCGACCACTGCTTGGTTTCCGCATCAAAATAAACGACCTCGATAGTCTTGGGATCCACATACTCGTTGGGATATGCGACAAAGGGTGTTCCGTCCGGAGCCACCGCAATCTTCGAGAGACAACGGGCAGAAATCACGTAGTCAATAGTGCCACCCACCTGAGACCAGGTTCCGTCGGCATTATACTTTTCCACACGGTGGTGATACTTTTCGTTATCTTCGGCATTGTCACCAGTAATCAGGTACACAGTTCCATCCGGAGCGACTGTAATGTCATAACCATAAATACTGGTCTGAGTAGCGCCCTCACGGAGATAATTCTGACGCAGGCCGGACCATTCCGTACCGTTAAACTTCATCACGTTGTGACCATAGTTAACACCATCCAGCGCCTTACCGCGATTGATGCTGAACATATAAGCATTGGTAGCGTCTCCAGCCATCCTGATTTCATACGGGCGGGGATTACCTGTCAAGGCATCCATGCCACCGGTGCTCCAGGAAGACCCATCCCAGTAACCGACGAAAGTCTTATTTGACATAATCTGACACACTACTACCTTGTTTCCTTCCAAAGCCTGAAGATGAATCTTGGATGTAGCAGCTGTGCCCAGATTACCTCCGACATTGGACCAAGAGCCCTCCGCATATTTCATTACCGTCGTAACAGAAGGGCTCACAGAAGCATTCTTAAACGCGATAAAAGGCGTACCATCCGGAGAAATAGCGAAATCGTAATCGGAGCCCACTTTGTCACTGAAAGCTTCGCCTATCATCTCCCAAGCTCCATTCACGTATTTCATCGCATACATTGTCTCATCCTTTTCCGCATCCTTAGGAGTATCGTCATTCGGCTCATGGCGCTTAAAGGCCACATAAGGTGTATCATCGACCGGATTAATCAGAATACGGGCACCGGCATGGACCTGTACTGCATCGTAGGTGGTTCCAGCCGTCCACTCGCCTTTCTGGCGGTTCAGCGTTACGGAATAAATGGCGTTCACCGAGCCGTCCAGGTTAGTGACCACATAATCGACCGGAGCGGAGAAGTCGTTCACCGTCTCACCGCTGACCTGTTCTACTCCGTTCACAGTAACCTTGTTACCAGCGCCTGTCGTAAAGGAGGCGGCGAGGGCGGTAACGTCAGCCAGCTGGGGGACAGCCACGGCGATATCGGTACCACTGATTTCGCCTTCGATGGTTTTGGCGAACGCAGTATTGTTCTCCACATCAAAAGAGAAAGAGAGCAGGGACGGGTGCTTGTCAGGAGCCAGTGTCACGTTCACTTTATAGGAAACGGAATTCTCGCCCTTGGCGTCCGTAACGACATAGGTCACTTCGGAAGAGAAATCGTTCGCCGTCTTTCCGCTGGTCTGAACGGTGCCGTTCACCTTGACGACATTTCCTTCAGCCACGGTATAGGTCGCGACGAGAGCCGTCTTATCCACATCGGGGAGAGCTACGCTTACGCTCGTTCCGGAAACAGTAGCAACATAATCTTCAGAGAGGACTGCGTTATCAGCAGCCTTGAAGCTAAAGGCGGTCAGGGAAGGA
>JAEEGI010029210.1_pt1 | contig 10439 bp, 6 predicted proteins | sample 8958751 | NCBI WGS metagenome assembly JAEEGI01 (sample SAMN16246545, study PRJNA631951) | gut metagenome | biome: gut microbiome; feature: rumen; material: KS-attached | host: Bos | place: Iran: Karaj | collected 2018-10 | reverse complement strand
CCTTCTCGGCAGCTTCCTGAGCAGCGCGCTCTTCCTGCTTGGCCTTGCGCACGGCGCGACGCTTGATAGCGTACTCGGCAGCGTACTTGTCCAGACGGAAGGTGAGGAAACGGATGACCTTCTCATCGCGGCGATAAGCGGTCTCAAGCTTATCAACGATGGTGGGCTCACCCTCAAACTCGATCAGGGTGTAAAAACCAGTGTTCTTGTTCTCGATGGGATAAGCGAGCTTGCGCAGTCCCCAATTCTCTTCGTTCTCGATGTTGCCACCATTGTCGGTGAGCACCTTCTTGAACTTTTCTACCGTTTCCTTCATCTGATCATCAGACAAAACGGGAGTCAAAATGAAAACGGTTTCGTACTTGTTCATAAATCGTTAAAAATAAATTGATTAATAAATATTGTGCCAAAAAAGCGGGGCAAAGTTACAACATTTTTCTGAATTGACAATCGATTGCCTCGCTTTTTCTCATTTTTTCTTTTTTAATGTTCTTTGTTGCAGGTTTGATGCCTGTTTATTTTGACGTCACTGCTAAAATGATTACATTTGCAAGACCACTAAACGAAGAAAACGCTAACCTTCATTTCATCTATTAAAACAATGGCAATAACAAAACCAAATCCAAATGGAAATAGGCCTACAGGATCTTCACCGACCCGCAAAAAGGAGCGCCTATCCATCTTTGACCCCTATGACAAGGATAATTATAATGGCGACTTCAGTGTCGACAAGATGTTCAATGTCATCGACCAGCCTGATGCCATCATCAGTAGCCGCCGCATGAATTCCGTTGGTTGCTTTGTTGAATCAGGGGACGGCGAATGTATCTACATCCACAAAATCCAAGGAAACTGTGCGGTACTTCAAATTGGTGTCAAACAAAGCTATAAATCGCATGGTAGAGAGCATTATATTGCTGTTGGCTTTTACGACAAAAGCCTGAAAAATCATCTCGACGTATGGGAAAGGAATAAAGAGAAAGCCATTAAAGAAGAGTACAAGACATCTGACCTATTATGGCACTTCGGGATCATCAAGAGAAAAGACATCATGTCGAAAAAAGACTGGATTGTCATACCAAGGGAGATATTCTCCAATATTAACGATGAGGTTTATCTGTGCATCTGCACCGAGGCAGGACAAGGAAAGCCTATTGTCAAGTGTGCGGAATTTCCCAATAGCGCGCCATTCTTCTACGACAGGCCTGTAGCAACATCGATTTACAGGGGTCAGTCTTTAAAAGGCTCCAAAATCATTTTAGGCACTGTCATGAAGTATGAAAATGAGGCATACCTCACAATGAAGGGAAAATACCGGTGGGATAGTTTGTATAAGCCAATGATTAAAGGCGGCCCAGCCGTTGATGTCCTGAAAATATCAGACTATTGTTTCCATTATGATAACTCTGATTACATCTGTCCAGAAATAGAACTATACGTTTATGCGAAATCCCCCAAAGAAAAGGAGAATGAGATTTCGGCCTTTGTATGGCAAAGCGGCAATGACGATGATGATGTCAAGAAATCGTACATACAAGAGGGCAATGAAAGCCCTTATAATACCTATCCCAATATTCTGGACTGCCTCTCGTCACACACGATGTACGGCTCGATGGTGTCGTTGACCAAGTTCACGGCCGATAACGCTGCCAAGTATGTTGCCAGGGCCCTGGCCAAGCAGCCAGCGGGGAGCAGGTGCATCTCAATCGACGGGAACAATCTGGTTAACCTGATGGGCGGAGCCCTCTTTCAGATAGAACGCGTGATCACCCAAGTGATTGTAGAAGCAAAAGCGCAAGAGGCACTAGCAAAAAGAGAAGGAAGAAAACTAACTGAAGAAGAAAAGCGAAAGTTAACTGATGATGAATTCAACACCATCGAAGATTTATTTGCCATAAACAATAATCATCTGTTCTTTGACACCGCTATCACCTACAAGAATAACCCTCAAGAACGAGCTAGGCATTACATGCAAGACGTGTTAGGCATCGAGGAGAACTCTAACGGATGCAAAAAGATCCAAAAGCTCTTAACCGATCTTTTTGCACAGATCGCAAAGCTTGGCATAGGTGTTGACTACGTTTATTGTGATATTGAAGGCCTGTGGAACAATGCCAATTCTTTGCGAATAAGAAGATTCAACGAGAGGTATTTCCAGAAACTGAAAACAAATCAAGTCGAGAACTCAAGCGGCTCTGAATTCTATACCAATATTGTTTTGCCAGAGCTTAAAAGCAGGGAAATGCTATGGAACGATATGCTGCATCGGGGATTCTCAACACCCGATTCTCTGAAAGATATATCCTCTGTAAGAGATGACGAGACGCGCATTAACGGCCTTTATGGCCTAGGCCCATCCAACTACGCCAGCCGGCGCGATGTCAACATCTGGGACGCTGTCATGAGGGGATATCTGAATGACTTATATTACAAGTATATCATGTCCCCCGTCCTCAAGAGTCATCCCAAGGCTAAATGCAGCGTCTTTTGCCAAGCCCAGGCAAGAGGATATATCAACCACGCAAAACGCTTTGAGACCTACCTGGGCGGCGATGTGAAACAACATCCTGATATGTATTCCAATAACGCCTTATATGGTGGTGTGTCAGGCGAATACTATAAAAAGTTGTGCATGGACAACTGGAAAATGTACCCCAACCTGAGGAACTTCTTTTCTTACTTTGTGGGATGCATCAATGTGCTCAGGAGCACGCTTGTCTCATCGCAAAGCGAGAAACTCAAGAACGGCAGATTCAATGCATTTATCAGCAGTTTTAACATCTGGGTAAACGGATATGGCCTGAATGAGGCTGATGATGATACGATGCTGGACGAAGGAACAGATCAGAACGCCCAGCAATCCACAATGAATGACAAATTCATCCAGATCCTGGAAGCATATTACAATGAGTTCATTTATCATGTGTTCTTGTGCAATCCTGATAAAGTGAATTCCTATTTCCATGTGGAAACTAAAATGATTAAAAACCACGGAATATACGGCAATGGAGGCAAGTATTACTTCCCATTCGGCAATGGAGAAGACTTTGAAAGCCATCGGAAATACTTTACCGACTGCTACTCCCGACTGCAAAAGGCCATAGACGAGTTGAACCTCCTCTTCAAAGGGCAAGCCCGTGAGACCACAGTCAACACACTTGCCACCGAAACCGAGCCCTACGTTATCTCGGGAGTTAAACTTAAGGACAAGACCCTATGGCGAGTCACCCTGAATGAACCCATCACCGAAGGTTCCATCAAGATAACAGGCAAAGTAATTGTCATCAGCCTCTCTAATGGCAAGAAAATATCATTTGTGGCCCAGAAGAAACCTGATATCGCTAGAGCTATTGGAAAATACGGCCTGTGGATTGAGACCTCCCTCAACTATGAGCCCACGTTTAGTGCTGAGGACTATTATTACGAGAACAATCCAGCCTACATATTCAACTTGGCTAATCTCAACGTAGCCTCTTTATTAAAGTTTGGAGGCCTGAAAGATCTTTATAACTACATTAGAATTAATCATCGGTTGGATGAATTTGCCATAGCTCGTGACCGATTATATTTTATTCGCGAGCATGCAAACACTATATTTGGCGAATCACCTCAGTTCTTCACCTTCTCGATGAGGTTCAAGTTGAATCATGAAATGAGCGGTTACACACAACTTCTCAGTGCTACCAGCCACCCAATGGAATTCGTCATTGGAGAGAAAAATCACAAAGCATCCTGTATGTCAGTGAGCTCATGGAAAAAGACAGGTAAAGACAGCAATAACGATACTCTATCGAAAGTGGGCAACGAGAATTTAATCCCAGGAAAGAGCTATGAAGTAATCAAATACATCGCCTTCCATCGTGATGGAAAACCTGGCAACGTCGATTGCTACATCAGGCAAGAATTCTGGAAGCTGGCTGCAGATGGTCTTTCAAAAGAGAAGATGATTTTAGCTGATGAAACAGAATATAGTTACACCGAAAACACCCCCCCAAGGTATTATTTCAGCGAAATCTCTCTTTTATCCAATTTAACTACATTTGGGCTGGATGCAATCACCCTTGGTGATTTTAAGGTCTATTTCACTCAGCAACACGAGAAGTTGGAACTCTTCAGGGAAAGTGACGGCGTGAACATTGGCCGCGTGAACAAACGGGTCGAAGCCTATGTTAATCTTCCCGTTGAGACCAAACAGAGCGACACTCTCATCGGCAAGCTGTCATGGTTGAACGCCACCAATCAGCCCGCAAGGTATGACATCTCATTCTTCACGTTCGACGGCAACCGCAAACTTCAATCGTTTGAGAATATCGTTAGCATAACCGTCGAGCCCAACAGTGAAGGCAATAAGTTGATTAAGTTACCGCCGCTCATGGGTGCCACCCGTGTAACGCTTGAATACAAGAAGCAGGGAAGTCTTGACAACAGCGCGCAGCAAATCGCATTATTCAATAATTATTTCAACGAGAATTCGCACAAAGTCATCAGCGTCGATATCGTTCCCTGAGCGTCATTAACCGAATTATAAACAGTTGGCGCGACCAAGTCATTTCGCACATGATTGCGCCAACTGTTTATTATAGTATATAGTCCCTTATTAAGATTTGCCAAAAGACATGCTGAAAGCGAAAAATGCTTATCTTTGCCATCACATAGAGACTGATAAAACATTGTTTATCCATTTAATACAATTGATAATGAAAAAGCTGACATTCTTATTGATTGCGTTATTGACAGTCTTGACTGTCAACGCACAGGCCAAAGGCTACGTGTGCACTGGTGATCATGTGAACATTCGCACTGGAGCGGGTGTCAAATACCCCGTCATGGATGAGGAATTTGGGCACAAGCGCCAGCTGTCAAAAGGCGACGTTGTGTTAGATTGCGGACAAAAGAAGAATGGCTTTTGCCTTGTCAACGGGCCATTAGCATGGGGTGGTGACGAAAGAGACGGTTGGGTTTCACAACAATATCTGCGCCCTGTGACGTTATGCCCCACATGTGATGGGACAAAACTAGAAAACATAGCAACAGAAGAGATCGACCTTGTCACTTGCAGCAAGTGCAAAGGCAAAGGCTACATTGAATCAAAATAATTGATGAAAAAAAGAAAGCGAGGCCAGATGGCTTCGCTTTTTTAGTGATTGCGTCCCAAATCTTTGTTAAGGGCATTGTCGGCGACGCCCACAAGGGGCGGCGCTCACGCATGGGGCAGGAATGCGAACAAGCAAGAACGGCCTTGCCTCAATCGGCTATCTCCCCAACGCCTGATTAAAGACGCGGATATACTCCTGCATGGGATAAAGGCCAACGACAGTTTTCAGATCACCCTCCAAGGGGCAGATGAGCAACATGGGTATGCTGCGCACCTCGAAAGCTTCGGCAATGTCGGGGTTGTCATCGACATTTATGCGGTAGAAGTCCACCTCGCCCTGATAGTGCTGGGCAATGTCTTCCAGAACGGGAGACAAGCGGCGGCAGGGCATGCACCAGTCGGCATAGAAATCGACGATTACTGGCCTGGAGCTCACCATGTTCCAATCGCGTGCACTCCAATCGGCGACAACGTGCTTGAACTGTTCCTGGTTGATTGAATGTACCGTATAAACGGTATCGGGATTATTCACAATCTGCTGGGCGTTGACGGTCATGGCCATCAACGCCAGCAGGATGACAAACAATAATTTCTTCACAGTCAATAGTCTTATATTACTGATGGGCCTTGCGCAAGAGGTCGTTTACGGTCTTGACGGGATTAAAGGTCTCGATGGGCACCTCGATGAAAATGGTGTTCCAGTTGCTCATTGAACCGTTCCACAAGCCCGGCAGCTCAAGTGCCTTGAAGTCCACACCGTCCTTGCTCTTGACGCTGATGAAACCTGTCTCGGCATCGACAAACTTGCGGAGGTCGAACTTAATGCCCTTATAGTCCTTGATGTAGCACACGAGGTCCACGGGATTGAAGTGGGTTCCGCTGCGCATCATCTCGACTGCTGCAGGGTCATCGGGGTTGATTTGGGCCGACTCGAGAATCTGAGGCGAGGCCGATCCATCGGCATTATAGGCCAAGTAGGGACCGCCACCAGGCTCACCCTCGTTGAGCACGACGCCACACACGCGAATAGGACGGTTGAGCTTGTCATGCAGCCATGCTGCCAGTGCGGCATCGTCCATGCCCTCGGTGGCCTTGTCGCTGATGCTCAACGTCTGCTGGGTGTAGCGGAGCATCGCCTTGAGGTCGCTGCTCTTGACATTGCCCTTCTCGAGCATCTCGAGGTATTTCTTGATTTGTCGCTGAACCATCACGAGGTATCCACCGATGATCTTCTTGTAACGCGTGGTGACGCTGCGCAGACGCAAGGGAACCACGTTGTCCACATTCTTGATGAACACGACATCGGCATCACGCTCGTTGAGATTCTCTAGTAATGCGCCATGGCCTGCAGGCCTGAACAGCAAGTCGCCATTGGCGTCACGGTAGGGCGTATTGTCCATGTTGGCAGCGATGGTGTCGGTCGAGGCCTTCTGCTCGCTGAGGGAGATGTCGTATTTCACACCCCACACCTTCTCCATCAGCGGCACCTTGGCCTTGATAAGGCGCTCAAATCCTGCACGGTGCTCGGGTGATACGGTGAAGTGAATGCTCACGCGGCGACGGCTATCGGCAGCATATTGCGCACCCTCCTCGAGGTGCTCCTCGAGCGGTGTGTGCACGGTGCCGGCAGCGGCACGATGGAACTTGAGCAAGGCCTTGGGCAGAGCGCCATAGTTCATGCCTTCAGGCTTGAGCAGGGCCTTGAGGACATCGGCATAGCGGCCCGCCTCGACAAGCTCGCCCACATTGCTCTTGTAGAGGTTCACGCAGGTCTTGTTCAACTGAGGATAGAACGCGAATTGGGTGATGTTCTCAAAGAACTGCTTCTCGAAGTCGCTCTCGGGAGCCGACTTGCCCTCGTTGATGAAGGCGAACAGGTTTTTGAACATGCGGCTGGCGGCACCCGAAGCGGGCTGGAATTTCTCGATTGTCGCCCCGCCCGACTGGAACTCATTCCAGAGCTTGATGCACTGTGACTGCTGTTTGGGGTCAAGGCGTGTGATGCCGTTGCCCACGGTAGCGGCAGCTTCAAGTTTAAGCCACGGGAAGCCGGTTTCAAACCGCTTGAGTTGAGCCTCGATGACGGGCTCGGTAATGCCCTTGCGGGCCATTAGTTGTTGGTCTTTTTCGTTAAGCATATCGATATGGGATTATATTTTGCTCCAAAATTACATTTTTGACAACGATCTTGCAAGCAATTTGTCACAAAAAGAGTAAATTTGCCCAAAAAACATGTTGGATGGTAACGAAACAGAAATATTTCACACAAGACGAGCGCGCGGATCTGCTGCTACTCACCAAGGAACTAGGCGATAAATTGGGACCGCAGTTGACAATCCAGGACATCAACACGGTGCACCGCCTCATCCATGACGGCATCACCGAGGCTGGCATCTTTAAACGTGACCAATATGGCCTCAATCCCGTGCTGCGCCACATGCGCACAGCACTGGCCCTGTGTGAGAGCATCGCCCCAGACCGGCCGATGGTCATCGCCACGATGATCTACAACCTGTGCCGTGGCGACTATCTGGACGTGCCCCGAGTGAGAGAACTCTTCGGCGACGATATCGCCAACATCGTACACGGTCTGCTCCATGTGGCCCCGCTGTACAAGAAACAGGCGGCCGTAGAGAACGAGAATTTCCACAAGCTGCTGCTCTCCCTTGCCGAGGATGTGCGCGTCATCCTCATTATGACGGTAGACCGCCTGGCCCTGATGCGGGCCATCAACCACCATCCCAATGAGAAATTTGTGCGTGAGATAGCCAGTGAGTCGCGTTACCTCTATGCCCCACTGGCCCACAAACTGGGACTGTATGCCATCAAGAACGAGCTGGAGGACACCTCGCTCAAGTACCTGAACCGCAAAGTGTTCACCCAAATCGCCAATCGCTTGCAGGAGACCAAGGAAGAACGTGACAGGTATGTGGAAGACTTTATCAAGCCCATCAAGCAGCGGCTAAAGGAGGAAGGCCTGCACTTTGAGCTCAAGGGCCGCACCAAATCCATCAACAGCATCTGGCAGAAGATGCAGAGGCAAGGCGTTGACCTGAGCGGCATCTATGACCTGTTTGCCATCCGCATCATCCTGGACACCACTCCCAAGGACGAGAAACGCGCCTGCTGGCTGGCCTATTCGATAGTTACCGACATCTACAAGGCCAACCCGTCACGCTTCAAGGATTGGATATCGGTCCCCAAGAGCAACGGCTATGAGTCGTTGCACACGACCGTCTATGGTCCCGAAAACAAATGGGTCGAGGTACAGATACGCTCAAAGCGCATGGATGAAACCGCCGAGCGAGGCGTCGCTGCACACTGGCGCTACAAGGGCATCAAGAGCGAGGGGGATGTGGACAAGTGGATGAACGAGGTCAGGGAGATGCTCGAAGCCATCGGACACGAGGGCCAGGCCAACCGGTCCAGCCTGATGCGCAACATGGACACCAACCTCTATAACAACGAGGTGTTTGTCTTCACGCCCAAGGGCGACCTCATACGCCTGCCACAGGGAGCTACCATCCTTGACTTTGCCTTCCACATCCACTCGCGCGTGGGCAGCACGTGTATGGGTGGCAAGGTGGACGGCAAGAACCAGAAAATCAACTACCGGCTGCGCAGCGGCGATACCGTCGAAATCATCACGTCCAACACCCAGACACCTCGTCTGGACTGGCTCAACATCGCCGTCACAAGCCGTGCCCGCAATAAAATCAAGAACGCCATCAACGAGCGCAAAGCCCGCCAGGCCCAACTCGCGCGAGAGACACTGCAGCGGCGTTTCAAGAACCGCAAGATCGAACCCGACGACGCCACGCTGGCACGTGTCATCAAAAAGATGGGCTACAAGACGACGACCGACTTCTTTGCCGCCATCCAGGAAGATATCATTGACGTGAACACCGTCGTCGAACAATATGAGGAAATCCTCACCAAGAAAGAGGAGACCTCCAGCCGCGGCACAGCCGAGGAATTTGTGCTCCAGTCACACGGCGCATCAGAGACGGGACACCACAACGACGACGTGCTCACCATCGGCGATGACGTCAAGGGCGTCAACTACAAGCTGGCCCGTTGCTGTAACCCCATCTTCGGAGACCGCATCGAGGGATTCATCGCCAGTGACGGCGCCATCAAGATTCACCGCACCGACTGCAAGAACCTGAAACACTTGAAGTCGCGCTACCCCTACCGCATCATCCGCACCCGCTGGACAGGCAAAGCCGGCAGCCAGTTTGTCGCAACCCTCAAGGTGCTGGGCCGCGACGACATCGGCATCGTCACCTCGATTACATCGTTGATCAACAAGACCGAGAACTGCCTGCTGCGGAGCATCTCGGTTCAAGCCGAGGGCGGCCTGTTCGAGGGCGTGCTCAGCGTCAACATCAGCGACATCACCCTACTCGATGACCTGATCAAGAAAATCCTCAACGTCAAGGGAGTCAAACAAGTGGACCGACTGTAAGGGATTCAGGAATTGGAAAAAATGCAACTATTCACTGCCGACTGATAACAATTCACTAAAAAAGCAGTATCTTTGCTGCCATCATGCACGTTGTATCAATAGACAAACAAGATGTCAACCAGATGCCTCAGGTAACGTTCCACGGGCGCATCCACATCATTGACTCCATCTCGCAGGTTAAAAGCGCAGTCACCGCATTGCGCACCTCGGCCATCGCAGGATTTGACACCGAGACCCGCCCGAGCTTTAAACGCGGGGAACACCACAGGGTGGCCCTGCTGCAGCTCTCGACCGAAAGCGACGCCTTCCTGATTCGCCTGAACAAGACAGGCATCCCTACCCCACTCAAGCGATACCTGGAAGACCCCGAAATCATCAAAGTGGGCCTGTCGACAATCGACGACTTTCATCAGCTCGCCAGCATCTGCGACATTCATCCCGCAGGCTTTGTGGAACTGCAAGAACTGGTCAAGCGGTACAATATTTCTGACATGAGCCTGCAAAAGATCTACGCCATCCTTTTCCAACACAAGATCAGCAAGGGCCAACAACTCACCAACTGGGAGAACTCCACCCTCACCGAAGCACAACAGCAATATGCCGCCATCGACGCATGGGCCTGTCTGCGCATCTATCGTTACCTGCAAACGGGCGACTTTGTCCCCGAGCAGTCGCCTTATTGGCACGAACTCGTCGAAGAAATGTGATTTTTCTCCAAAAAAATGGGCCAAACCGATTGCTTGGCACGGAATTTGTTGTACCTTTGCAGGCCGTTTACACGGATACATACTATTGGGGCTGACTGGCTTTGACAGCGTGTAGAGGTGGTAAGCAAGCATGCAGAGCGATAATGGCATGGCTCTTAAATCTCAGTCA
>JAEEGI010029209.1_pt1 | contig 10439 bp, 6 predicted proteins | sample 8958751 | NCBI WGS metagenome assembly JAEEGI01 (sample SAMN16246545, study PRJNA631951) | gut metagenome | biome: gut microbiome; feature: rumen; material: KS-attached | host: Bos | place: Iran: Karaj | collected 2018-10 | reverse complement strand
AAGATTTTTCAGTGGCTAAGATATATATTTAGTTGATTATAAACAACAATTATTTGAAATTTTGTGGGTTTTGAATAAAAAAATGCTCTCGTCCCTCTCAATAAAGGAACAGGAGCATTATATTATTTAAGTTTTCAGTTAACTTGTTTACAGTGCCTTGGCAAGCTCGCGGCCATATTCACGGCATTGCTCAATAGCTGTCTGGTCGGGAACCCACTGAACGCGGATGCCGTCGTTGATGAGCTCGAATCCACAACCGCTGAGCAGGCCACTGAGGAGCTTAATACCTTCACCGCTCCAACCATAGCTACCAAATGCGGCGGCTTTCTTGTTCTTGAGCTTCATGCCCTTAGCCATCTCGAGCAATCCGGTAACAGCATGAGCCAAGCCATTGTTAATGGTGGGCGAACCCACGAGAATAGCCTTCGAGGCGAAAATCTCGGTGAGAACATCGTTCTTGTCCTCATGAGCAGCATTGTAAATCTTCACCTCAACCTCTGGGTCAACTTCCTGGATGCCACGTGCAATTTCCTGCGCCATTATGCGGGTGCTGTTCCACATGGTGTCATACACGATTGTTATCTTGTTCTCCTGATAGTTGGCAGCCCACTGCTGATATTTCTCAATAATAAGGTTGATGTTCTTGCGCCAAATCACACCATGGCTTGGGCAAACCATGTTCAGTGGCAGGTTCATAGCGAGGATCTCGTTGAGCTTGCGGGTCACCATCATGCTGAATGGTGCAAGGATATTGGCATAATATTTCTTTGCCTCATAAAGCATCTCGGCCATATCGACACGGTCGTCGTAGAGCGACTCCGTGGCGTAGTGCTGGCCAAAGCCGTCGTTCGAGAACAGAATATTCTCGCCATCCATATATGTGAACATGGTGTCGGGCCAGTGCAGCATGGGAGCCTCGATAAAGGTAAGTGTGCTCTCCCCTATCTCGAGCTTGTCACCTGTCTTCACAGTCACGAAGTTCCAGTCCTGATGATAGTGGCCTTGAATAATGGCCTTGCCCTTAGCTGTGCAATAGATGGGTACATCGGGAATCTCACGCATGAGCTCTGGAAGGGCGCCGCTATGGTCGCTCTCGTTGTGCTGCATGATAATAGCATCGATGCTCTTGAGGTCAACCACCTCTTTCAGGCGTGCCACAAACTCGCGGTCATAAGGTCCCCACACAGTATCGATAAGCACCGTCTTTTTATCCTTAATTAAATAAGAATTGTAGCTCGAACCCTTGAAGGTCGATAGTTCGTCGCCATGGAAATGGGTGAGTTCCCAGTCAACCTTACCCACCCAAGTAACTTTTTCGGTAATTTTCTTAGACATTGTTGTTTTTGGTTTTATTGTTTATTCATTAATGTTATGCAGTTATTCCATTGCCTGTGTATAGTTGATAATAACGCCCCTGCTGAGCAATCAGCTCATCATGAGTACCCTGCTCGATAATGCGCCCTTTCTCCATCACAACAATAATATCCGCATTGCGCACAGTGCTCAGGCGATGCGCTATGACAAAGGTCGAACGTCCATCCATCAACGAGTCCATTCCTTGCTGAATCATTCGCTCAGTGCGAGTATCTATGTTGCTCGTCGCCTCATCGAGGATGAGAGCTGGAGGATTGGCAACTGCCGCACGGGCAATGGCTATAAGCTGGCGCTCGCCCTGCGACAGGTTCCCGCCGTCGGCATTGAGCATGGTGTTATAACCTTGCGCCAAACGCGAGATAAAGTCATGGGCATGAACGAGTTTGGCTGCCGCGATGCATTCCTCATCGGTAGCATCGAGACGGCCGTAACGTATGTTGTCCATCACCGTACCAGTGAACAAGTGTGTTTCTTGCAGCACCATGCCCAGACTTCGCCTAAGGTCGGTCTTGCAGATGGTAGTGATGGGAATGTTATCATACAGAATTGTGCCGTCCTGTATATCGTAGAAGCGATTAATTAGGTTAGTTATGGTGGTCTTACCTGCTCCAGTTCCACCCACAAGCGCTACCTTCTGACCAGCCTCGGTATCAAGGTCAATATCAAATAGAACCTGCTTCTCGGGCACATAGCCAAAGTCTACCTGCGAGAAGTCTACCTCGCCCTGCTGCTTCACAAGCTCAAATCCATCCTTTACGGGCTTCTTCCATGCCCATTTTTGAGTAACTTGTGGCGTCTCGGTGAGTGTTCCGTCGGCCTCCTCTTTCACATTCACAAGCTTGACGGTAGCTGTTCCATCGTCCTCACTTGCGCTGTCCATGATATTGAACACGCGCTCGGCACCTGCCAGCGATGCCACAACACTGTTCACCTGGTTGCTGATTTGCGATACTGGCTGTGTAAAGTTCTTTATCAATGTGAGGAATGACACCAGCGTGCCCACTGTCAGTCCGCCACCACCAAGCGCCACCATTGCGCCCACTGCGGCACAGGTCACGTAGATGAGGTTGGAAATATTACCGTTAATAGGCATCACTATGTTGGCAACCTTGTTGGCATTGTATGCGCTGTCTCGCAGATTCTCGTTAAGGCGCTCAAACTCTTCTATCGCTTCATCTTCATGGCAGAATGTCTTCACCACTTTTTGGCCTGTGAGCATTTCCTCAACAAAGCCGTTCATAGTGCCCATATCGCTCTGCTGCCTGCGGAAGTATTTCGCCGAAAGGCCACCCAACCACTTAGTTGTAAACACCATTACGCATGTAAGGACAATTGTAAGTAATGTAAGTTGCCAGCAAAGGACCAGCATACTCGTCAAGGTAGCAACAATGGTGATGAGCGAACTGAACACATTAGGAAGGCTGTTGCCCACAGTTTGGCGCAACGAGTCTACGTCGTTGGTATACACACTCATCACGTCCCCATGTGAGTTCTGGTCAAAGAATTTCACGGGTAGCGACTCCATGTGTTCAAACAGGCTCTCACGCAACTTGAGCAGTGTGCCTTGACTCACGTTTATCATCAGGCGGCTGTTCAAGTAGGAACAGCCCACACCAACCAGCAGTACAGCAGCAAGTTTGAACAAGGTCACAGCAAGCGGGCCAAAGTCGGGATGCGCTGCCGAGCTCAGTGGTGCTATATAGTCATCAATAAGGGTACGGGTAAAGAGGGTCGATGTCAAGGTCGTTGCAGTTGTCACCAGGATACACACAGCAACCGTCAGCAGTGACCACTTGTAGCTGCCAAGCACCATCTTGAGCAACCGTCCTGCTGTCTTCATGCCACCGGGAGGCATCTTTGCGGTTCCCTGCATCCGTCGTCCTGAGCCTCCGCCTCTCATCCCGGCTCCCAAGCCCGGTCCCATACCTGCCATATCTTATTTATTATTTGTAAGTCACCTGATATTAGTTTCAATAATGTCTATTTTATCTAGAACCACTAACCTCGCCTAACACTTACAACTTACGCTTCTTGTGCTCTTTTGCAAGCCTTTCATACTCTGGATTGCCGTTCTTGAGCAGTGAGTTATAGAGTTTGTCGTCATTAATCACCCTTAATGCCTCTTGAACATCATTGTTGCGGTGGTTGATGATGATAGTGTAAGCACCTGGGTCGGCAAACACGTCGCGGGCTATCAGACCCTTGAGCACGGTCTTAAACAGGCGCTCACTTGTCTTGTAATCTTTCGCGTCATACTTCACGCTGTCTTTTTCTCCCATGGCAATGAATGCTTTCATGTCAGCATCGGTTAGCGAGAAGCGATTGTCAAAGTCTTGCACATCTTTATAACCGCTTTTTATCTCAGCGCGGTGTTTGTCAACATAGTCAACGGCATACTGGTTGATGATGCCCTTGGCAAGAAGGTCGCGATAATACTTACTATTTTCGGTAGTGTCGAGTGGAACAAACACGTCGGGCATAATGCCACCTCCTCCATATATGGTGCGACCGTTCTTGAGAGTCTTGTAGCTCAACGAGTCGTTAAACTGTATGCTGTCAAGGTGGAAATACTCGCCTTCTTTTGAGCGGTCAACAAGGTCCTCCTCATAGTGTTTTTTGTCACCCTTGGTATAGGGTTTCTGGATGCAACGGCCCGATGGGGTGTAGTAGCGGGCAACGGTTAAGCGCATCATTGAACCGTCGTCAAAGCGGAACGGACGCTGTACTAAGCCTTTGCCATAAGAACGGCGACCTACCACAACTGCCCTATCCCAGTCTTGCATAGCACCCGAAAAGATCTCGCTGGCCGAGGCCGAGAACTGGTCAACTATAACCACCATTTTCAGGTCTTTATAGCGACCTAAACCATCGGCATTTGCCTCTTGACGAGGAGAACTGTTGCCCTCGGTATAAACAATGAGCTGGTGGCGCTGCAAGAACTCGTTGCACATGTCAATGGCAGCATTAAGATATCCACCGCCATTGTTGCCAAGGTCGATGATGAGTTGTTGCATGCCTTGCTTCTCAAGTTTCTTTATTGCGTCCATCATCTCCTCATGGGTCTTGGCACCAAAACGCGAAATCTGGATATAGCCGGTCTTGTTGTCTATCATGTAAGTAGCATCCACGCTGTACAATGGAATGTTATCGCGTGTAATGCGGAAGGTGATAAGCTCGGGGTTATTACCGCGCTTCACCTGAACAGTAACCTTGGTGCCTTTCTTGCCGCGCAGGCGTTTCATGATGTCGGTATTCTTCATCTTCTTTCCGGCTATCACGGTGTCGTTAACTGTCACTATGCGGTCACCAGCCATGATGCCCACTTTCTCCGATGGGCCACCAACTATGGTCTGAATCACATAGAGAGTGTCCTGCTTCATGTTGAACTGGATGCCTATGCCACTGAACTCGCCCTGAAGGGGCTCTTCGAGCTCTTTAGTTTCTTTGGCATCGGTATAGGTCGAGTGTGGATCAAGGCTCTCGAGCATTCCTTTAATGGCCTCTTCCACGAGTTTGTCGTTATTCACAGTGTCAACATAGAAGTTACTGATGGCATACTGCGCATTCAACAACTTCTGCATTGTGCTGTTACGGTTAAACTGCGCTAGCATAGATGCCGAGCACCCTACCAATAACGCTAATGATAAAGCAATTTTCTTCATATTCTAATTGATTGTCTAAAAGTCTTTTTTGTTTTTTATTTGCCTAACAAGTGTTTAGGAGCGCCCGAAGGTAAGTAGTCGCTCACATCTTGATTGTAATTGTACAACTCGCGTACGATGGTTGAACTGATGTGACTGAACTCGGGCAAGGTGTACAAGAGAACGGTCTCAATGCCGCTCAACCTACGGTTTATCTCAGCCATGTGCATCTCGTTCTCGAAGTCTTGAATCATGCGTACACCACGCAATAGACAGGTGGCACCCACCTCGCGAGCAACGTCAACGGTCAGGCCATCCGACGCAACTACTCGCACTCGTGGCTCATCCTTAAACACCTGCTTGATGAACTCAAGCCTATTATCTAGGCTCATGAAAGGTTTCTTGGCGATGTTGCTCACCACCGCAACCACTATCTCGTCAAAGAGTGGCAGTGCCCTCCTTACTATCGATTCATGACCACGGGTGAAGGGGTCAAACGACCCCTGGAACATGGCAATCCTCTTGCCTTCAGTGCACTGTGATGTCTTCATCGTCTTCAATTACTAGGTTGTCTATAATAAAGTTCTGGCGCTCCATAGTGTTCTTACCCATGAAGAAGGTGAGCAACTGCTTCACGTTATCTTCCTTGCGCAGGCGAACACGGTCGAGGCGCATATCGGGGCCTATGAAGTCGACAAACTCCTCAGGCGAAATCTCTCCTAATCCTTTGAATCGGGTTATCTCGGCGTTATCGCCCAGTTTGTTTATGGCAGCAATGCGCTCTTCATCACTGTAGCAGTAGTAGGTCTCAACCTTGTTCTTCTTCGCCTCACGGCCAGCACTTCGGCTCTTGCGCTTGGCATCCTTGCGGTTGAGCACGCGGAACAGCGGGGTCTGCAAGATATACAGATGACCACTCTTCACTAGCTCAGGATAGAACTGAAGGAAATACGTGAGCAATAGTAGCCTAATGTGCATTCCATCCACATCAGCATCGGTAGCGATTATCACTTTGTTATAGCGCAAGCCTTCAATGCCGTCATCAATGTTTAGAGCGGCCTGAAGCAAGCCAAACTCTTCATTCTTATAAACTTGTGCTGGTGGCAGTCCAAATGTGTTAAGCGGTTTGCCGCGTAACGAGAACACAGCCTGAGTCTGCACGTCACGTATCTTGGTAATTGAACCGCTCGCCGAGAGTCCCTCGGTTATAAACAGACACGACTCCTCGCGTCGGTCGCCACGACTGTCGTTGTAGTGTACGCGGCAGTCACGCAGCTTGTCGTTATGCAATGCCGCTTTCTTCATGCGCTCACGCGTAACCTTGGTCACGCCAGCAATAGCCTTACGCTCCTTCTCATTCTCCTGAATCTTCTTCAGCAGCACGTCCGCGGTGGCTGGTGTCTTGTGCAAGTAGTTGTCAAGTTCTTTCTTGATATAGTCGTTAATGAACTTGTAGATGGTGGGACCATCTTTCCACATCACACTAGAGCCTAGCTTAATCTTGGTCTGCGACTCAAACACTGGTTCCTCGACCTTGATGCTGATTGCGGCAACAATGCCATTGCGTATGTCGCTATATTCAAAATTCTTGCCGTAGAAATCCTTGATGGTGCGCGACAATGCCTCACGAAAAGCACTTTGGTGGGTACCGCCCTGTGTGGTGTGCTGACCGTTAACAAACGAGTAGAACTCTTCGCCCATCTGCGCCGCGTGGGTAATCACCACCTCAATATCTTCGCCTGTGAAGTGCATGAGTGGATACAGCGGGTCGGTGGTCATATTCTCGTTCACCAGGTCGCTCAAACCATTGCGAGAGTGATACCGCTTGCCATTATAATAGAGCGACAAGCCTGTGTTCAGGAACGAATAGTTCTTGATCATCACCTCGATAATGTCATCGCGGTATTCGTAGTTCTTGAAGATAGTGGCATCTGGGGTGAATTCAACAACAGTGCCGTTTTCCTCGTCGGGCTGAGCAGCAACGATGCCAGTCTCATTTTCAACAAGACCTTCCTTGTAGGTCACTGCCGAGCATTGGCCGTCACGAACCGAACGGATGAAGAAATTCGACGACAAAGCATTAACCGCCTTAATACCCACGCCGTTAAGACCAACCGAGCGTTTGTAGTTCTTGGTATCATACTTGGCACCAGTGTTCATCTTGCTCGATGCGTCTTTCACTTGGTCAAGGGGGATGCCGCGACCGTAGTCGCGAATGGTAACCTTGCCATCCTCCATAGTGATGTCAATGCGAGGCTTTGCAAAGCCAGTGTTGAACTCGTCGATGCTATTGTCGATGACCTCTTTCATCAGTACATAGATGCCGTCATCGCTTTGACTACCGTCACCAAGTTTGCCTATATACATACCAGGGCGTAACCTGATGTGCTCACGAGGAGTAAGGGTTACCAACTTCTCGTAGCCACCAAAGTCACTGCCTTGCTGCTGTGTGTTATCTTGTAATTCTAATTCTTCAGCCATTTAAAAATTCTCTATTAAATTTCGAAATGAGACTCATTGTGCATTATGCATTATATGAAAGGTCTCAACTTGCAAAGATACGAAAATCTTTTCAATTATAAATTACTGTCTTTCCTTTTTATAGTTATTTAATACCTAACTACACTTCATATTCTTTTCAAAGCTATTAGTCATATACTTGACCATCCATTAATAACTCCATAATTCTGCGTTTTCTCTCCGCAAAATCATGGAGTTATGTCAATTTTAAAGAACGTGAAATTTCGGTCATCGCTACTTTGTGCGAAGCATCAGTAGGGCTATCATGCCTGCCAGCACATTGGCAACAAAGGCGGCTGCAATGAGCAACAAGACAACAGCCAGGCCAACTAGAGCCGAAACGCCTCCTAGCAGCATACCAGCATACAACATTGGCATTACCATCACCAGGGGCTGAGCCATCGACCTCACTTGAGGCAAGATGCTTTCGCGCCATGACTTGCCAACACTGGTTTTATCATGCATGCTGCGTTGATAGTTCAGCATGGTTTGGAGCATCGAAGCAGTGAGGCAAGCCATCAACAGCGAATAGACTGTCAAGAACACACTAATTGGCAGACACAGCATAGCACTGCCTCCAACTACTAAGCTGCCCACCAGCATCGATACCCCTACAGGCAACAACATTTTTTTCCTCATCGATTGAAATGGATACAGACACCAGCAAATCGACAAAAACAGTACCAATAGGAACCAGAGCACATAAGCCCACCAAGCCTTCGTTTGATATACCAGCCACACAACGGCTACTACAACAGCCATTTGCGCCACAGTCGCTCCAAATATCACTAACATTCGTCGCAACATCTGCCTGTCGATGAAGGCAAGCACTATTATAGCCACAACAACTAAACAAGCTACTATAATTGCGCCCCACAAAGAGATTTCAGATACTAACATAATTATTTTATTTTTAAGCCTTTAACAACAAAATACACCACTACAATTTAGCACTTTTCACTACTTCGCAGTACAAAAATACAAAATAATATTTCAATATATGTGAAAACGCCTCCAGAAAAAAAATGTTGTTTTATTTGTTATTGAGTTGTTCTTTTTGTTTGACAAAACTGATTCCACCGATTCCATGCACAGCGACATCTTAGCGCGCCAGCGCAAAAATAAATATTAGTGCCGTAGGCACCACACTACCAATCTTAGCCCGAAGGGCAACAATCTTAAGCGCGCAGCGCGGCCCCAACAAAAAAATGATAATTAAATGATAATTTGCGGCCAATTTATGGTAATTTGTGTTAAAACCTCCGAGTCAATTGTCCTTAATAACCACAAGCCGCGTGGCTTAGTATCCAGCATCCAATGAAAACATTTCTAATCGTCCTTAATAATCTGAGAAAACCACCCACGCGCAGCCCAATTTTTCCTGCGCAAGCAGGCTTTGCGACAACGATAGTTGCAACTTTGTGAGATTACACCAGTATGAAACAAAAAAATTTTAGCGACCACAGAGAGCTTTAATTTCCACTCCGCCAGGAGTGGAAAAACAATCCCGCGTCCACGCAATTTTCAATTAAATTTTCAATAAATATTAAGCGAAGCGCCTCTCCAGCCTCAATCGCACTCCCACGCGTCAGTGCATTGTGCATTGATTAAGGCGCAGCCTCTCTCCTCTCACCTCTCTCCTCTCTCCTGATAATGCATCGTGAATTGAGAAAAGCTCTCCACTCTCCGCAGCTTATGTGCCTCTACTCTTGTCCAACATACACAGCACGAACGCTTGAAGCAAAATGTCGGGGGTAATAAGCCGCAGTCATCAAGCTGAAAAGCCCATTAGCGTTACGGAACCCCAGCACAATTGCTCGGTCAGGCCGTTCATCTCCATGGAAAGAGCGCGACCAATAGTCGCCATCTTCACCTAATCCTTGGACTCCATTGTATATCCAACCTGCAGCAGGGAAGAAAATAGATTTGTTATTTATATTGCTCTTGAAAAGATAACCACCCATGCCGTTTACGTTAGTCCACTCACTTATGCAGTTTTTCATGATCTCATAATATTGAACTAATGATGGCATGCGCCACTGTGGTCCCCAATTTACATAGGCGGCATCGTCTTCTGGTTCAAGTTCGGTCCTGTTATCAACAGTTCCATAATCACTGTTACCACAATACTTCGTGATATTATGGACGTCACCACCGAGGTACCACTTGTAGTTATATTTAGTATAAGACGATTTTGTAGCTGTTTCTCCCCAGGCGAAATAATCTCCACATTCCGACGGGCTATTGGCACCAATATTACAACACGCCCATTTTGTCCCCGACGGCAAGCCAAGGTCAATCATGTGAGGATGATTTCCATCTGGGCAGAACTCATTAGAGAAATTCAGAGTTGAGCCGTCCCAGGTAGCTTGCATATAATAGGCGGAGCCACGTGCGAAATTTTTATATGCTTTCAATACGTCACTAGAGGTGGCGGCGCTTCCATTGACAACGGCCTTGAGCCGGGCATTGTTGATTGTGGCATCAGGGGTCTCATCAGTCACATCAAACCGTGGAATATACCATGACACTATCGTGCCCGTTTCTCCAGCGGGTATCGTTATTTCATTGCTCTGGGCATCGGTTTGTCCTGCTTCATATCCCGAATAACTGTTTCCTGTGAGCACAATTTTGTCGCTATACTTGTACCAAGGAGTCATCACCTCGAATCCACCGTGCTTAAACGTGATACTTGACTCAGAACTGTTATACACATAGAGAACATCGTAGGCACACAGATGACGGAATTTCGCTTGGGTGCTGCTCTTCTTGCAGGAGAACCACATTGGCAGCAATGGCGCGTCACTACTGTCAATGCCCACTCGCGTCAGGTCACATGAGGCAACCACATCAGCACCATCGATATATGCTTCCACTCCAGTCACACCAATAATGTCGTAGTCC
>JAEEGI010029203.1_pt1 | contig 10441 bp, 7 predicted proteins | sample 8958751 | NCBI WGS metagenome assembly JAEEGI01 (sample SAMN16246545, study PRJNA631951) | gut metagenome | biome: gut microbiome; feature: rumen; material: KS-attached | host: Bos | place: Iran: Karaj | collected 2018-10 | reverse complement strand
CCGACGGGAAGCAGCCACGCCGCATCGGAACTTTGTCCATGTAGTATTTGCGGACGTCTTCGACGCTCTTCGCGCCCGGAACCTTGCCCGCCTTCCAATACTGCACGAACAAACCTTTCACAGGATCGCTCCACAACGGGCCGTCCAGATAATTGCCCGGGCAGACGCTGTTCACTTTGATATGATCCTCAACCAATTCTTTCGCAAAGCTTTGCGTGAGACCGATGGAGCCGAACTTGGACCCAGCGTACGCGCCGTTCTTGTTGCTGCCTTCCAGTCCGGATTTGGAATTGACCTGCACAATATCCGTCCAGCGGCCCTTTCCATCAACAATCTGCTTCGCCATCAGCCGCGCGGCATGCTTGCAGCAGAGGAAATAGCCCGTGTAGTTGATGTTCGTGACGAACGTCCAGTCCTTCAGCGTCAGCTCCTTGACGGAACCGGAACGGACGACGCCCGCGTTGGAGACGAACAGGTCGATGCCGCCGACTTCGCGGGCGATCGTGTTGACCATGGCCTCCACGGACTCTTCGTCCGAAACGTTGACGCCGACGGCGAACGCACGCTTCGCGCCATACTTCTTGCAAAGCTCTTCGGCCGTGGCCTGAGCGCCTTCCAGATTCAAATCCGCCACGACGATGATGCCGCCGTTCTCCGCCAGATATTCCGCGATTCCAAGGCCGAAGCCCTGTGCGCCGCCGGTCACGACGCAGATGCGGTTCTGCAAACGGCCGCCCGCCGCGCCTTTGAGACTGACGCTGCGGCGATAGGATTCGACTTCCCAGTTCTCAATGAATTTATATTGTTTTTCCGTCAGGAAGTTGGGGCCGCCGAAAGCGTCCGTCAATTTCTGGCAGAGAAGCGCGTTCTCCAACGCGATGGCCACGGCGTCCGCGTCCTTCGGCGTGTCGCCCGTCACGAAAAGTCCTTTGTCCTTTACGCACAGGACTTTCGGAGCATAGCCATATTTCGCCTTGAAGGCTTCGAAACTGGCCTTCGAGCTATCGCCGACGTATGCGAACGATTTGGCGTAGACCACATGGTCGGGCGTCAACGGACCGCCGTACGGCAGGGCGTTGCCCACGCACCGGACAACGGGGCGGACGCCATCGGCGTTGGCGAGCAGCTGGCGGAGGACGGGAGCGGATTCGAAGACGTCTTCATCCTTGGCTTCCGCCAACTTAGGTGCCGTGATGGTGATTTTCGCCTTCTTGTATTCGGCCTTCAGTTTGCTCATCATATCCTTGTACAACGCGTCGATCTCCTTCGGCGTGTCCGCGGAAACGAACACGCCGTGGTTCTGCAGGAAGAAGACGTTCGGCTGCTTGCCGGTCTTGGCCTTGACGGCGTCCAGCTGCTTCTTCACGAAGAACGAAAGCGTGCAGCCCGGATCCGTGTATTCAATCCACAACGCTTTGGGGAAGAGTTTCTTGCAGATTTTTTCGCCTTTCTTGGCGCAGGTCATGCCGTTGACAAGAGCAGGATGGAGATGGACGACATACGTGTAGTCGATGACGCCGTGCAACGGCGTCTCGACGGACGGGCGGCCCGCCCCAAGCGGACGAACGGAGGACTCCAGGATGAATTTGGCCACGGCTTCCCGCGCCGTCACATCCGGCGGCATTTCCAGCGTGAACAGGCGGTTCAACGCTTCGCGGTCGATGCAGAGGAACTGCTCCGGCTGGATCGTCGCCAACGCGACGCCGCTCGGCTTGATGTAAAGCTCTTTCTCGTTCTTCACGGATGTGTTGCCGCCGCCAAGAAAAACATAGCTCGGGTCCGAGCCGTATTTCTGGGACAAGGCTGCGATGTTCTTCAGTTTCGTTTCCATGGTGTTTCCTTCATTTGGTTTGCCCGCAAGTGGCGTTCGGGTCATGTATGAACAATGGAATCAACTATCCTGTACTAATACTAAAGATTGAGACGCGAATATGTCGGCAGATCCAGATTCTCCCCGAAGTATTTTGTCGGATCCTTGGCACTGAAGATGCCCAGATCGTCCTCCTTGAACACAAACACCATCTGGCCGTCGGATGCCTTCGGTTTCCGTCCGCCCTTCTTGCGCGGAGGCTCCGGATTCGGCTTCTCCCCTTCTGTTTTCGCTTCCGGCTGCTCGATCGGTTCCGCGGACTCCACGGAACGCAGAAGCGCCGCGACACGGATGCCCTCCTGCAGGGAGTTGTCGACGCAGATGCAAGGCTCCAGATGAATGGTTTCGTCAAAAACCCCCTTGATCCGTCTCAACGCCTGATGGGCCTGGTCGAGGGACACCTTGGGGGCGACGCTGAGGATGACCAGCCCCGCATCGACCGCATACGCCTCCTTGGCGCTTTTCAAAAACGGCGACTGCACAAGTTGTTCTATCGCCTCGTCGGCCGCGTTCGGGCCTCTTCCAAGACCAAAACCCACGGAGCAAATGGAATTCTTCCGCTTGACAAGCCATTCCAGACGGGCCGCATTCGTGTCGGAGACATTCTCCAACGCGAACGGCCGCGCCACGCCCGCCACCGCTTCCGCAAACCATTTCGTCGCGCGTTCGTAGGCTTCCTTCACATCCAGCTTGCCGGAAATGGTCCGGAAAAGCGTGTCGTCCGGAATGACGACGCTTGCGTTCGCGAGCCCTTTCAGCGTCTCCATGGCGTCCTCCGCCGCTTTCAATTCCGTTGCGCTTGTGAACTGCTTGCTCGGCATCCGCGTGAAAACGACGAATGGCACGTTCATCTCCGATGTGACCTGCGCCATTTTTTTGACGGCGTTGATTTCATGTTCGCCGCCCAGTTTGACCAGAATGAAGGCATAGCTGACGCCTTGAAGGCATCGCCTGTAGTCTTCACGCCATTCGACATCCAGATCAATGCGTTCCGCCTTCACAAATCGGAAACTGGAAAGCGACACACGTTTGTCCGCCAGAACGGGCCGGAGCCCCGGCATGCCGTAGTCCTTCGCGATGGCGACGACGGCCTTGCAGCCGCCTTCGCCGACGCCGACCATCAGCATGTTCGCCTGTTCGTAACTGTTTTCAAATTCCTGATCGATATCGTAATCCATATCTTATTTCCCTCCCAGTTGCAAAAAACAATCACCTATGTGACCTATTACCAATTAAGCATGTTTATGATAAAATTCCTGAATTTTCCAGCGGTGTCATGCGGATGATTTTGAATTTCAATATCATAGCTCTGCTTCCCGTATCTGGCGAGCCCCAATGGCACAAGCGCGGACGGTGAATCCACGACATCTGAACGCCCCTCGGCGCCGTATGTCCGCGCAATGGCCACGGGACGGTTGAAGACATCGCCCGCAAGCTCCGAGATTTTCGGTATCCGCGCGCCGCCGCCGCATATCATGACGCCCCCCGTGGCCCACTGCCATGCGTCTTCATCTTTGATTTTCTTGTTGATGATATTGAAAAGCTCCTGGAAACGGAGCTGCACGATCTGCTCAACCCGCAACGCGGGAATGTTCTCCGTCGAACCGCTGATGTCCTTTTCCGCCGCGATGTAGCGGCGGCGACCGTCGATTTCCGGCATGACGGAGCATTGCAGATTCCCGAAATCGCGCAGAATCTTGCGCGTCGAATTGATCGGAAGGCGGAAGTTTATGGCGAGATCGTTCGCCGCATGGTCGCAACCGACCGTGATCTGCCCCATCGTGAAGAAGTCGCGCCCCGTATAGAGGACGTACGACGTGACGCCCGCCCCGATGTCGATGAGCAGGCATCCCTCCGCCTGGACGCCGCTCTGCCGTTTGAAGGCCGCGAACGCCAAGGCGAAAGGCGTGTAGGCGACCGCGTTCGGCGGCCCGTCGATGACATCGGCGGCGATAGACGCATACGCCTCCAGATACCGCCGTTGGAAGACAATGGACTCGTTCTGTACCTGGACACATGTCGAATAGCTGCCAACGGGAGGCGAAAGAAGGATCTCGTCTTTGTCAAGGCGGTAGAAACGCGTATATTCACCGTCCACGATCTGCGAATCGTCTTTCGGTGTATAGATCGCCTGCCGCGCCGCCGCGATGATATGCTCCTCCGTGATCTGCATGCTCCCGTTCTCGAACGTGATCGTGCCCTCCGTCCGGACAAGATTGACAAAACGACCGCCGACCGATAGCGTCACAAATGTCTCCGAAATAGGAGTTTGCGCTTCAGTCTCCGCCTGTCTCACGGCTCGCGTGAGCTGCTGGCAGACAAAGTCGCGGTCTTTCACCTCCCCCTTGATGACTTTGATGGACGGCGCCTCCCCCCAGCCCAGAAGCGTGACGCCGTAGTCGTCCGCCACGGAACAGATGGCGACTTTGATCGTCGCCGTGCCGATTTCGATGCCCGTGTAGATTGCCTGTGAATGACTCGCCATGTTTGGATTTTCCTCCCCTTGTTTTTTCGACAAAAAAAACCGCAGACAGACGTCTGCTTTCCCGTTTTTTTTAAAACGTAACATCTCAGACGACTATTTTCAAGCTTTCTTTCCTATGTTGTCGCAAAAAATGCATTATAGTATAGGTTTTACCATGAATGGGCAACAGACAACAGGGTGAAGAACATGAAAAGCGCGTTTGAGTTGGCGATGGAGCGGCTGGGCGGCGGAAGCCGTCAGTACACGGAGGAACAAAAGGCACAGTTCAATGAAATCGACCGCGAATTCGACGCCCGGCTGGCGCAGATCAAGCTGCAGGCCCAGTCGGACAGGCTGAAAGTCGCGGATGACGCGGAAAAACTGAAGCAGTTTGAAGACCAGCTGGCGGAGGACATCCGTCGGCTTGAGGCGAAGCGCGAAGACAAGAAGGAGTCTTTGCGGCGGGAATTTGCAAAATAGAGGCGATGGAGGCGCGGGAAACGGAATATGTTTGTAGACAGAGCGAAAATACATGTGGCGGCGGGAAACGGCGGATCAGGATCCGCCAGTTTCCGCCGTGAAAAATTCGTGCCGCTCGGCGGCCCGGACGGCGGCGACGGCGGCAACGGCGGATCCGTCATCATCCAGGCCGTCACGGGCGAGCAAAGCCTCGTGGCGTTGCGCTACCAGCCCCAGTGGAAGGCGCAGTCCGGAGGAAACGGACGCGGACGCAAGATGCACGGCGTCAACGGAGAAGACTGCATCATCAAGGTCCCGATCGGGACGTTGGTCTTCGACGCCGCCACGGGCGACCTCCTTTGCGATCTCAACCAGGCGGATGAAACGTTCACGGCGGCCAAAGGCGGCAAAGGCGGCCTCGGCAACACCCACTTCGTGACTTCCGTCAACCGCGCCCCGAAGAAATTCCAGCCCGGCACGGAGGGGGAGGAAAAAGATCTGGATCTGGAACTGAAAACCGTTGCGGACGTGGGACTTGTCGGTTATCCGAACGCCGGCAAGTCCACGCTGCTTCGCGCGTTGTCGGCCGCCCGTCCGAAAACCGCCCCCTACCCGTTCACGACGCTCCACCCCAGCGTGGGCATCATCGACATGGAGGATTTCTACCGCTTCAGCGTGGCGGACATACCGGGATTGATAGAAGGCGCTTCGGAAAACGTCGGCCTTGGCCATGCCTTCCTGCGCCACATCGAACGCTGCCGCCTGTTCTGCTTCGTGCTGGACATGGCCGGCGTCGACGGACGTGACCCGCTGGCCGATCTGGCCTCCCTGCGGGACGAACTGAAAAAATACGAGCCCGGCCTGGAAAAACGGCCTTTCGTGTTGGTGGCCAACAAGATGGATCTGGAAGGATCGGAAGAGAATCTCGCTCGGCTGAAGGAAGCGGAGCCGAACTCGATGATCATTCCCGTCTGCGCGGAACTGGCGGAGAATACGGACGAACTCATCCGTCGTCTGCGCACTTGCCTGGAGACGCTGCCGCCGATGGACGCGGAGGATTTGAACAGGATTCTCGCCAAACGGCGCGTATTCCTCAACGACAAGACCCAGGCAAAAGCGAAAGACGACGACGACTGGGATTACTGAAGACCAAACCATATAGCAATATCGTATTTTAACAAGGAGACATCATGAAAATTCTTGTTGCCGGCGGCGCCGGCTACATCGGCAGTTGCACAACGGAATACCTTCTCGAACGCGGCCATGAAATCTGCGTCTTCGACGCGTTGCTGAACGGTCATCGGCAGGCGGTCGACCCACGGGCGAAATTCGTCAAGGGGAATCTGGAGGACTTTTCCGCGATCGACAACGCCATTCGTGATTTCCAGCCGGAGGGCGTCATCCATTTCGCGGCCTTCATCGAAGTCGGCGAATCCATGAAACTGCCGGGCAAATACTTCCGCAACAACGTCGCCAACGCCATGAATCTGGCGGAGGCCTGCGCGAAAAACGGCGTCCGCAAGATCGTGTTCTCCAGCACGGCGGCGACATACGGCATGCCGAAGAACGTCCCCATCAAGGAGACGGAGCCGACCATTCCCATCAACCCCTACGGCGAGTCCAAGCTGATGTTTGAAAAGATCCTCCGCTGGTATCATGACATCCATGGCCTCCAATACACGGCCCTCCGCTATTTCAACGCGGCGGGGGCGACGCCCGTCCACGGCGAAGACCACCACCCGGAAACCCACCTCATCCCGCTCGTCATGCAGGCCGCTGAAGGCAAACGCCCGAAAATCAGCGTCTTCGGAACGGATTACGACACGCCGGACGGCACCTGCATCCGCGACTACATCCATGTTCTGGATCTTGCGCAGGCCCATCTCCTGGCGTTGGAAAATCAAGATTCCGGCGCCTTCAACCTCGGCACGGGACAGGGCCATTCCGTCAAATCCATCATCGACACCGTCAAGAAGGTGACAGGCCTTGACTTCCCCGTCGAATACGCGGAACGCCGCCCCGGCGATCCCGCCCGCCTGATCGCGGATTCGACGGCGGCGAAGACCGTTCTCGGCTGGAAACCGCAGTATGACGACATCAACGCCATCGTGGAATCCGCCTGGAAGTGGCGTCGCCTGTATCCGAACGGATATCAAGACTAAGTAATGACGGCGTCCCGCCGTCGAAGGTGTAACGACGGCGTCCCGCCGTCGAATATCTAACAAAAAGGAAACCACCATGAACATGCGCCTTTGCTCCGTTTTACTATGCGTGGCCGGTCTGTCGTTCGCAGGGCAGACAAAGACGTTCAAAATCGACGGCATGGAGATCATCGCCATGCAGGACAGGGAGACGTCCATGCCGAACAAGATTTTCCACGGCGCGCCGCCGGAGGAAATCAACGAAGCCGTGCCGTCCGGCAAATCGCCGGCGTCCATCAACGCGTTTGTCGTCAAGACGGAGAAACATCGGTATCTGATCGATACTGGCATGGGAACGGACATGCTGCTCCAGAACCTTCGGAACGCCGGCGTCAAGCCGGAGGACATCGACGTCATTCTCATCACCCACATGCACGCCGACCACATCGGCGGCCTGCTTCGCGACGGGAAGCCCGCCTTCCCGAATGCGACGCTCCATATCGCGAAGGAGGAATTCTTCTATTGGCGTCAGGCCAATCCGAACATCAAGCAGATCGCTAACGCCTATCTGAAACAAACCGAACTGTTTACATACGGTGAAGACCTTCCGATCGTCCGCGCCGAACAGACGGATGCGCAGAAAACGATCGGAGTGATGCGGAAAACGAAGGCGGCCCGCATCATCGACATGACGGACGACACGTTCCAAGGGCGAGACGCCAGCGGCCATACCCCCGGCCATACCGTCTTCGAAAGCAACAAGATGATTATCATCGGGGATCTGGTCCATTCCGCGGCCTTGCAGTTCAACGATCCGAATATCTGCGCGCAATTCGACATGGAGATGCCGAAGGCGGTGAAATCCCGCAGGAAGTTCTTCGATGTGGCGGCGGAAACGGGAAAGCTCGTGCTCAGCATGCATCTTCCCTTCCCCGGCATCGGCTACATCCTGAAGGACGAAGGAGACCACTACTCCTTCAAGCCGCTGGACATCAAACCTGAAGAAACCATTGAAAAACAAAATAAAAACGACAACTGAGAAAAAAAGGATTCCAAGACAACCATGATGACTGCTGCTGAATTGAGAAGAATGTTCATTGACTTTTTCAAGAGCCACGGCCACGCCGAAATCAAAAGCGCGCCGCTGGTTCCGGAAAACGACCCCACATGCCTGTTCACGACGGCCGGCATGCACCCGCTCGTCCCGTTCCTGCTGGGCGAGAAGCATCCCGCCGGCAAACGCCTGACGGACGTCCAGAAGTGCCTGCGGACAGGCGATATCGATGAAGTCGGCGACCCCTTCCACATGACCTTCTTCGAAATGCTCGGCAACTGGTCTCTCGGCGACTATTTCAAGAAAGAGGCCATCGGCATGAGCTTCGAATTCCTCACGAAGAAGCTCGGCTTCAAGCCCGAAAACATCAAAGTGACATGCTTCGCCGGCGACGAAAACGCCCCGCGCGACACGGAGGCCGCCTCCATCTGGATGGAAAACGGCATCCCTGAAAAGAACATTTATTATTTAGGTAAGGAAGACAACTGGTGGGGCCCCGCCGGCCAGACAGGCCCTTGCGGCCCCGACACGGAAATGTTCGTCCCGCTGGACCGCCCGGACTGCGGCCCGAACTGCGGCCCCGCCTGCGGCTGCGGCAAATGGGTCGAAATCTGGAACGACGTCTTCATGCAGTACAACAAGACGGCGGACGGCAAGTTCGTCCCGCTGGAGCATCCGAACGTCGACACAGGCATGGGCGTCGAACGCGTGACGGCCTTCATGCAGGGCGTCCGCAGCGCCTACGAGACGGAGCTGTTCGCGGGTATCTTCGCGAAAATCAAGGAGTTGAGCGGCAATCCGGAAGCGGATTTCAACAACCGCAGCGCGCGCATCGTGGCGGAGCATCTCCGCGCTTCCACGTTCATCATCGGCGACGGCGTCACGCCGTCGAACGTCGACCAGGGCTATGTCCTGCGCCGTCTGATTCGCCGCGCCATCCGTGAAGCCCGCAAGCTCGGCATCACCGACGCATTCGTCTCCAAGATCGCGCAGGTCGTCATCGACGAATACAGCCCCTTCTATCCCGAACTGAAAGAAAAGCAAGAGTTCATCTTCGCGGAACTGAACCGTGAAGAGGAGCAGTTCGGCAGGACGCTCGAAAACGGCATCAAGGAATTCAACAAGCTGATCGAAAAGTTCCCGCCGAACATCGAGAACAAGATCATCAGCGGCCGCAAGGCGTTCAACCTCTATGAAACATACGGCTTCCCGCTGGAACTGACGCAGGAAATGGCCGCCGAAAAAGGCTTCAAAGTCGATGAACAGGGCTTCCAGGAGGCCTATCAAAAGCATCAGGAGCAGTCCCGCGCGGGCGCCGAGCAGAAGTTCAAAGGCGGTCTGGCCGACCATTCGGAAGCCACCGCGCAGCTCCATACGGCGACGCACATGCTCCACGCCGCCCTGCGCCGCGTGCTCGGAAACCACGTCGAACAGGCGGGTTCCAACATCACGGCGGAACGCCTCCGCTTCGACTTCACGCATCCGGACAAGGTGACGCCCGAACAGCTGGCGGAAGTCGAGAAGATCGTCAACGAGCAGATCAAACGCAACATGGACGTCGTCTGCGAGGAGGTCCCGCTGGAGGAGGCGAAGAGACGCGGGGCCATCGGCCTGTTCGAATCGAAGTACGGCGATGTCGTCAAACTCTACACGATCGGCGACTTCTCCATGGAGATCTGCGGCGGCCCGCACGCCACCAACACGTCGCAGCTCGGCACGTTCAAGATTCTGAAAGAGGAAAGCTCCAGCCGCGGCGTCCGCCGCATCAAGGCAGTTTTGATCCATTGATTTCTTTGTCCAACCCATTCAAACAAAAGGAGAACCATCATGTCATTGCCTTTCAAGATTGATTTGAGCGGAAAAGTGGCCGTTGTCACGGGCGGCGGCGGCATCCTCTGCAGCGGCATGTCCAAGGCCATCGCGGAATGCGGCGCGAAAGTCGCCATTCTGGATCTGCGCAAAGAAGCGGCCGACAAGGTCGCCGATGAAATCAAGGCCGCCGGCGGCACCGCCATGGGCGTCGCCTGCAACGTCTTGGACCGCGCAAGCCTCGAAGAAGCTTATGCCTTGATTAAGAAAGAGTTCGGACCGTGCGACATCCTGCTCAACGGCGCCGGCGGCAACAACCCGAAGGGCACGACGGACAATGAAGTCATGAGCAAGGCCGACTTGACCGCCACCGAAGGGAAGAATTTCTACAATCTGGATCCGACGGGCATCCAGTTCGTCTTCAATCTGAACTTCCTCGGCTCCCTGCTGCCCACGCAGGTCTTCACGAAGGACATGGCCGAAAAGAACCACGGCTGCATCATCAACATCTCCTCCATGAACGCTTTCAAGCCGTTGACGAAGATCCCCGCCTACAGCGCCGCCAAGGCCGCCGTCAGCAACTTCACCCAGTGGCTGGCCGTCCACATGGCTCCCGTCGGCATCCGCGTCAACGCCATCGCCCC
>JAEEGI010029198.1_pt1 | contig 10443 bp, 13 predicted proteins | sample 8958751 | NCBI WGS metagenome assembly JAEEGI01 (sample SAMN16246545, study PRJNA631951) | gut metagenome | biome: gut microbiome; feature: rumen; material: KS-attached | host: Bos | place: Iran: Karaj | collected 2018-10 | reverse complement strand
GATATCCTTTAGGGGAACGCCGCCGTCACGGAGCTTTTTGATCTCATCCGCGATCCACTTCGCCTCTTCGTGAGCGGATCTCGCGTGATGAACGAGCACGCTCTCCCCGTGGGGAAGCATTGGCAGAAGATCCTTCTTCATGCGGTGCGCGTTCTTGTCGATGAGCGAATTCGCCGCATTCAGTATCTCCGGCGTTGAACGGTAGTTTTCCATCATCATGACCGTCTTCATGCCTTCGAAATGCTTATCGAGATCGAGCAGGAACTTTACGTTCGCTCCGCGCCAGGTGTAGATGGTCTGATCGGGATCGCCGACGACGAAAAGGTTCTTGTGATACCCGCAGAGCGCGTCCATGAGCTCGTACTGAAGATCGTCTATGTCCTGAAACTCGTCGATCATTATGTACTCGAGCCGCTTTTGCCATTTGAGCCTCAGCTCGGGGTATTGGTCGAATATGTATAGCGTGAACTTGATGAGGTCGTTGTAGTCGAGTCCGAAGCACTTTTTCTCCTGGCAGAGATAGCCGTAGAAAATGATATCCTGCGTAGATACGGCGCTCATATACTTTTCGCGCAGCTTCTCCGGCGACATCTCTATCATATCGAGGTAGTATTCGGGCTTTTTGAAGAGCTTTTGTATCTCTATCATGTCCCTCGCGGCGGAAAAAGTCATGTCGCGCAGCGTCAGCCCGCGCTCCTCGTATATGACGCGGAGCATGTCGTCGATATCGGAATTGTCAAGCACGAGGAAGCTCTTCGGGTAGGATACGGCGTGGCTGTCCTCCTGCAGGACGGAGACGCAGAAGCCGTGGAAGGTGTTTATATACCCGGTGTCGTTGTCGCCGGTAAGATTATGGATGCGCTGGCGCATCTCGTTCGCGGCCTTGTTGGTGAAGGTCACGCAGAGTATGTTCCCCGGCAGTATGCCGAGGTCGCCCACGAGAAACGCGAAGCGGCGGGAGAGGGCGCGCGTCTTGCCCGAGCCCGCGCCCGCGACGACGCGCACGAAGCCCTCCGTCGAAGCGACGGCCTCGCGCTGTTCGGGATTGAGCTTATCATCGGGCATGACGGCCCCTCCTTTCGGGTGATTCCGCGAATATTATACAGCTTTCGCCTGCGCGCGGCAAGAGAGATTGCGCGGGCGGAGAAAATAGTATATAATATGTGCAGTAAAGTCTTGCTCTGCAAGCCTTTGCGGCTTCGCCGCCGCTCGCGCCGCTCGCCTGCACCATTGACGGCTTCGCAAAAATGCCCTTGCGAGCAAGCATTTTTGCTCATGGTAGAATATAAAGCGCCGCGCGATCATGCGCGGCGGGGGAGGATACGCATATGAAAACTCTCATATTCAACGGCTCTCCGAGGCCGGAAGGGAACACGGCTTTTCTCGTCAATGAGCTCAGGCAGGTGCTGGAGGGCGAGACGGTCGTCGTCAACGCATTCACGGCCAACGTTTCGCCTTGCATCGACTGCCGCGAGTGCTGGGAGACTCACGGCTGCGCCATACACGACGGCATGGACGAGATATACGGCCATATCTTCTCCGCCGACGCCATCGTCATCGCGTCCCCCGTATATAACTGCGAGCTGACTCCGCCCCTTCTGGGCATCTTCAGCCGCCTGCAGAACTTTTATGCCGCTCTGCGCTTTCTCGGCGTGAGGCTCATGCCCATGGGCCGCTTCGGAGCCGTCATTCTGACCGGCGGAGGCGACGGGAGCAGCGCGAAGGCGGAGAGCTCCGCAAAGATGTTCCTCCGGCATATGGGCGCGCCGTCCAAAGCGCTCGTGACGAGCCTGAAGACGGATTCGCTCCTGGCCGAGGACGACGACAGAGCCATCGAGGAGACCCGTGCCTTGGGCAATATGATCAACGAGTACGGAAAAGACAGATAAAAAGGAAACAGAAAAGCCCGGAAGCTTCGAAGCTTCCGGGCTTTTATCATTCCTGCGCTCAGAGCGCGGCCTTCGCCTTTTCGGTGAGCTCGGTGAAGGCGGCGGGGTCGTGGATGGCGACCTCGGAGAGCATCTTGCGGTTCATCTCGATGCCCGCGAGCTTGAGACCGTGCATGAAGGTCGAATAGTTCATGCCGTTGGCCTTGCAGCCGGCGCTTATGCGGGTGATCCACAGGCGGCGGAAATCTCTTTTCCTGTGCTTGCGGCCGATATAAGCGTAGGTGAGGGACTTCATGACGGCCTGGTTGGCCATCTTGAAATGCTTGGACTTGGAACCCCAATAACCCTTGGCATAGCCGAGGATCTTATTTCTTCTTTTGCGCGTCATCATTGCGCCCTTAATTCTGGCCATTACGGTTGCCTCCTATATAATGAGTTGAGAGTTGTTTATTTGTAGGGGATCATGCGCTTGATAGCGGGCGCGTTGGTGACGTCGGCGTAAGTGCCCTGACGAAGGCCCCTCTTGCGCTTGGTGTTCTTCTTGTTGAGTATATGGCTTTTGAAGGCGTGAGCGCGCTTTACTTTACCGTTCTTGGTAAGATTGAATCTTTTCTTCGCTCCGCTGTGGGTCTTGAGCTTAGGCATGGTGGTACTCCTTCCGTATTCTTACTGATTGGTGAACGCCGCACCGCGGCGGGATGTGATGCTTATTTGCCGGGAGCCTTCGGAAACAGAAACATGGTCATATGCCGTCCGTCGAGCTTCGGGGGATTGTTGACCGTGGAAACGTCCTTTGCCTCGTCGGCAAAACGGAGCAGAAGCTGCTCGCCGATCTCGGTGTGAGTCATCTCACGACCGCGGAAACGCACTGCGACCTTGACTCTGTCGCCTTCCTCGAGAAATTTGATCGCATTGCGGAGCTTGACGTTGAAGTCGTTGTCGCTGATGCTCGGCGACATGCGGATCTCCTTGATCTCGATGACGTGCTGATTCTTCTTGGCTTCCTTCTCACGCTTGGCCTGTTCGAAGCGGTATTTGCCGTAGTCCATGATCTTGCAGACGGGCGGGGTCGCGTTCGGAGAGATCTTGACGAGGTCGAGGTCGTGCTCCTCGGCGATCTTGAGAGCTTCGTCGGCGGACATGATGCCGAGCTGGGCTCCGTCTTCGCCTATGAGGCGGACTTCCTTGTCGCGGATCTCCTCATTGACCTGATGAGACATATTGCTGATACGAATGCACCTCCCAAATAAAAAAAGCGCGGACCTGCCGCGCAACACACACAGAAACATCCGGACGGATGCCTCAAAACGATGTTGACCGCGGCATTGAAAAACGACGGGTGAGGGGCGGGAAAGCCCCTGCTTTATTGTCACTTGATGATATTAGCAGAGGAAAGAGGCTTTGTCAACCATATTTTTTCCCTTTTTTGTATAAATCCTTTTTATGAGAGGCATATTCCGTGCGAAGGCGCGCGAAGGGCCGAAAAATGAAAAAAACGCGCGGTACCCCTTTTCAATTTGCCGCGAATGTATTAAAATGTATAAAAATAAGAAAACTGCGGGAGGGAAGTGAGGCAATGCCCGAACTCAAATATAAGAGAGTGCTTCTGAAGATCAGCGGCGAGGCGCTTGCCGGCGATCAGAAAAGAGGGCTCGATTTCGGCGTCATCCGCAGCGTCTGCGAGGCGCTGAAGACCTGCAACGAGCTCGGCGTGCAGATGGGCGTCGTCATCGGCGGCGGCAATATCTGGCGCGGCGTCAAGGACGGCAGCGGAAAGATGGAGCGCGCCCGCGCCGACCAGATGGGCATGATGGCGACGGTCATCAACTGCCTCGCCGTCGCGGACATCCTCGAGCAGATGGGCGTGCCCGTCCGGGTGCAGACGGCGATAGAGATGGCCCCGGTAGCCGAGCCGTACATAAGGCTCAAGGCCGTGTCCCACCTCGAAAAGGGCCGCATAGTCATCTTCGGCTGCGGGACGGGGAGTCCCTATTTCTCGACGGACACTGCCGCGGTCCTTCGCGCGGCGGAGATACACGCCGACGCGATCCTGCTCGCCAAGAACGTCGACGGGGTATACGACGCAGACCCGGTCAAGTTCCCCGGCGCTCACAAGTTCGATTCCATCAGCTACGACGAGGTCCTCGCAAAGAGGCTCGGCGTCATGGATTCGACGGCGACCTCGCTCTCCATGGATAACGAGATACCCATAATCCTCTTCGCGCTTGAGGATCCGACGAATATAGTCCGCGTCGTGCAGGGCGAAAAGATCGGCACGACCGTCTATTGAGACAAAACAAGGGAGGAATGATGATATGAACAATTCCGATTACAAAGCCTATACCGACAAAATGGACAAGACGATCGACGTCATGATGACCGAGTTCGACGCCGTCCGGGCCGGAAGGGCGAACGCCGCCGTCCTCAACCAGATAGAGGTCGATTATTTCGGCGTGGCTACTCCGATAAACCAGATCGCGTCCATATCCGTGCCCGATCCGAGGACGCTGCTCATCCAGCCCTGGGACAACTCCGTGCTCAAGAACATCGAGCGCGCCATCCAGGCCAGCGACCTGGGCATCAATCCGCAGAACGACGGCCGCGTCATCCGCCTCGTCTTCCCGCAGCTGACCGAGGAGCGCCGCAAGGACCTCGCCAAGCAGGTCCATAAGTACGGCGAGGACAGCAAGGTCGCCATCCGCAATATCCGCCGCGACGCCATGGAGGCCTTCAAGGGCCAGAAGAAGCGCTCCGAGATAACCGAGGACGATCTGAAGAACGTCGAGAAGGATATGCAGAAGCTCACCGACGACTATATCAAGAACATAGAGAAGCTCGTCGAAGCCAAGGAAAAGGAGCTCTACGAGATATAATGTCTCCGGCGAAGAAAGACATCGAGGCGGGACGGGGCCCCATAGCTCCGCCCCGCCATATTGCCATAATAATGGACGGCAACGGCCGCTGGGCGAAAAAACGCGGCCTGCCGCGGAGCGCGGGGCATTCCGCCGGAGCGGAGACCTTCCGCACCATCGCCAATTACTGCAAGGCCATCGGCGTCAAGTGGCTGACGGTATATGCCTTTTCCACGGAAAACTGGAAGCGCTCGGCCGAGGAAGTCTCGTGGATAATGTCGCTGCTGGAGAAGTATCTCATCGAGAGCATCGAGAAGATGGAGCGCGACGGCATGCGCCTCGTCATCTACGGCGACGAGACGGCGCTTTCCCCGCGCCTGCGCGCGCTCATGGAACGCGCCAGAGGCGTCGCCGAGCGCGTCGAGGGCTTTACCGCGAACGTCTGCGTCAACTACGGCGGCAGGGCGGAGATACTCCGCGCCGTGAGGCAGTATAACGAAGATTATGTAAACGGGACTGCGCCGGAGCTGACCGAGGAAAGCTTTTCGGACTACCTCTATACGTCCGGCCTCCCGGAGCCGGAGCTTCTCATCCGGACGGGAGGGGAGAAGCGAATCTCAAACTTCCTGCTCTGGCAGCTCGCCTATACTGAGATGTATTTCACGGACACGCTCTGGCCCGATTTCGGGCCGGACGAGCTCGATAAGGCCATCGAGTTCTTTAACGGCAGGGAGCGCCGCTTCGGCGCCGCCGAATAGACAGGATTGATTGATTATGTCAACTAATAGGATAAACAGGATAAACGAGGATATCCGCGCCGTGCTCGCGGAGCTCCTGCCCCGCGTCAAGGATCCGCGCGTCAATCAGGGGATGCTGAGCATAACCCGCGTCGATACGACGGGGGATCTGCGCTGGTGCAAGGTGTTCGTCAGCGTGCTCGGCGAGGCGGATCTGAAGGAGCTCAAGCGCGGGCTCAAGAGCGCCGCGCCCTGGCTCAGGCACGAGCTGGGGCAGAAGCTGACGCTTCGCTATACGCCCGAGCTTCTTTTTGAGACGGACGACTCCATAGCCCACGGCGCGCACATCGCCAGACTCCTGAGCGAGCTCGATACCGGGGAGAAGCCCGAAGAGGACGGAGAGACGAATGAAGACGCTTGACCTTGCCTCCGCGGCTGCCGAACTGCGCGGCCGCGACGGCTTCATCATCATTTCCCACCGCAGGCCCGACGGGGACGCTCTCGGCAGCTCCGCCGCGCTCTGCCGCATCCTTCGCGCGTTGGGGAAGACGGCGTACACGCTCCGCAACCCGCAGACGATAGAGAAATATCTCCCCTTTGTCGACGCGTACTCCGCTCCGGAGGGCTATGAGCCCGCGACCGTCGTGACAGTCGACCTCGCCGACGAGGGGATCATCCAGTTCGGCGCGGAGAAGTACGTCGGCAAGGCGGATATCGCCATAGACCATCATCTGTCCAATAAGGAATACTGCGAAAAGACGCTCGTCATGCCGCATAAGGCGTCCTGCGGCGAGGTCGTGCTGCTGCTCGGCAAGGAGCTCGGCGTCACGATCGACGTCGAGACGGCGACGCTGCTTTACATAGCGCTGACGACAGACAGTGGCTGCTTCCGCTATAAAAACACGACCGCCGAGACGCTCGCCGCCGGCGCTGAGCTGGTCTCTTACGGCATCCCCAACGGCGACTTGACCAAGCTCTTTTTCATGACCAAGCGCAAAAGCCGCCTCATTATCGAGAGCGAGATAATCGCATCTCTCCGCTTTTTCAACGACGACGAGCTCGTCATCGCCCCGCTGACGCTGGAGATGATCAGAGCCGCCGGAGCCGACGAGGAGGATATGGAGGACATAGCCGTCATTGCCGGCCAGGTGGAAGGAGTCGAGACGAGCATAACCATACGCGAGCTTGAGGAGGGCGGCTGCAAGGTCTCCGTCCGGACGGTCAAGTACGCCAACGCCGACGCGATATGCGTGCAGTACGGCGGCGGCGGGCACGGCATGGCCGCCGGCTGCCAGCTCGACTGCGGCATGGAAGAGGCCGTCGAGCTCATGCGCAGGGCCGCCGACAAGGTCTGGAAGCAGGGATGACGGGCATACTCCTGCTCGACAAGCCCGAGGGCTGGACGAGCCACGACGCCGTCGCCAAGGCTCGCCGCATTTTCGGGGAAAAGCGCATAGGCCACGGCGGCACGCTCGATCCCATGGCGACGGGAGTCCTTCCGCTTTTCGTCGGACGAGCGACGCGCGCCGTCGAGTTCATCGAGCGCGCAGACAAGGAATACGTCGCCTCGCTCCGCCTCGGAGTGAGGACGGATACCATGGATACGACTGGCACGGTGCTCGAAACGAAGCCGTGCGCCGTCGGCGAGGACGAGCTCCGAGCCGTGCTGGCGGGCTTCGTCGGCCGCCGCGAGCAGACGCCTCCCATGTATTCGGCGAAAAAATACGCCGGCAAAAAGCTCTATGAATACGCCCGCGCCGGCAAAGAGGTCGAGCGCCCCGCCGCCGAGATAACGATAAGCTCCATCGAGCTGCTCGGCAGGGACGGGGAGGATTTCGTCATCCGCGTGGCCTGCTCCAAGGGAACGTATATCCGCGTCCTGTGCGACGAGATAGGCAGGGAGCTCGGCTGCGGCGGGGCGATGTCCGCCCTGCGCAGGACGCGCTTCGGCGCCTACGGCATAGAGAGCTGCGTCGGGATGGAGGCTCTCATGGCCTCCGGAGATCCCGCTTCGCTCCTGCTCCCGGTAGACAGCATGTTCGCCGACCTGCCGCGCGTCGACATAGACGCGGCGGGGGAAAAGAAATGCCGCTGCGGGTCCGACGTTCCGTATTCCGGCCCCGAGCGCGGCCGGGTCCGCGTCTACGGCGAAGGCGGGGACTTCCTGATGCTCGCCGAGGCTTCCGGCGAAGCGCTCAAAACAGTAAAAAGCTTTTTCGAGGTCTGATAAAATGGTCAAGAGGATAATAGCGCTGGGGTTTTTCGACGGCCTGCACCGCGGGCACGCGACCCTCATGGAGAGAGCGAAGGAGCGCGCCGCCGAGACAGGCGCGTCGCCCGCCGTGATGACGTTCGATACGCATCCCGACGAGCTCGTGACCGGCGTCAAGGTCCCGCTCATAACCTCTCCGTCCGAGCGGGCGCACGAGCTGCGCCGCCTTTTCGGCATCGACGAGATGATCTCCCTGCGCTTTGATAAAAACATGATGAACATGCCGTGGGAGGAGTTCGTCTCCTGGCTCACGGAGAATTTCGACGCCGCCGGCTACGTCGTGGGCGAGGATTTCTGCTTCGGCCGCGGCGGCAAAGGGACGGCGACGCTGCTCCGGGACTGGTGCGCCGAGCGGGGACTGACCTGCGACGTCATGCCTCAGATCGCCATCGACGGCGTCGTCGTAAGCTCGACCTATATCCGGCAGCTCCTGCTCGACGGCGAGACGGAGAAGGCCACTCGCTTCCTCGGCCACCCCGCCGAGCTCACCGGGGACGTGCTCTACGGGTACCGTCTCGGCAGCAAGATGGGCACGCCGACGATAAACATGCGCTATCCCGAGGGAGTTCTTCTCCCGCGCCGCGGGGTCTACGCCACGCGCGTTCACATCGAGGAGGATCCGAAGGTCTACAAGGCCGTGACGAACATCGGCGTCCGGCCGACCGTCAGCGGAGACGGGGTCGTCTCCGTCGAGAGCTATATTCTCGATTTCAGCCGCAATATCTACGGCTACCGAGTCCGCCTGGAGTTCATTGCCTTCATCCGTCCGGAAAAGAAATTCTCCGGGATCGACGAGCTCAAGGCCCAGATCCTCGCCGACGCGGAAAAGGTCAGGAACCTTGAATACTGATGAGATAATGCAAAGACCGCGATAAAACAAAACGCCGCTCAGACGAGCGGCGTTTTTCTATGCCTGTTATTGCGTTATGTCAACCTTTGAGCAGCTCCATGAAATATGGGAGCGTGAGCTCGAAGCAGGGACCCATGCGGAGATCGTCCTCGCTTTCGAAGGTGACGGCTATGGTCTCGCGGGTGTACTTGACAGCGATCTCCGAAGCCTCGGCGAGAGTTTTCCCGCGAAGCAGTGCGCCGAGAAGCGCCGAGCCGAAGACGTCGCCCGTGCCGTGAAGGTAGCCGGGTATGCGCTCGGCGAAGGAGTAGTCAATCCTGCCGGCCTTCGGGTCATAGGAAGCGGCGCCGAGCATCCTGTCGTCGAACCATACGCCAGTCAGCACGACGCGGTTGCCTCCCATGTCGGAGAGCCTGTGCACGAGCCCTTCGATGTATTCTCTGGTGTAGGGTCCGTCCTTATATTCCTCGCCGAGCATGAGGCAGGCCTCGGTGATGTTCGGGCACATGATGTCGGAAGCGGCGCAAAGACGCTTCATCTGGGAGGGGAAGCTCTCGGCAAAGCCCGCGTAGAGCTTGCCGTTGTCGGCCATGACGGGGTCGACGAGCGCGATGCACCCCTCGGCCGCGTGGCGCTTTATCAGCTTGAGCACGAGGTCTATCTGCTCGATGGAGCCGAGGTAGCCGGAGTATATGGCGTCGAATTTGAGGCCCATGGTCGCCCAGTGATCGGATATGGGGAGCACGTCCTCGGTCAGGTCCCGGTAAGTGTAGCCCGCGAAGCCGCCCGTATGCGTCGAGAGCACGGCGGTCGGCAGGACGGAGGTCTCGATCCCCGCCGCGGATAGAATGGGGAGCGCGACGGTCAGCGAGCAGCGCCCGACGCATGAGATATCATGCACGGCAAGCGCGTTTTTCTGCTTTTTCATTTCAGTTTCCTTCTTTCGGTTTCAGGGAAGAGGTCTATCTGCTCCTGAGAAGACGAAGCGCGGTCTCCTGCTTGGTGACGCTGTGCGGCTCAAGGCGATGCTCGGAGACGAGCCTCTCGCAGTAGGCCTCCAGCTCGGAGCACGGTCCGAACAGGAGCTCGAGCGTCATCTCGCACGTCCTGACCGACTTGTCGCCGACCGTGAGCACGCCCTCGTCGAAGCTGAGCTCGGCCCTCGTCATTTCGGGCAGGTAAAGCGTAGCCGAGCGGCGGGAGCACGTGTAGGAGAATACGGGACAGAGATCATCGCCGCGTATGTCGGCGAAGGACTCCGGCGCGCCGCAGGCGATAAGGTCGCGTATTACGGGCTCGGTGCCGTGAAATACCGTCGAGAAATCCTGGCCTTTATAGAGGCCGGGATGCCCGTCCTTGACGTAAGAGCCGAATTTGAGCGTGGCGATGGAAAGGTTTATCCAGGCGCGCACACGGATGAGAGCGTTCCTCCCGGCGAGATCCCAGTCCGGCGTATCGTAATGCACGTCGAGCGTGTTCCGTTCCGTCCAGTCGTCCTTCAGGTATTGGGTGACGTAGTCGCTTGAGGCGATGATGCCCGCCTCTGCGGGACCTTCGAGCGAGTATTTGAATTCTATCTCGGTAGCCATATCTTGAGCCTCCAGATTAACCCAATAGATTTCATATTATAATTATACTACGATAAGCATGCGTTAACAAGCTGTGAATTATTGCGGGAAGGCCCGCCGCCGAAAGAAAAAAGAGACCGCCCAACAGCAAACGACCGTTTACTCCCGTTTGGTTTACTATAATCGGCTTATCTGCGAGAGAAAGAACCGTTCGGGAGGATGTCGGGTTGACTGTCAGAGAACTTAAAAAGGGAAGCATAAGGCTGAAAAAAGAG
>JAEEGI010029197.1_pt1 | contig 10443 bp, 7 predicted proteins | sample 8958751 | NCBI WGS metagenome assembly JAEEGI01 (sample SAMN16246545, study PRJNA631951) | gut metagenome | biome: gut microbiome; feature: rumen; material: KS-attached | host: Bos | place: Iran: Karaj | collected 2018-10 | reverse complement strand
CGTTTGCCCTTTGGATCGAAGTTCAGTTCATGCCGCAGGGAGCGCATGAAGCCCAGGCAGTCCGTGTTGTGGCCGACAAGATGCCCGCCACGGTTGACGATGGTATTTACTGCTCCAATGAGCTGCGCCTCCGGCGCCAGTTCATCGAGCAGTTTGAGCACGGCCTCTTTATGCGGAATGGTAATGTTGACGCCTCTGATATTAAGTGCCCGCAGAGCGGCAACAGCTTCCGCAAGACGATTGGGGTCGACCAGGAAGGGCACGTAGACTGCATCGATCCCCAGTTTTTGAAAGGTGCGGTTATGCATCTGGGGGGAACGGGAATGGGCAATGGGATAACCGAAAATTCCATAAATATCCATGATATTCCTGCGTTGGCCTCTTGTTTTCAGACCCATTTTTTTGAGTTTTTTCAAGAACGGCGCTTTTCCTTTTGCGGATGGTGCAGCAGGGCGCGTGCCTGAAGGACGTCCTGCTCAATGGCGGCGTGCAGCGCCTCTGGCGAGGGGAAAAGTTTTTCGTCACGCAGCCGTTTGATGAAGCGCACAATGAGCCGTTCTCCGTAGATATTTTGGGCAAAATCCAGAATATGCACTTCGACGCTCAGCTTTTGGCCGGAGAAGGTGGGATTGGAACCGATGCTGGCCACTCCCTCGTGGATTTGCCCTCGGAGTTCGACTCGCACGGCGTATACGCCGCAGCCGGGCAGAATTTTGGGATCCGGTTCCAGATTGGCGGTTGGAAAGCCCAGTTGCCGGCCGCGCCGGAAACCGGAACGGACAATTCCGGCCAACTGGAAATCCCTTCCCAAAAAGGCCGCGGCTTCCTCCACCTGCCCCGATGCGACAAGTTCCCGTATGCGCGTGGAACTGTAGATTCGGCCATCGTGCTGGACCGGCTCCAAAATGTGAGTTGCAAAGCCCAGCTCTTTTCCCCAGCGAATCAACGCAGCACTGTCCCCAGTTCGTTGCCACCCGAAACGGTAGTCTTGCCCGACAACAAGAAAGCTCAAGCCCAGTTGGCGCACCAGAATGTCCTCGACGAATCTTTTCGCCTCCATTCGGGCAACGGCAGTGGTGAAGGGGATGCTGAGCAGGAGTTCTATGCCCGCTCCGGCAATCAATTCTTCCTTTTCCTCCTGGGTGGTCAGACGGCGAGGCGCCCGTTGCGGCGCCAACACTTCCAGCGGGTGCGGTACAAAGGTCATGACCGCCGGGCGTCCCTGAATCTTGCGGGCGGTTGCCACAACGTGTCGGAAAATTTCCTGGTGGCCCAAATGCACACCGTCGAAGTTGCCAATGGTCAAGATCGTATGGTGCAGGGGAAAGCGTGGATCATCGAGGCTGCGAATAATTTCCATTGGTACTTCGTCTTTCTTTGCCGGGACAGCTGGATCCCATAACGGGTACCGTCCACGGTACCCGTTATGGCGCATTTTTTTTGTTCAGTCTTTGCTTCAGGCCAATTTGTTGAAGATGAGTCCGCTTAACAGCTTGGGGTAGAAGTAGGTGGATTTCTGCGGCATTTTACCGCCGTGATTGGCTACCTCTCGAACTTCACAGATTCTGGTCGGGTTGAGGAGGAAGGCCATTTGCGCTTCGTTTTTTCGGACGGCGTGCAGAGCCTCGGCAAAGTTGTTGACATATCGGATATATTTTTCGTTTCGTTGATCTTCCTCGGAAATATGGAAAAGGTCTTCGAAGATCAGCTTGTGCAGGATGGAAATGTCCAGGGTTTTCAACTGTTGGGGAACATTTCCCTGAAAATGTTTGTCCATGACTTCCAGATCGCGCAGGGTCATAAAGTAGAGCTTTTTCCCGCCGGGATACCATGCAAAGGTATGTTTTTTCTCGGCGAGCGTGTTGCGAACCCGTTTGCATGAAACCGGATCGTCGGCATCGAAAGCATCCGGCTGGACCACGAAGAGGGGGGCGACCTTGTCCAGGAAGCTTGCCTCGTCCATTGCATCCAGCCGGGACAGGAGGCGATGGATGGGAAATACCGTCAGCCCCGGATCTTCCATGTTGCAAAAATACATCAGGGCATAGTTGAAAAGTTCCCGGCCGGTATAGTCCGGCATCTGTTCGCGCATAAGATCCCGGTAGCGTAACGCCGTTTCGTAGCGATGATGGCCGTCGGCGATGAGCAGTGGTTTGTCGTTCAGCAAAGTACGGCAAATGGTTATTGGACTTTCGTCTGTTACGCGCCACAGATTGTGCTGCTCGTTGTTGTAGCGGACGGCGATGTCCGGTTCCCGTTTGCGGTGGTGGTTCAGGATCGCCTCCAGGGCAAATGTTGGATCGGAATAGAGGGCGAAAATTGGGCTCAAATTGGCCTTGCAGGCTTTCATCAGCATGAATCGGTCGTTTTTGGGACCATCCAGCGTGCGTTCATGCGGTTTGACTGTCCCGGTAGAGAAATCTTCCAGCCGCACCAGCGCCAAAAATCCCCTGCGGGTAATCGGGGCGCCGTCTTCATCCTGGTACTCCTGATCGTAGATATAGATGGCAGGTTCTGCATCCTGTACCAGAATACCATTGCCAAGCCATTCGTTGAGGGTTTGCGCCGAGCGGGTATAACGGTTGGAGCTTTCAGTGTCTTCGGGCGTGGTTTTGCCCAGAATCAACCGCACTACATTGTAGGGATTTGAGGAGTAGAGTTCTTCCTGCATCTCTTCCGAGATGCAGTCATAGGGAGGCGCCATGACGCTTCTTAAATCCCGGATCTTGTCGCGATTGAAAAGAATGCCGCAAAAAGGAATAATTTTGGCCATATAGAGCTCCTTTGCAAGTCAGACAGAGACGGCACGTCGTCATTCCCGGCAAGGGGAAGAGAGACAACGCACCCTCTGTTGGATGGAGGCGCTACTGCTCCAGATTCAGAAAAAGTCCTATCCCCAACAACATGAAAATAATATTGGCCGACCAGGCTGCCACCAGAGGCGGCAACAGCGCGGAGTAGCCAAACGCGGTCAGCGTGGCCTGGGCGAAAAAATAAATCATTCCCACGCCAACGCTGATGGCCATTCCCATGGCGACGCCGGCTCTCCGGCTGTTGCGCAGTGCGAAGGGAATGCCAAGTATGACCATGATGAACGATGCGAAGGGTACCGCCAACCGGCTGTGCATGTCTACACGGTAGCTGGTGGCGTCAAATCCTTCCGCCTGAAGACGGTGGGCCAGGTGATGCAGCTGGCGGTAGTTGAGTTCATCCCGTTTGGCGTTGACCCTGCGGAATTCTTTGGGGGGCTTGTGAAAATCGATTGGAGCTTTTTGCAGGCTGGCGAATTCCAGCAAGGAGCCGGTTTGGGGATCGAAACGGCGCCGGATCACCTGGTCGGCGATCCAGGCCCCCTCATGGTACGTGGCCCGGTTGGCCTCTTCGTATGCGACAATCTGGAAACGTTCATCCATGGTGTAGATGACCACACCCTGCAGAATCATTCCCTGCGGCTCCAGCGAGGTGATGTGCACCAGCCGGTTTTTTTCCCGCATCCAGGCGCCGCCTTCCTTCATGAATGTCAGCGGTTTTTTCCGGATTTCCTGATAAAGGATGTGGTTCATCTTTTCCGTGGTAATGGGCAGCAGGTACTCGTTGATGGCAAAGTTGGCGGCAACAACCAGCAGCGCCAGCACAAAGATCGGCGTAAGGACCCGCCGCAGGCCCACCCCGCCGGAAAACATGGCGATCAGCTCACCGTTGCGCGAAAGGCTGGCGACGGTAAGAAAGGAACCCAGGAGAACTGCTAACGGTGTGACCTGAGAAAAGATCATCGGCAGTTTGTTGAGAAAAAAGAGCAGGCATAACGACCAGGGCGCGTCGTTATCGATAAAATTGTCAAGCTTTTCGATAAAGTCTACCAGCAGATAGACGCCGCTGAAGGCCGCCAGCGCCAGAAAAAAAAAGTTCAGAAAACGGGTGATCACATAGCGGTCAAGAATGTGCATGGGGATGTCTCCGCAACAGTTTGCCCGTGAAGAGCGCGATCAGTCCGGTCAGCCAGCGCGGTGCCATTTCCGCGGCGGCTGCATGGTAAAGAAACAGGCCCGTGAGCAGGAAAAAAAGATCGGGGAGCCACAACACGCCCAGCGGCATCTGCATATGCTCCAGACAGAGCGTTTCCGAGAAGGAGGAGAGCAGGTGATAGGCGAGAAACACGACCAGCGAAAAGGAAAAACCGCCCATTCGGCCGGAGCGTGGCGAACAGATCCCCAGGGGGATTCCTATCAGCACGAACAGCAGGGGCACTATGCAGAGCGCCAGCCGCTTATGAAATTCGACGTCCATCTGGCGTTGCTGCTTGGGCGTTGATCCGGTACCCGTCAGAATTTCCTGGAAGGTCATTTCTTTGGGGTTGAGGCGCGGCGCCTTGCCCTCGCTTTTATCCGCGAAACTGAGATTCAGATCGTAATTGGCGAAATTCATGACGCGGTAACTGGTGTCCTTGCCGCTGAGTGCATGGTTGTGCAGTGCGCCGTTTTGCAGCAGGATGGAGAAAGTCATGGCGCTCTGGTTGGAGAAGAGTCTCCCGCTTTCTGCAGAGATGGTCGAGGTAATCTCGGGATCCCGGTTGTCGTACAGAAAAATTCCACGCATCTGGCCGTTCTGTTCCACTTCGCGGGCGAACAGCACCACATCTTCGAAATCGTGAAAGAAGACCATCGGCTCCAGTCCCTTGCCAATACGGTTTTGCAGGATCTGGAAAACCTGGGCCTTGAAATTTTTTCGTCCCAGGGGTTTGGCGTAAAACGAAATGCCTGCGAGAACAACTGTTGTAATAAGCGCTATGGCGACAATCGGTCGCGTCATGCGCCATAAGCTGATGCCGGCCGCCTTCATGGCCACGATCTCGTGATCGGTGGAAAGACGTGAAAAGCCGATGAGGATACCAATGAGAAAGGCCATGCCCAGTGTAATGTCAAAGAACGATGGAAGCAGGTAGAGAAAGAGCATAGCGATATCCCGGATCGGGACGCCGCGGTTGATGATCAGATCCGTCAGCTTGAGAAGGTTGCCCATCAGCAGGACAAACGACAAAATTGCCAGGCTGATGGCCATTGGAGCAAGCACTTCCTGCGAGATATATTTGGAAAGGCGCCATGTCGTCATAGTTATTGCATTGTAATACAAGCGCCCAAGGACACGCTACAGGGAAAATGGCCGCAAACGGAGCTGCACAGGATGGTTTTGCGGTTGTTTTTTTTGCATGTCATCGCTAAAACATGTTGATTATGCTGGAGTTTGCTTGACGCTTCGGCAAGTGCTGCCCTATCTTTGTCAAAAAGAAAAAGCGTCCGGGAAGGATAGGGCGAAAGAAGTGCGGATTGTGGCATGTTTTGCACAAAGAGTGGAAGAGTGCGGACATTGTGACGCATCGTGTGCCGTAACGGGCTGGATGAGGGGCATTTGCCCGAATTTTCTGTTTTTTTACTGTCATCTTTTTGAGGATGTTTTTTTAGGAGGGAAGATTTATGAACAAGTCGGAGTTGATTGAGGCGCTCTGCCTGGCTCGCAACATATCCTATAAACAGTCCACTGAAATTGTGAATCTGATCTTCGATACCATGGCCGATGCTTTGGCGTCAGGCGAACGGATCGAAATCCGCGGCTTCGGAAGTTTTGCCGTGCGGGATTACAAGTCCTATACCGGCCGCAATCCCCGTACCGGCGAGCAGATAGAAGTGGCTCCCAAACGCTTGCCGTTTTTCAAGGTCGGCAAGGAGTTGAAAGAAATGGTGGATGTCAGATTGGCGAAACCCCGGGACAAAAGCCACTGATATTGAAGTAAGCAGGCAATGTTTGAAACCATGGCGCCAAACGTCAAAGCAGAAGGATTCCTCAGGACGGATGGTGCTCTGGCTTTTCCAAACATATTAAATACGTAGGATTACAGTGCCTGGAAATTTGAACAAACGACTTTTTGTGGCCATTAATCCATCGGAGACGGCACGTGAGGAACTGGTTGCTCTTTGCGGCGGATTGCCTGAGGCCCGATGGACGCCGCCGAAGCAGTTGCATTTGACCCTGTGTTTCATCGGCGAAGTGGACGAAGTGGTTTTCCGCAGTATTCGAGAGAGTTTATGCGTGCTTGAGAGGAATGGACCATCTGCTTTTTCCCTCCAGTTTCGAACTCTGGGCTTTTTCCCTCCCCGGGGGGAGCCACGGGTGTTGTGGGCGGGAGTAGCGGAAAATCCGGCTCTTATGCGCCTGCAAAGGCAGGTGACCAGTTGTTTGCAAGGACTGGGCATTCCGTTGGAAAAACGCAAGTTTACCCCCCATATCACCTTGGCCCGTCTGGGAGGGGAAGCGGCATCCGGGCTGAAACGTTATTTGGACGCGCAAATGTTTTTTTCCGGTTCGCCCTTTGGTGTGGATCGTTTCACCCTCTATTCCAGCATCCTGGACAAAAGCGGGGCCACCCATATTCCGGAGGCGGAATATATTCTGCCGGCTTTTGAGAAGAAGTAATTTTAAAGGAAAGAAAGATTGCCGTTTTCGTCGCGCAGGGCCGAAAAGCAGCCGGCCCAAAGCGCGGACGACTGTTCATGCAGTTCTTTTTCCGGCAGCTGGTAGCCTTCCGGAAACAGAAAACGTAAGGCGTCGTCCTGGGCACGTATTTCGTTCCATTGAGAGCAGGCTTTTTCCCACGCTTCGCGGCGCATCTGCGGCGGTGCCTGTTCGACGAGGCACAGAATATCCGCGTGGGAGGGGATATCCAGCCCTTTTGGCGCGGGCAGCAGCGATTTGACATAGTCGTATGACAGAGCGGGGAGGAGAGCCAGTGGTGAGCGCAAACCTTGCCAATAGAGCTCCAGCAAACCGGCCAGCTGCTCCCGGGCGTCCGCGCTTGGAATCAGGCGTTTGTGCAGAACATCCCTGCCTTTTTCGCCTCGGAGGAATATTTGGCTGCCTGCGGCAGCAGGCTTTTGGGGATGACAGTCCAGAGCGAGTCTTGTGATCCAGTATCGCAGTACATATGTGCTGTTTGGCCGGGCAAAGTGGTAGTGCAGCGCGCTGTCGCCGGCAAGCAGACATTCGATATCCGTTATTTGGAAATCTCCTATCTGTAGGGCAAAAGTTTCGTGGCGTGGTATGACGCCTGCAATTTTCTCTTCGATAGAAGCGCCAAAAGGGTCGAGCGTGGTTTCAAGATTCTCAAAAAGAATTTGCCCCATCTTTCCCGGCGGCAGCCGATCCGCGCCGCGTTCGTGTGCATAGATTTCTTCCGGAGCGCGGTTTTCCTGCCGCGTTTCAACAAGCCTGTCGCCCAGAATGCTTCGCTCACGAGGGGAAAGCGAGAAGGGTTCTTCGTCGGAGATGGGATTTTTCTCCGGCGAGTCCAGGAAAATGCCCAGTCTCTGCCGCACGAAATATTCTCCGGGATTGAGGCAGAAACGCCACAAATCTTTCAAACGGAGCGTTTTCAACGCATTGTCCGGTTCCGCAAGCGGTGCGGGGGATGGAAGCGGCTGGGGAGGCTCAATGCAGGCTCGGGCCGCTGCGAAGTCGGCTCTGGAGAAACTTGCCAGCGGTGTTTCCCCGGTGAAGTAGGCGGGATGAAACGCGTGCATCTTGTGCCGGAAAAACAGGCCGTTTTCTTCGCAGTGACACCAGCTGTCGCAGCGATTTGCATCGAAACGGGGGCATTCGGCGTAACGGGGGCAGCGGAATCCCCGGTCGAGGTAGTCCGTCAGCTCACTTATCAGCACGGACGGTTCCAGGAACGCGTTGTCCCGGATATTTTGCCCGACGTAGCTTAAGTAGAGCCGGTCACGGGCGGAGAGAATTCCCTCCAGAAAATGGAGCCGGTCGTCTTTGCGTGGTTGCCGGTCGCCGCGCCTCGGATTCCTGGCCATTTCATCAAAGCTTGCGGCGGCAGTTGACCGTGGAAATTTGCCGTTTGCAAGCCCCGGCATGGCAATGACCCGAAAGGGCAGGCAGCTTGCCGGTCCGGGTTCGGCGAAAGTTACCCGACCGCTGCCGATTCGTCCGGCAGTGGCCCCCGTTTCTTCCAGACGCCTTGCCAGCCAGAGCTCCAGCTGATCGATGCCAAGCAGTTCCTCGAAATGCGCTTCTTCCGTGATCTGCGCCCATTCCAGCACCAGATTTTCCAGCCGGTTGTAAGATGTGGCCCATTGCCCGTCGTCATCCGGGAAAAAGCGCGGCAAGGCTTCCAGCAGCAGATCCCGCCAGGCAGTGCCGGAGCGAGCGATACCCAAATCTTTCAGGAAGCTGTCGAGCAGTTCCATGAAACCGGCCAGAACGCCGAGCAGGCGCGCATCATCTGCCGTGAGCCGCTCGCAGGGCTGCAGGTTTGCAAAAGGAGCGCTTTCCGGGGGAAACGCGTAGCCCAGAAACAGCCGATCCAGGCCGGCGCGCCAGCTGTTCTCTCCAAAAGCGGGCAAATCGCGATCTTCGCGATCTGCGGCATCGATGCCCCAACGGATGGCGCTTTCTTGCACCAGGATGGACAGACGTTCCAGATCGGTCGGACTTAAGGCCAGCCGGTTCGCAACTGCGGGCGATTTCAGCAGATCAAGTACCTGTGATACTTCATAGCGTCCATGACGCAGGGCCAGCAGCTCCAGAAGGGGCAAGGACGCTTCCTCTTCCAGACCGGTCAGAGTAAAGGGAATGGCCGGTTTCCGGGAGCCAAAAACCGCCATGATGTAGGGCGCATAGCTTTTCAGATCGGGAACAAGCACCAAAATGTCCGCACAGTGCAAATTCTCAAGTTCCTGCAAACAGGCAACGAGAAAGTCATGCAGTGCCTCCATTTCCCGCTGCTGCGTGAAGCAGGAATGGATCTGCAGGGAAGCATCCGAGCCCGCAGGGGGGAAAGATTTCCCTTCTTCCTCTGTGTTCGTGCGGTCGAACAGGTTCAAAATATCGCTCTGGAGCATATGCAGCAGACTGTTGTTTCCTGGATCGTCAAACAGTGCGTTCTCCGAAAGTGTGGAAATTTGTTCCCAGAGCAGCGTGAACAGATCGCCGCCTGCCTTGCCCCAGGCGGCCAGCAGCGGTTGGCCGGTTTCGTAGTGCCGGGACTGCGCATCGGCAGGGAGTGGCTGAGAGGCGAGATCAAACCAGTATTCGCGGCAGGGATTCAGGAGAAACAGATTCACCGGGATCACCCTGTCCAGGGCGGCGAGCAGATCAATCTGCGAGGGCGCCAACCCGGAAACGCCGAATACTTGAAGCGCGGAAAACGGAAGTGGCGGGGCTTGCCCTTTTACACAGGCCCTGATGAAATCCGCCCACTGCCGCACTGGCGGCGTTTCTTGCCGTTCTCCGAGCAATCTGCGCCAAAGTGTCGCCTGCCAGTTGTCCGAATCATGTGATTTTTGTTCCCAGGCAAAGAGCATCTCCGGACGGTAGACGCCATACAGCTCGAAGAGTTCGGCAAGCTTTAGGGAAAATTGGAAGCGTTGCAGCGGATCTTCGGGCACGATCTCCCGAAAAGATGCTTCCCCCCCGGCCTCTTCCAGCAGCCGCAGAATGCGCAGCGCCAGCAGATCCTGTGCCCATGGATCACGAGCCGCTTTTGGAGCCTGCCTGCTCACCGAGGACAGCAATGTTGCAGGAAAGGGAAAATCCGGATTGGCCCAGATGCCGAAATGCCGGGTCAGATGCAGCTGCAGCCAGTCTGCCACCGCCTTCCCCTGGACCAGAATAGTTTGCGGTATCAGAGGATCCTGGGGAACGGTAGCGCATAGCTGTTCCACCAGCGCATCGAAGAGGAACTCAAGGCGGTTGCTGCACAGCAGTTGCATGGGAGCTTGTCCCTTTCAAAAAAGAAAAGGGAAGGGAAAGTGAAATATGAGCATGCTTTGGGGAAAAGCGCCATGAAGACCATGACGCTTTTCCCATGCAGTTTTTTCAACGCGTACCTTTTTTCTCAAGCAGCTTGAGCAAGGTGTTCAATCCTTCCAGAGGATCATCGCCGAGATCGACACGCAGCGTCCGGCGTCCTTTTTGCCGCAGCGCCTCCAGATCGCCATCCGCCTGGGCCTGCAACAATGCGCCGAAGCTGTGCGGTTGGCCGGGAATGGCCAGATCCAGTTCCGGTTTGACCGGGGAAACCAGCTGCACAAACAGGCCGGTGTTGGGACCGCCCTTGTGAAATTGCCCGGTGGAGTGGAGAAACCGCGGGCCAAAACCGGTGGTGACCGGAAGCTGCGCGGAAGCGCCCAGCAGGAGAGCCAGTCGTTTCATGGCAACTTTCAGTTCGGGATCATCGGGAATAAAGGCCAGCAGGGCCAGATAGTCGCGCGGGCGGCTGCGTTTGAGGAAAAGTTCCAGTCCGCATGCCGGATCGCTTTGGGCATCCGTTCCTTCCAGATGCAGGCCACTCTGCGGCGCTTTCGTGTTTCCTGCGGCCTTTTCCGCCAGAATGCGCAGCGTGTTGCTTTTGCTGCTCTGCACATCCGGTTGATCGAAAGG
>JAEEGI010029191.1_pt1 | contig 10444 bp, 11 predicted proteins | sample 8958751 | NCBI WGS metagenome assembly JAEEGI01 (sample SAMN16246545, study PRJNA631951) | gut metagenome | biome: gut microbiome; feature: rumen; material: KS-attached | host: Bos | place: Iran: Karaj | collected 2018-10 | reverse complement strand
CAGCCTCTTCCGCATATTTCTGCATCTTGTAGTTGATGGTGGTGTATATTTTCAGCCCGTCCTTGTAGATGTCCCACGAACTGCCGTCCGGCTTGCGGTTCTTCTTGTCCTTGGCCCACTGGTTTATGGTCTGCCGGATATATTCCCTGAAATAGGTGGCGATGCCGCTCCGGTGGTCCTGAAGTTTGAAGTGCGAGAGGTCGATGGGCTTGGCCTGGCTCTCCGCGCAGGTCTCCTTGTCGATGAATTTGTACTTGCGCATTTGGGACAAAACCACATTGCGGCGGTTGAGGGCGTTTTCCGGATTGCGCCGCGGGCTGTAGTAGGTGGGCGCCTTAAGCATGCCTACCAGCAGGGCGGATTCCTCAAGGTTCAGTTCGCCCGGGGTCTTGTCAAAGTAGGTTTTTGCAGCCGATTTGATGCCTTGCGACATGTTTCCGAAATCAACCGTGTTGAGATACATGGAGATGATTTCGTTTTTGGAATAGTTCCGCTCCAGCTTGACGGCAACCACCCATTCCTTGAACTTGGTGAAGACCAGTTGGAACACATTCGGGTTGGGATTGCGTGGGAAAAGGTTTTTGGCCAGCTGCTGCGTTATGGTGCTTCCGCCACCCTTGCGTCTGCCTGTCGCAACCCCGACCGCCACACGGGCCAGCGCCTTCGCGTCGATGCCGGAATGCCGGTAGAAGCGGCTGTCCTCGGTTGCGATCAGTGCATGGACCAGATTTTCGGAAAGCTGGTTATATGAAATGTTGGAACGGTTCTCAATATAGAATTTTCCGAGCACGTATCCGTCTTCCGAAATCACTTCGGTGGCCAGGTTTGTCTTGGGGTTCTCAAGGTCTTCGAAGGAGGGCATGAATCCCATCCATCCGAGGGATATCAGCAGGAACACCAGGAAGAGGCATGCCCATCCGCCGATGACGATCCTCCACCACCAGCGGTGGAATTTGCTGCTGTTTGTCCTTTTTTTTGCCGTTTGTCCTGTTTTTTTTCTCTTGGTCATGGCGATAGGCTATTGTGTTGCAGACTCCGTTTTCTTAAGTGACATGCCGAACGAGGCTATGCCCCGGACCTTTTCCTCCCTCATCCCTTGGATGAAGCTGAGTGTGTACCGGCCTGACATGGGGAACTTCAGCAGGCTGTATCCGATTTCCAGCTCTTTTACGCGATGCCCCTTCCCCAAAGGTTTTCCGTCCGGCCCGAACAGGATGCAGTGCAGCGTGTCCCGCGAAAGGCGTCCGTCCGGGAGGGTGGTTTTAAGAAAAAGGAAAATGTCCTGCCAGGGGAAGTCGTCGGTATAGCGGAAGTGCATCCCCAGCTGGTACGGTGCGGAGGTGTCCGTTATGTCAAATGTGAAGGTGATGGGGGCGTTCATGTCCCAGGTCTCATTCTTCAGCGTCTGATGCGCTTCAAAGTCATTCTTATCCGTACAGGAGATGAGAATGAGGCAGAGGCAGGTTCCAAGGAAGGCAGGTGCGAGTCGGCGGATGTTCATGGTCAGTCGTTGATTTTTTTGAAGTCGTCCATGTTGAAGTCAACCTCCTCCTCCTTGTTCTGGTTCACCTCGGCGTAATCCTCAAGGGCGGAGATTTTTTCCCCTTTCTTGTTCAGCGCGATGATTTCCTTTACCTTTTCGGTCGGTAACGCATAAAGCACATGCGACTGGTCATTTTTGTATGAATACCACATCAGCCGTTTGAAAATGTCAATCTTATGGCAGGATGCATCCCCTTTGCGGGTGTTCAGCGGGATGTGGGTGTTGGGGAAGTTTTTCAGCTCCTCCACATAGGCTTCGTATTCATAGTTAAGGCAGCATTTGAGTTTGCCGCACTGGCCGGCCAGCTTCTGCAGGTTCAGGGTCATCTGCTGCGTTTTTGCAGTGTTGGTGGTGACGGAACGGAAGTTGTTCAGCCATGAGGAGCAGCAGAGTTCCCGTCCGCAGCTGCCGATGCCGCCAAGGCGGGCCGCCTCCTGCCGCACACCGATCTGCCGCATCTCGATGCGGATTTTGAATTTGTCGGCCAGAATCTTTATCAGTTCACGGAAATCGATGCGCTCATCTGCCGAATAGTAGAAAATGGCCTTGGAGCCGTCACCCTGGTATTCCACATTGTTCACCTTCATGTTAAGCTTCAGATCCCAGGCGGCGTAGCGCGAGCGCATCATAGTCTCCTCCTCCTTCTTCACCACGGTGATCCATTTCTCAATGTCAGTGGCACGTGCCCTGCGGTACAGTTTTTTTGTGACACTGTGCACATTCTTGTTCTGCAGCTGCAGCTTCACCTGTTCGCCCATCATGGAGATTATGCCGACATCGCTGCCCGTGTTGGCTTCCACCACCACAATGTCACCGGTTTCGAACATCTCTTTGGAGGTGGGCAGGGCAAAGAAATCCTTATGGCCGTTCTTGAAACGGACCTCCACAAAAGGGAATCTGTCAGGCAGCCGCTCCTTTGTGTCCCCGCACCAGTCGTATGTCGCCAGTTTGCAGCAGCGGTGCTGGTACAGCGGACGGTTGTTGCCGTTCGGATTTGGAATGTCGCACAGCCCCCGTGTCAGAAAAGGGTTGGCCGCGATTTTGTCCGCCTCATAGCTATGGTCACTGGCAATGTGTATATCTTCTTCAATCTCTTGATTGTCGTTAATAAAATTGGTATTTTCCATGTCGTTTGTGCTCTATCCGTTGAAAGTTACAAAAGTAGTCATTTTCCCAAGATAAAACGCAGTTTTGTCCGAAAAAAAAAGTTTCCGCCTTTCAGTGGGAGGAGGCGGTGGAGCAGACGTACCTTTTGGCTTCACAGATGCGTGTTTCCGTTTTTTCCGTTCCGTGCAACACACGGTGCAGGTCGCCGGCAATGCCGGTTCCGCGAAGTTTGAGCACAGCCTCCTTCCGGGTCCAGAATGTGGCGAACATCTGTTCCGGGCAGGCCGCCTCGCGTATTATGCCGGCCTCCTCCGGATTCATGCAGCGTTCCAGCAGCGCCCCGCTGAAGGTACGGAACGACTCTATGTCAATGCCGACCGGCTGCTTGTCCACCGCAACCGCCAGGCCGTTTTTGCAATGGCTGATGCTGAAATGGAGGTCGGGATAATCCTGCAGCAGCGGCTTGCCTTTTCCGGAATAGCTGAAGACGAGATCCCTTTTCCCGACAAGTTCGCATAGCATCAGGTAGGTTTTCAGGCAGGCGAAGCGTCCGAAGGTGTGGCTGTAGCTCAGGGCCTGTCCGCGCCGTTGTTCCGAAACGAGGGGCAGCAGGCGTGCGACCTCTTCGTCCGTGCATTGTTCCATGTTGTCGAATATGGTGACAAGCATCCCTGTGTGTCAGAATTTTTTCAGTTGGCTGAAACGCTTTTTCCCGAACAGGAAGTAGTCAAGGACAATGCTTCCCGGGTAGAGGGCGGATAACGGATTGTCGTGCTGGGTCCCTTTCCGTTTTTTCCGGCTTTCGGGCAGCATCCGGAAGAAGGCCCTGTGCGCCTTGTAGACCGCATGGAAATCGCCCCAGCCGGTACTGAGCAGGAATCGGAACGATGCGGCAGCATCTCCAAGCCAGCGGATTGCGAAGACCGGGAACAGCCTGCGTTTGGGGAGGTTCTTGTAAAGCATCAGCCAGTTGTTGCGGAAGTTGAGATATGTTTTCCGGGAAGATGACTTTGGCAGCGTGGCTCCTCCGAGGTGGTAGGCTATGGATTCCGGACAGCAGGCCACTTTGTAGCCCGCGTTGCGTACCCGCCAGCAGAAATCAATCTCCTCCATGTGTGCGAAGAAGTCGGCGTCCAGTCCGCCCAACCTGTGGTACACATCGGCACGGACAAACATGCAGGCGCCTGTGGCCCAGAAAATGTCGCAGGTCCGGTCATATTGCCCTTCGTCCTTCTCCAGTGTGGAGAAGATTCTTCCGCGGCAGAAAGGGTACCCGAAGCGGTCAAGAAAGCCTCCGGCCGCCCCAGCATACTCAAAACGGTCCTTTTCCAGTTGGGAGAGCAGTTTCGGCTGGCAGACCGCCGTGTCCGGATGTGTGTCGAGATAGGCGGTGACCGGTTCGGTCCAATTTGGGGTCACCTCCACATCGGAGTTCAGCAGGCAGTAGTATTCCGCGTCGATTTGTGCGAGGGCGCGGTTGTATCCTTCGGCGAAGCCGTAGTTCTTGTCCAGAAGAATCAGCCGCACATCGGGATAGTTGTTCCGGACATAATCCACCGACTGGTCGGTGGAGGAATTGTCCGCCACATAGATGGCGGTGTCCCCGCCGGTGTGTGCCGTCACGGAAGGAAGGAATGATTCCAGCAGATTTCTGCCGTTCCAGTTCAAAATTACCACTGCAGTTTTCATGCGCTCAAAGAAAGTGCAAAAGTAAACAAAACCGCCGTTACTTTGCATAAATATCCGAAAAAATACTTCATATTTGTTTTTTTGCTACTTTTGCACGTTTTTCCAAGTGCATATTCAGCATGAGCAAAAAAGAGACAGACACCTATTTTTCAAGATATTTTGAGCAATATGACTCAATGGCGCCCGAAGATGTTCTGCCGGAAGGATGCCGCATGGCAGCCAGAGAGGCGTTCCTGAGGGAGGGCATGCCGGACCGTTCGGAGGAGGCATGGCGCCGGTTCCCGTGGGATCAGGTTGTGGGCAAGCCGTATCAGATGCGCCTGCAGCCGGAGGAGTACCGTCCCATGGAATCCTTTTTCCAGTGTTCCACCAAGGACATCAATTCCGAGATGTTCCCTTTCCTGAACGGCTGGTACCTGCACTGCAACGCCCCGCTGACCCGTTTCCCGAACGGGCTGGTGGCCGGCAGTCTGCGCGAGGCGCTCCGCATCTGTCCTGAAATGGTAACCCCGTACCTCGACAGGCTGTCCGCCGATGCCAACGGGTGGGTCCGGTTCAACCAGGCCCTATGGCAGGACGGTTTCTTCGTTTATGTGCCGGACCATGTCAAGGTGCATCATCCCATCCAGTTGGTGAATATGGTCAATTCCGTGGAGGACATCATGGTGCAGCCGCACAACCTGATTGTGCTTGGGGAGGATGCCTCCCTGAAACTGGTACATTGTGACGAGTCATTGGAATGCAACGATTCATTCATAAACACTGTGACTGAAATCCAGGTGGGCGCCCATTCCCGTTTTGACTATTACAAATTGGAGAACAAGGACAACCGCTCCTCCATGGTGAACCATCTGTTTGTCCGTCAGGAGGAGGGTTCAACTGTAAACACCCACACAAATGTCTTCAATGGCGGGCTGGTGCATAACACCATCCGCGTCGACCTGGCCGGACCTCATGCAAGTGTGCGGAACAACGGGCTTTATCTTGCGGACGGCAGCCAGCAGGTCACCAATGTCGTGTTTGTGCGCCATCGTGCCACGGACTGCACCAGCAACCAGATGTATAAAGGTATTCTGGACGGCTCCGCCCAGGCCTCGTTCATGGGCCATGTGCTGACCGACCCGCATGCGCAGCGGACCGAGGCGCATCAGATCAACCGCAACATCCTGCTGACGGGTACTGCGCGGATTTTCTCAAAGCCGTTCCTGGAGATCTATGCTGACGATGTGCAGTGCACGCATGGGGCCACAGTGGGGCAGTTGGATGAGGATGCCATCTTTTACCTGCGTTCACGCGGCATCTGCGAGCAGAACGCGCGTATCCTGCTGATGCATGCCTTCACTATGGAGGTGATCGACCAGATGGATATCCCCGCTTTGCGCGACCGGATGGAACAGTTGGTTACAAAGCGTATTTCAGGTGAAAGCATCAATTGCGGCAATTGCATGCAATGCAGCCGGAAGTTCGATTTCCAGATAGAGGCGCCTGATTTCTAAAATTCGAATGTGCGGCATCCGCCGGTGAAGGGACTCTCCGTGCTGATGCGGACGTGGACCGTTTCGTCCGGCAGCAGTTCCGCGATGTTTTCCGGCCATTCGATAAAGCAGTAGTCACCGCTGTAAAGGTATTCCTCCACGCCAATCTCTTCCGCTTCCTGCAGTGATTTAAGCCGGTAGCAGTCAAGATGGTGGATTTTCCCTCCATCGGGCAGCGCATAGTCGTTGACGATTGCGAATGTGGGGCTTCCGGCATGGTCGGGACTCTTCAGATACCGGCATACGGCATGCATGAAGGTGGTTTTTCCGGTACCCATCTCCGCATGAAGGGCGAAAACCCTCGCCTGCGGGAAGGTGGTCAGCAGGGCTTCCGCCGCGATGGAAAGGCTTTCCGGTGTGGGACATTTGATGACTGGCATGTTTCTGAATCTTTGTGGAAAAAACGGAAGTTTTGAAGAAATCGTATCCATTTTGTAAATTATATGTATATTTTTTTTACTTTTGCAAAATCCTCTTTTGTCAGTAAGGATTGATTAATATACAGAAAAACAATATAATATAAAAATAAGACAACAGAATCATGGGAAATGGTGATGTGAAGGGTGAAACAGCCGTTGCGCCCGCGGTCCGATACTCGGATGAGGAATTGCAGGAATTCAAGGAGCTGATTCTTGAAAAATTGGATAGGGCACGTAAGGATATGGAGAGTTTTCAAAGTGCCATGAACGGGTCGTCGGGTAACGACACCACCGATACTGCACCGACCTTCAAAATTTTGGAGGAGGGGCAGCAGACACTGTTCAAGGAGGAGAACGCCCAGTTGGCCGCCCGTTTGGAGAAATACATCAAGAATCTGGAGGCTGCGCTTATCCGGATTGAAAACAAGACTTACGGGATTTGCCGCAAAACCGGCCAGCTGATCCCGAAGGAGCGTCTGCGTTCGGTCCCCCACGCCACCTTGTCGGTTGAGGCGAAGCTGGAGGACAAAAAGAAAAAATAACGGAGTTGAAAAGAAAATCAGTTTTCATAGCTGTCCTCATCCTGGTGCTGCTTGCGGCGGACCAGATGTTGAAAATATGGGTCAAGACCCACATGTCACTGGGAGAGCAGATTTCCGTGCTCGGCCAGTGGTTCAGTTTGCATTACATTGAAAATGACGGTATCGCGTTTGGGATGGTTTTTTGGAGCCGTCCTAGCGGGAAGGTGTTGCTAACGCTGTTCCGGCTTGTGGCTTCCGGTTTTATCCTATGGGTTATACACAGGATGATCCGGAGCAGGGAAAAGCTGCCTTTCGGCCTGCTGCTCTGTACGGCGCTTGTGTTTGCAGGGGCTGTGGGCAATGTGGTTGACTGTCTCTTTTACGGACGCATCTTCTCCCTTTCCGATTATTACGGCCCCGTTGCCGTTCTGTTCCCTGATGCGGGAGGCTATGCGCCGCTCTGTCAGGGCAGGGTGGTGGACATGCTCCAATTCGACCTTTTTGAGGTTCCTTTGGGAGGCGGAAGGTATTTCCATTTCTTCCCGGCAATTTTCAATTTGGCCGATTCCTATATCACCGTCGGTCTGCTGGCACTGCTCATTTTCCAATGGCATTCCCTTTCCCGTTTCATCGCCTCGTTCGAAAAACCGGAAAAAGCGCCGGACGACAGCACAGAAAAAGGTGAAAAATGTGCCAATTGACGGATTCCTTTTTTCAGGAAATAGACCCCTTTGGCAAGGGTGGAGATGTTGAAAAAACAACAGGGCCGCGCCTGGGAGGCGTCGGGCCCTGTCGTAACATTCGTTTTTATTTCTTTTTGTCGAACAGGTAGTAAAGGGAGAATTCCAGATTGTTCAAACCCACTTCTGCCCTTAACTCATGGTTATAGCTTCCAATGAAGCCAATATGTGCCACAGCGGTGAAGCAGTCTGTCAGTTGGTAACTGATACCAGGACGCAGACCGATGTATATCACGTCAAAACCATGGTTGGCATCAAAGTTTCCGGTGGCATCCGCAAACAGTGAAAGCCGGTCCATCTGAAAGAAGTTGAAGCGCACATATGGATTCAAATACCAATAAAATACCGATTTTCTTTCTGTCTGCGATTCTGCGGTCGTGACATCCTTGCTCACGTTTATCAAACTGGTGCTAATCCCAACCGTCCAACGCGGATGGAATGAATATCCCGCTTCAGGCGAGAAATGAAGCAGGCTGACCGTGTTTTCGGTTGTATAGCCCAGGCCTCCGCCCACATACCACTGGGCTGCGGCCTGTTTTGCACTGAAAACCATTAATGTCATGCCGATGGCGATTGCCAAAACTTTTGTACTTTTCATTTTGCTTGTGATTAGAAAGGCTGCATTCAACTTACAAATGCAACTTTGGTTAAACATTAATTTTTGCAAAAGTACTAAAAAAATACTCATACGGGGTTAATAATCCCAATTTTTTTCGAGGTCTGTTGTTTAATTTTTCCTGTATCATCTCAATATATTCATCATCAATATCTTCCAGTGACGTCCCTTTGGGTATGTACTGCCTGATTAGTCCGTTCATGTTCTCGTTTGCTCCCCTTTCCCAGGAATGGTACGGGTGTGCGAAATAGAAGTCCCATTTAATTATTAAATTCTGCTCACGCAATGCCTGAATGGTGTATCGCTACAGCTTCGCCGTGAAGACGGGCTGCGCCTCAGCATAGTTTATGCAAGCATAACTCTGCATTCGGCTTGCGCCATCTTTGCATCTCGGTTAAATGACCCATATTTTTGAACTTTTGGACACGGGGCAAAAATAGTCATTTTCTCCATTCAAGCATACGGGAAGGGAATTTTTTTCCTTCCCTGCTTGAAAAAAATGTCATTCTGACCCGTGCAAAAGTTGCATTTGCTTGTTGAATTTAGGCAAAAAATTTTTCACATTTTTACAATATATTGGGATACAAACGGTTGTAAAAATGGGAAAATTCCGTTTTTTTTCCGCCATGCGGCGGAATGTATTAGGATTTTGATTACTTTTGCATTCGGTACAGGCGCACGGCCGTGCGCCTCAACATTAACCTTTAAAATTAACAAAATGAATAAAATGAACGACAATGACCATTACATCCGGTTCGACTGGGCGGCCAAGCACATCCTGCGCGACAAGGCCGATTTCAGCGTGTTCGAGGGTTTCCTCACAGTGCTGCTGAAGGAAGAGCCGAGGGCTTGAAAGAGGCCGCTGCAAACATGAAGCGGTTGGGGATTCCGGTGGAGCAGATTGCCAAATATACGGGGATTCCGGTTGAGGAAATCAAAGGGATGTGAAAAAGCAGGGCCGTCATATCATGAAGGCCCTAAAGCCAATACGATTTACGTGCCCGCGGCGCGGAAAAAAAGCAGGCGGATTTCATCCGCCTGCTGTCTGATTGATGGCACAGATGTGGCGCACTACATCTGCACGGATTATTCCTTCATCCTTTCGAATTGCAGATATTTGGTGTTGTTGTCATAATAAAGCAGCAGCGTATTGCCAGACGGAATCTCATAGTTTTGGATTTTTAGAAGCGTATACCTGAATTCCAGACTTTTAAAGATATTGATAAGGTCTGTTCCAAATGCGTCTATAATTTTCATTGCTTTTGACAGGGTGTCAATAGTGACGGGTGACAATAAATAATCCGAATAAAAACCATGTGACTCGCAGCAAATATTTGACAATGTGTCGTATAGTAGATCGTTCCATAACATCATCTCCCGGCTTTTACATGTATCGGCCAAACAGAATCTAATCCACCACGGATTCTCCCGACTGCACTGATTGTACTTGTTGACCAGTCCCGATGGGGCAGTTGGGAACAGAGTGTCAAAGTCCTGGGTATATTCCACTGTATTGTTGGCCAAATCGACATGTTTCACAGGCCGCCATTTTACATTGAACAACTCCTTTGGATAATCCTCTTTGGTTTCATTTTCCGTTTTTGTTTCCGTCTTCTCCTTCTCTTTCTCGCAGCCCACAAAGACAAAGGCCGCCAAAATCGTGAATAACAAATACTTTTTCATTGTTTGTTGGTTTTTAAGTTATTATTTTATGTTCATTGAACGATTCTTTTTCTTGTTTATTGCATGGCAGCAAAAAAAGCAGCAGGCGGCAGGCGCCGCCCGCTGCAAACAAATCTATTGTATAACTAAAATCTTGCTGCTGTAAACTTTTCCGGTATTGGAGACCAACCGCACGGTATAGCTGCCTGCGGCAAGCGAGGAGGTGTTCACGAGAGTTTCGCCAGTAACCTTGCTGCCGTTGCCGCCGTTAAGCATTTGGCTGTGCACCACCTGTCCGCTTCCGTTAATAATTTGTAGGGTGGCCGAGGATACATTGCGCGACAGCGCGTAACCGATCCGGACCTGGTTGTCGGCGGGATTGGGGGCGAGCAGGCGGAGTTCGCCGTCAACCACCATCACTGTCACTGTGCTGTAGGCACGGTAGCCGTCAGCATCGGCGGTCACACGCAGCGTGTAGGTGCTGTTCTGCTGCGGACTGACATTGCAGGTGAGGCCGTCGCCCACTTCATTCCCTTGGTCGTCATACCATTTGTATGCCGCCGTTTCAAGAATTTCCGTTGCATAAAGCGAGGCGGTTTCACCCCACAGGAT
>JAEEGI010029190.1_pt1 | contig 10444 bp, 14 predicted proteins | sample 8958751 | NCBI WGS metagenome assembly JAEEGI01 (sample SAMN16246545, study PRJNA631951) | gut metagenome | biome: gut microbiome; feature: rumen; material: KS-attached | host: Bos | place: Iran: Karaj | collected 2018-10 | reverse complement strand
TTTACGAGCAGAATGCGGTATATACCGCCGACTTCGTCTTTGTAGAGAATGGCGTGACGGTTGTTGAGGACTGCAAGAGCGAGTACACCAGGAAGGAAAAGGACTACGTCTTACGACGCAAGCTGATGCTCCATGTTCATGGCATCCGCATCGTCGAGACCTAAAACCGACAGCACTATGGAGGATTGGTGGATGAAGATTTTTCCGTACCGGATGCTCGAATGGGAGTGGTACGATGATCTCTACATGTTCCGCCTATTCATGCACTTGTTATTCAAAGCCAATAACAGGGACAAAGAATGGCATGGCACCATCATCAAGCGAGGCCAGCTGGTCACGTCCCTGGCAAATCTCAGTGCCGAGACGGGGCTATCTTACCAACAAGTAAGGTCGTGCCTCGACAAGTTGAACAAGACTGGCGAGATTAACAAACAAACAACAAACAAATTTACCATTATAACTGTCTGTAAATATGGTAAATATCAACAATCATCAGCAGGCGAGCAACAAACAAATAACAACCAAACAACAAGCAAACAACAATCAAATAACAATCAAATAACAACAACTATAGAGTATAAGAGTAAAAGAGATAAAGATATATCTTCTACTGACGTAGAAGATGCTGCACCGACTCGTGTCGAAATCGACTTTGTTGCGGTGAAGGACTTCTTCAATCGCACGATGGAGAATGCGTCAATCCCGAAGATTCGGACCAAGATTGACGGCCGTCGCAAAGAGATGCTTACAGCCCGCGTGCGTGAGTACGGCATCGACATGGTCTATGAGGTAATCACAAAGGCCGCTGCTTCCTCGTTCTTGAACGGTGGCGGAAACCGAGGTTTCGTCGCCGACTTCGAGTGGCTGATGCGCCCGAACAATTTCCCGAAAGTTTTAGAAGGCAACTACGACAATCATGAAACAACCAACCAGACTCAACCAACTGGAGACCCAAGACAGCAGGAACGAGCAAACCTTGCCCGCGACTACGCAGCAACTATCTCCCGCCGTCTTGCAGAAGACGATGCGCGTGCTGAAGCGTTACGGAAGCCGTGATAATTTCTTCACCACGCTCAACCCGAGCGTTCAGCTCATAGCCGGGCGCGACCCCGAGCACGCCGTCCTCAGTGAAGATGCGCCGACGCTGGCCATCATGCGCTACGCATACGGAGAAGGCTTCCCTGCCACATGGCTCATGCCGCAGATCCTCGACCTGGTTGTGTACTCAAACTCCAAGGGGACGTTGAGCGACCGTCAGGCCGAGTTCCTTGCCGAGGTCATCGCAAACGAGTACGGCTTCTTGAAGGCGTCCGAGCTGCTGCTTTTCTTCTACAAGTTCAAGGCCGGGGAATACGGTCACTTCTACGGAGCCGTTGACCCGATGCGCATAACGATGGCGTTGGATGAGTTCTGCAAGGAGCGTGAGCGCATCCTGGAACGCCACGAGAAGGAGGAGGAGAAGAAGCGGGCCGCTCAGGAACCTAAGCTGCCCAAGATGTCGCCCGAGGAATGGTGCCGCGCAAACGGATTGCCTGAGTGCCGCACCATGATTGAGGCGTGGCAGATGCGCAACCGCATCCAGGACATCATTGAAGCCGTCCTGTGGAGCATCAACATCATGTGGGCTTTGGTTAATGCGCCAAGCACTTACAGAAATCCACGTTAAAAAGAGTTGGTGCGACGCAAAAAGGGCGAAAATCAGAACCGCCCAAGGTTACATCAGTATTAACTTTACAGTGCAACCAAATAAAAGTCAAACATTTAATTCTTATGGACGAAACAATTAAAAAACAATTCGACGAGCTGAAAGCCGAGAAACCGGACGTTTTACTGCTCTTCCGCGTGGGCGACTTCTACGAGACCTATGAGGATGATGCGGTTACCGCCTCCGATGTCCTGGGCATCACGCTCACCAAGCACGGCGGCATGAGGATGTGCGGTTTCCCGCACCATGCGCTCGACACCTACCTGCCCAAGCTGGTGCGTGCAGGACATCGTGTCGCAATCTATGACCAGCTGAAAGGAATAACGGCCGACGAGCCGGCATCAAGTCAAACATTTAATTCAAAACGAAACATGGAAAAGAAAGCAGAAATCATTAACATTCCCATCGGGGCCATTCAGCCGAGCCCAAGGAACCCTCGCAAGACCTTTGACGAAGCAGATCTGAAGGAACTTGCGGACAACATCAAGCAGCAGGGCCTCCTGCAGCCAATCACCGTCAGGCCAATGCTTGACGGCTGTTATGAAATCGTTTGTGGTGAGCGTCGCTATCGCGCATGGTGTCTCCTCGTCAAAGATGGCGGCCAGGTTTCAGTGGAAATCCCAAGCATCGTGCGGGAGATGACCGATGAACAAGCCTTTGATGCGATGATCACCGAGAACCTGCAACGCAAGGACGTTGACCCGATGGAGGAGGCCTTCGCATTCGCCCAGCTTGTGGGCATGGGCAAGACCACTGATGAAATCGCCCTGCGCTTCGGCAAGTCCAAGCGTTTCATCGCTGACCGCATCCGCCTCGACAAACTCATTCCAGAGTTGAAGAAAGGTGTGACTGATGGTGGGGTGAACATCGGTGCCGCGTTGCTCCTTTGCAAACTCGATGAAGACAAGCAACGCGAATTCCTCGATGATTATGAGCCCGACCCCGACGAGCCAATCACCAAGGATGATGTCGAGGATTACACCGACAAACTGTTCATGCGCATCGACCGCGCTCCATGGAAAGAGGATTTTGAAGGGTCTTGTGGATGCGCGTGCGAGAAATGCCAGTTCAACAACGCCAATGCCGGTTGCCTCTTTTACGAAATGAAGGTGACCAAAGAGCACGCGAGCTGCACCAACCGCGACAAATTCGACGCCAAGCGCCTCGACTGGCTCAAGCACATGATTGATGTGAATGCGGATGTGCTTGTCAAGAAGGACGGCAAACTGGAGACAGGAAATACCATCGTCTGCACCCTGTCCACCTACGCCACTGAGTGCAGCGAATTTGACGAGCTCCTGAAGTATTGCGACGAGCAGGGTTACCGACATGTTCCTGTGCACACGATGTTCAACCGCTGGTCCACCTACCGAGAGGATGATGAACGCCTGCAGGAGAAACTCGCGAACAATGAGGTCTATCGAGCCTTGGTCATCGAGAAGAATTGGAACGGCGCATCGGTGTACGTCCGCTATTATGAAGTTACCACTGGCGGCGGCGAACAGGATGCTGACGAGAAGAAGGCTATGCAGCTTGTGAACGAGCACAGGGACAACATACGCAAGAGCAAGGGCAACCTCTCCAAGGAGTTCCGCAAGGCTGTGCAGGAGTTCGACACCCACGAGATTGCGTGGAAGGGCTTCACGGATGCCGAGTGGGAAATCTTCCTTACCGCACTCATCAACTCATCGCCCTACACCATAAGAGAGACGATCATGGGCAAGGAACGTGATGAGGCCGCGTTTGTCAAGGCCCACAACACGGCCGATGACCGAGACCGCATCATGCGAGAATGGCTGAAGGGCAAGTTGAGCGACAGCGGTGTTGAATACTACCCGACGCTCCAGGACTGCCAGTCGGCACTCATCGACGAGTGGGGCATTGACGCCACCGAGGTGAGGGCGAAAGCCGCCGAGAAACTCGCCAAGAAGCAGTCAAAGATAGAAGCTGAACTCACCGCCCTGGGCTATGACACCGAGGGCAAGAAACTCGCATTCTGATGGAAACGAGGATCAACGACTACGAGAGGGATGTGCTTGTCCCTCTCGTTTGCGATATGTTGACGCAAGCCGGAGGCCTTCCGTTGTCCTCCATGAGGATAGCCGAGTCAATCCGTCGCACTGGTCACGCTGCGAGCACCAGGCAGGTGCGCCGTGTCATCAACCACATCAGGGTGCACGGCATCATCCCCTGCGTCGCTTCCAGTCCCAAAGGCTTTTTCGTGGCCTCTAACGAGAGTGAGATAAGCGAGTGCATAGGCACCCTTGAGTCCCTTGCCGACGCAATACAGGAAGTCATTGAGGCCCTGCGAGGGCAGATGTACAACAAGTTCGGGTTTAGGCTATGAAACTACTGTTAAACTAAACACTCAACAGCACTATGGACACAATCAAAGAGATAGACAAACTGCTGAGCGGTTATGCTTACAAGCGTGGTGCAGACTTCGCCCAACTGTTTGACCAATGGCTGGACTGGACGATAGGCTGGTTCGACCCGAAATACATCCAGTCAAAGGACTGCAACCTTGTCACCATCACTGATGAGATGAAGGCCGACAACGAGACCTTCTTTGAATGTTTCAGCCTGGTTGCTCATGCGACCTCATACAACATCGAGCAGAAAGGCTGGTATGACGCTTTCGGCTCCCTCTATGAGGAGAAAGTCAAGAGCGGCTACAAGGCATCCAGCATGGGCCAGTTCTTTACCCCAGAGGGTTTGTGTGACGGTCTTGCCAAAATGCTCTACACTAAAGAGCGGACATTCATCTACGATCCCGCATGCGGCAGCGGGCGACTGCCTCTTGCCATGTGGGGGAACATCGACAAAGACAAGTTCCACTACTTCGTGCTGGGTGACATCGACCCGCTGAGCTGCAAGATGAGTGCTCTGAATATGATGCTTCACGGCATGTTCGGCATCGTCGAGAGGCGTGATGCGCTGAGGATGGACTTCTTTGGCGGTTACGTCATCAACGAGATGTGCTACCCGTTCCCGTGCGCCATGCCATCCATCCGTGTGGCTGATGAGCAGGAGTGCCGCAAGAACCTTGCCTTTGCGAGGCAGATTGCTCCACATCGCGAGGATGTTCAGGAAGGCGTAAAGATTGAGCACAAGGTGGCCGAGAATGTTGCCGAACCTCCAGTGGCCGAGCCCGCCGAGGCTCCCACCGAGCCCACAAGCCAGCCACAAGCGCAGGAGGGGCAGCCGATACAACTTTCACTATTTAATCTTGACGAATTATGACGATACGAGAATTAGCCGACGAGTTTTTGGAGCATAAGAAAACGAGGGTTAAACTATCTACCCTTGCCGCCTATGCCCAAACCATCAAAATCCACATAGTTCCTTATTTTGGCGATGAAGATATTTCGGCAGGCATTGACAGCAAGCGTGCCAACAAATTCATTGAGGACATCCTCGCCGCTGGTACCAGCGTAAAGTATGCGCAGGACATCAATACCACCATCGGGTCGATTATGAACTATGGAAACCTTACGCACGACATTCCTTATCGACCATGGAAAATCGCATGGCCATCAAGGAACATGAGTAAGCATGAACAAATCAAGTATTTCAGCAAGGAAGAATGCAAGAAGGTTTTCGACCTAATGGAAGAAGACCCAAGTCCGAAACTGCTTGGCATGGTGATAGGACTGACAACTGGCATGCGTATCGGTGAGATATGCGGCCTTCGTTTCAGCGATATTGACTTTGCAGAACATACCCTGCACGTCCAAAGGACGGTCGAACGTGTGACGATCACGCACAGCACCATCAATTTCGACGGCCAAGAAATAGCAAAAACGAGCACCGAGAGGAAAAGCAGCAATAAGTCTGGAATTGTCATCAATCCTCCGAAAACGGTTGACAGCAACCGCATCGTACCTATTGCAAAACTACCCTACAAGTGGCTGAAAAAGTATTCAGCCGTGATTGGCGATGCTGATGCTTATGTGCTGACGTTGACGAAAAAGATATATGAGCCGAGGTCTTTTAGAGAGACTTATAGACGCTACCTAAAAAGGCTCGGTATTCAGTATCTTAATCCACATTGCATGCGACACACCTTTGCGACGCAGATGCTGCACAACAAAGTCGATGTGGCCACCATTGCAGCCATCCTCGGCCATTCGTCCCCGGCTATCACGTTGGAGATCTACTCCCACACCAACGAGGACGAAAAGAAGAAGCAAGTCAATGCGGTATTCGGCAAGATGTTCAAATGAAATGGCTACAAGTCATAGGCTACCCGCAATACTACGTCAATGAACTTTTCGAGGTCAAGCGTGTATTTGATGACGGCAGGGTGACAACCTACACGGCAAACATACCGCATGTCGTGTTGCGTAAGAAAGGCCGTCCGCCATGCACCGCAAGGAAGCGAAGGCTGTACTACTTGACAACCCAAGGCATTGACCCGTATTTGGCAAAGCACTCTGACATTGAGGTCATCGAGATTGAAGGCTCGCTGAAAGTCATGTCCTATCGAGAAAGAAGGGTTTTGACTACCAAGCAAGCCGACGCCAAACGTAGGCTGAGCAATGACAAGAGACATTGGGTTTGGTATTTTGAACTTGGCATTCAATGGAACCAAGCCTGCCTGATGGCCATAGCAGGAGACACAAACCCGTTGTGGTCAGTACTCAAAAGTGTGCGGCCAGAGATTGACGGCTATGTGCGCCACCAACTTCTTGTCAGAAGCGAGATCATGCGAAACGAGGTGATAGATGAGACATTCACCACCTACGTCGAGCGTGTGGTGTCTGGGCGCACTGGCACTACCAACACAAGGGCCTTGAAACGGCTCGCAAAAGGTATCTATCAACAAATCAAAAATTCTTGACGAACTGTAACATGGACTTTATTACCGACATCAAAGGCCCGCTATTGGAGCGGTTCTCTCCAGAGCAGGTCAATGATATTGTTGACATCATCACCCTTGCACTTGTGCGGTATGATGTTGAGCCGAAATCAACCGCACTGGTTGAATACAAGGCCGATGACTTTGAGCTGGTGCAGAAGTTCTTTGTCGCGAAGGCCACCGAGGGCTTGACGCAAAACACCCTCCGCTACTACAAGACCGTTTTGCAGAAGGCACTCAAGACATTCAACAAGCACATCAAGGACATCACGACAAATGATGTAAGGGCTTACATCGTTTCCATGAAATTCCGAGGGAATACCGAGCGCACGCAAAACAATGAGCGCAGGGTGCTCTCAAGTTTTTTCAAGTTCCTGCTTGCTGAGGGTGAAATAACAACAAACCCGATGCTGAGAATCAATAAAATCAAGGAACCGAAGAAGTTGAAAAAGCCGCTGTCGGAAACGGAACTTGAAACCTTGCGAATACACGCAAAGTGTTTGAGAGATAAGGCTATCATCGAGTTTCTGTATTCAACGGGGTGCCGTGTGTCGGAGATGTGCGCACTTGACATCAAGGACGTGGACTTCGAGAAAGGGGAGGTTGTCGTGTTTGGCAAGGGAAAGAAATACAGAACGGCATACCTCACCACGAGGTGCGCACTCTACCTCAAAGAGTATCTCAACCGGCGCAAAGACAATTTGCCCTACTTATTCACTAACCTTTCACCTGAACGGTTGAACCTACACAAACACATTCCGATAGACAGACTGAGTACCAGCCTTGTCGAGCAAACGCTTAGGAAACTCGGCAGAAGGCTTGGCATCGAGAATGTGCATCCGCACCGTTTTCGCCGCACCTGTGCGACGGTGGCTCTGCATCGAGGTATGCCCATTGACCAGGTTCGCCTGATGCTCGGCCACGAGAATTTGGACACAACCACCATCTATGCAGAGGAGAGCAGCGAAGTCGTAAAGCAATCACATGCGAAGTACCTATAACTAAACTAAATCAACAGCAACAATGGAAATCCTACCTATAAGCGAAATGGATGCTATGTATGGAGATGCCAATACTGGCTACATCAAGATGCGGGCGAGCATGAAGGACGGGAAGTATGAGTACCGCATCATCAATGCCTGTATGCCCGTAACGAGCGGTGAAGAGGTGAAGGCCATAGTTGATGACTTCATCAGCCGTACAACCAACCGGTCGAAAATTTCCGAAAACCGTTCCAAAATTAACGAAAACCGTTCCAAAATTAACGAAATTCGTTCCAGACCAGCGGCTGGGCGTAAAAAACATCACCGCTGGACTGATGAGGAACGTCAGGACGCTATCCGTCGTTATGCAGCCGGCGAGGACATTGATAAGATTGCCCTCGACTACGGCAGCACCAATATGGCAATCCAGAAAATGATGCAGAAATATAAGGTCAGAAGACCTCGCATCAAGCCTGCCGCCCAACCACCTGTTCAAGCCGACCCGGATACTGTCAACCCACTTGATGAAGACGAGGCTGAAAAGGAGCGAAAACGTAATCTCAAAGAGTATCGTGAGCGCACTAAGAAACCGTGGTATTTACAATAACTTCTAAAAAAGACAATACAATGAAATTTAAGAACCCATTCAAGAGAAAGAATTACGCCTCTCCATATTACGGGAAGGGCAACAGGGCGCTGTTCACGTCACCGCCCATGATACCGCAGCAAGAGACGGCTGCGCCGATTGAGAGACCCAAGCCAGTTGCGCCAGCCCCCAAAGAGCCCACCGAGCCCGACTGGGAACAGCGGCGCTTTGAGCTGGTGTCGAGGCTTATGTGCCAGGAACGACGCAGCGTCATCCTCGGCAAGCTGCAGGCGACACCCAAGCAGATCGCAAACTACGCACGAGTGCAAGCGGATGCGGTCGTCAAGGAATTACAAACCCATCCATTCAAGAGCCATGACGAAGAAGCAGATAAAGCAGATGTGTGAGGGCGTTCCCGAGCCCGACATCGTGAAGGAAGGCAGGGCCTGTCTTATGACACTTGTCCTGTTCATGTGCGCAATCCTCGTGGTTGCTGCCGTATGCGGCGCGTTTTGGCTGGTGTCAGAGTTGGTTAAGTCACTATGTTAAACTGATTTCGCCATGACAGTACAGGAACTTATCAAGCAGCTGAAGAAGTTGCCGAAGGATGCGGAGGTTTACCTATGCAAGGACTGGGACCAGGTAGAGGAAGGCATCTTGACCGACCTCTACAAACTCGACGAAGTGTGTGACCAGACGCGCATCTGCGATATGGGAATGGACTTTGAAGAAGAGACCGATGTTATCCTTTCCTTTGAGGCAGAGAGAGTAAGTTGGTAAAATGCGTCACAGGATTAACCTATGTCCAACAGCCATCGCTTTGAAGTCGGCCAGCCGGTCCTTTACCAGGGCCGGGAAGTGAAGATCCAGAACAGAGGCATCAACATCAACAAGTGGCCGGTGTACCAGGTCGAAGGCACTTGGGTGCGAGAGCACGAGTTGATGTTGCCGCCTCCCATTTGAGTTAAAAAAGGTTGAAAGCGAGTAAATATCGGGTGAAACATTGCCCGTATTTCGCTGAAAATCACTATCTTTATAGTAGTTAATTTATAAGTCAAACATTTAATTTCTACGAGTATGCAGGAGAAGAAAGTTTACCTGCTCACCGAAGAGCAGATGCAGAGTTTCACCGATAAGCTCTGCCAACTGAGCAAGGAACTGAATGTTCCCGCCCAGGAGAAGAAAGTGACCATTTTGGGAAACGAGCTGGCCCAGTTGCCGAGCGTGTCCAGCAAGGACAAGTTTGATGTCCTCATTGATAAGATTGTAAAAGCGATGGGGCTTAGAAAGGAGGGCCAGCAATGATAATTAGAACCGACTCGCTTGAAATCTTCAAGCAAAACAACTACATCAAGACCGACATCGGCATGGTGTCTGACAACGCTTATTTGAGTGTCATTGCAACGAATAACTGCCAGTGCAACTGTCCTTACTGCATCAATTCAGAGACCGACAGGCGACTTGATTTGCCGCTTGGCAAAGCAGTCACCAACATCAGGAAGCTGGTCAGCAAGTATCATGTCAAAGAAGCAATCATCCTTGGCGGCGAACCGCTATTGTACCCCAATATTCTTGAACTTATTGATTGTTTGAAGGTGAAATGTGGACTGGAAAAAGTTCGCTTGACCACCAACGGCATCAGGCTTGCAAGCGACAACGGCAGATGTGACAAGTTCTTTGTTGACAACTTATGTAACGCCGGTCTTGACGGCATCAACATCTCGTTTCACAATGAGGACTTCATGTCCTGGGAAAACCTTTGCAGTGTGTATGAGGCTTTCTTCAGAAGACGTGTTAAGGTTCGTGTCAACACCAACATTTGGGAAGGCAATCATGACTGCCATATTAGTCTTTTGGATTTCTTGAACAGGCTAACCGATGGTATGTATTGCGATGAGGTGCGCGTGAGCAACATCATCCCGAAGGACAGTTTTTCGGTCAATCCAGTCAACCGGAAAGATAATGACTTGATTTTGTCAGACGATGAATACATCGAAATATTCAACGATGTCATTGACCATTATAAGCACAAGGGTTATGCCATCTTTGAGAACCCCAAGACTTTGGGTTTTGTCCGTTACCTGCTTATTCCAACTGAGAGACCCATCATCATCAACTGGAACATCGGCAGCACCGTCAGTGAGCAGGTGTGCGAGAATGACATCGAGAACCGCCAGGTAAACACGTTCAAGTGCCTCGTCAATGGTGAGATCTCGTTGAGTTGGAACACGAACAACGTATTAAAACTTGATTAGTCATGAGCGAGTACCGCATCCAGACACGTTACCCAGTCTATCCAGGAAACGGCT
>JAEEGI010029189.1_pt1 | contig 10444 bp, 6 predicted proteins | sample 8958751 | NCBI WGS metagenome assembly JAEEGI01 (sample SAMN16246545, study PRJNA631951) | gut metagenome | biome: gut microbiome; feature: rumen; material: KS-attached | host: Bos | place: Iran: Karaj | collected 2018-10 | reverse complement strand
CTTTATCACTGAGCTGAAGAACATAAGACCCCATCTCAGGTGCAAGGTTCGACTTCAACAAAGACAAATACCGCTTGTCTTCGTCTTCGGGATCTCTGGCTAAAAGAAGGATACTTCTCACGGCACCTACAACATCGATAGATCCGGGTACACGGTACTTTGCTCCGATTCCCGACATCTTATTTAGATGGTTGACAATAACGATCGCACAATCAGTTTCACGTGCTGTCTGAATAAGAGCATTGAACTTTGGTCTTACTTCATTGGAAGCGTTGATGTTTCCATCGCCAAAGTAAGAGGATAGCGGATCTAAGACAATGAGTTTTGCACCTGTTTGTTTTATAGCCTGCAAAAGACGGGGATCCTCAAAGGTTAGGTGCTTTTTTGACTCATCAATATACTCGAAGTTATCAAGGTTTCCGCCTGCTTGTTCGAAGCGGGGGATGATGGTGTCATCATAATCGTCCTCTGTGCTTTGGTAGATTACCTTAATCGGCTCGGGCGGTTCTTGGTATTCCGTGAAGGGCAGCGGTTCACCTCTTGTCATATAGGCAGCAAGTGTGAGCATAAAGGTGCTCTTGCCATCTCCCGGATCTCCCTGAAGAAGCGTGATCTTCCCTTTGGGAATTAAAAAAGGCCAGAGCCATTTTACAGGCCTGACCTTTACGTCTTTAGCGCTGATCAATTCCAGCGCCGGTTCTTGTTTTGCCATAGGCATAACTCCTTTCATAGATTTGAATAAATAAGCGGCTGTTCTGATTCGAACAACCGCTATGTAAAAGAGGGTATTTTTGTTTTGATAGCCATGTGTATTTGGAGACCAAAATATATGTCCCTCTACTTATAAGCAGTGGGAGAGGGTCAAATCGGACATAAAAAACGCAAGAAACCTGAAATTTGATATAGGAAGTCTTGAATCTGACATGAATTGGCCGTTTCAATCCGACATTAGTCAAAAACTCTGTTTTTAGCTAGCAGGTATTTTATGCTGCAAAAATCCGTTTTTAACAGTAGTAAAACAATAGACCATAAGGTTCTCGCATTGCTGACTACGAGATCATGGGACTCTCACCCCGGTGGCTTTCTGCCCCGCTGCGCTCATTGGGTGCGACGGCTCACGGGAGGACAAATCCCGCTTCAACGCTCGGCCTGTGACTACGCAGAAGTATCATTATCACTTTGTACCTGTCATCGCCTCCCTCAGGTTGCAATCCTGATTCTGACTCATCCCCGTTATCGCTCTCCCCCTTTCGGAAGGTCTTCGCGCGGTCGAAGTCAACTTGGCTTGGAATTTTAACTCCAGTACAAGTAACGTTCCTTACGGCTTGGTAATATTCAGTTGTCAAGGTCCGGTGAAGAGTGAAAAACTCTCTCTTCACCTTTACTGAACTGAGAAGCCGTTTTGTCAGGGGTGTTTTTGGGGGAAAACTGAAAATGTAATATAAAAAGGCACGATCTGTCCCAAAACGGTTACAAATCGAGACCAAGTAATTGCCCAAGCTCTGTTTGACAAGAACTTTGGTATGCTAACTGTTAATTTGGTAATATCAGGCTTGCCATTCATGAAAACGCAACATTTGCAGGAGAACATCATCACACGTGATCTGTTCAGCCTGGTTGACTCTTGTCGACCAAAGTTGTATATTGGTAAACAAGAGTAGACCAGTGTGGAGGAATTATTGTTAATGCGATTAACTGATTCAGAATGGAAGATCATCAATTGTCTTTGGACTAATAAATCCATGACTTTAATGGAACTTACAAGAGCCTTAGATGCAAAGACCGGATGGTCTAAGCAGACAATTATAACTTTGCTTAATCGTATGGTTGAAAAAGGACTGGTTTCCTATGACCAGGAGGGGCGAACCAAATGGTTCCGTGCTGCAGTAGATAGAACGGAAGCTGAACTGGAAGAGACAACATCTTTTCTGGACAAAGTATATGGCGGTAATGTTGGATTGCTGATCTCCAATCTAAAGTGTTCAGACAAACTTACAAAAGAGCAGTTAGAGGAACTTCGTAGAATAATCGAAGAGGATTAATATGTTGCGCTATCTTATCGGAATTTCTATATTAACGCTCGGAATAATCGTTATTCGGGCTTTATCTGACGGAAAGATTCTCCATAAGCATCAATATGCTTTCTGGATCGTCATTCCGCTTTATATGATCTTAGTGCCATTTATTAAATTAGATGTTCCAATAGAGGCTATATGGAATTCTTTATTTATAGCGAAAACAGATTCTGTGGTATATGAAACAGCAGAGCATGAATCTCCTAAGGTCATTACAGAAGATCTGCAGGCAGAGTATGAAGTGACTGAAAATAAATATGCGGTAAATTACGAGCAGCAAGATATACCTGAAGCAATTAATAAAACAGGACTGATATCCGGTAATCAACCTGTAGTTTCTAATGTGAAAACGAGAGGATCCAAGGACATTGAAACTAAATTGTTTATTGTCAGTTCTTTCGTTTCTGCAATTCTAATAGTTGTACTGATAACTTATAATGCCGGTTTTATACTGAGCTGCATACATAACAGAAAGTATGTCGGAAAAGATTCGTCCAGCGGTCTTAAAATCTATAGAATCAGACATAAAGAAACACCATTTCTGCTATTGAATAAGATCTATGTTGACAATGATCCGGAAAAAATTAACAAATATGAGATTTGCCATGAAGTGTGCCACTATAAACATGGTGATTATCTGTGGGTGATGATACGTTATCTTGTCCTGTTACTTAATTGGTATAACCCGTTCATTTGGGCGGCATTCATACTTTCAGGACGTGACTGTGAATTGTCATGTGATGAAGAAGTTGTGAGAGTCTGTGGGGCAGATTCTTCCAAGGATTATGCAAGAAGCCTGGTAGGAATTCTCCAGCAGACAGAACCAGCGGTTTCTCTTATCGTATCCACCGGAATGAGAGGCGGTTATGAAATGATGAAGAAGAGAGTTATCAGTATTAAGAAACCTGCACATAACAGCCGTAAGGCACTTGCTCTTAGTCTGGCTGCTTTATTATTGTTTACGAGCTGCTCCTTTGTAAACACTTCAAAGAATGCCAGAAAGATTACCAGCGATAATCCGTGGTTCAATGTTGATGTATTTGAAGTCGATACCGGCGTTGATAAGAACAGGAATGTCAGGGACAGATATTCAATGAACCTATTCGTTGGAATGGACGACAAATATTATGTAATTAATACAGGTGGAGCTTATGAGTACACTCAAGAGGAAACAGAAAAAGCAGATTTTGATATCAATGCATATAATTTTTCTGTAATTGGAGTAATTGATCGAAATACTAATCAAACGGTTAATTCCTTTGATCCGAAGAAAGATTTCTCAGGTAGTGATTACAAAATTGATTCAATTTATTATTTGGACGGAAAGATAACTGTAAAAACAAATTCTGCGGAAAGGGATTATGATCCGTTAACCGGACAGCTTTTAGATTGTCGTGTTGGCAGCAGCAATAAAGATGACAGGTTTTCAAAAATATACACAATAGGTGAATATACGGTCGAAACAACTATGTTTCAGACTGAGACTAACCACAGATACTGTAATATTAAAGTTTTCTCGCCAGATGGGAAGGTCTCGGAAATCGAACTAAAGAAAGAAGCAATAAGCATCTATGTCTTCTCTGTTTTGGCAATAAGCGATACGCAAGCATTATTGCCTGTTACTATCGGCAAGGAGAATGGTTATTACGAACTGGATCTTACTAATAACGAATTGAAAGAAGCAGACTCAAGGAAATATGAGTGGATGAGTGAAGCTTCATCTTATGAAACCGTTTCAGGTTCTGATGGAATGGAATACTACAAAACCTCATATGGTATCTCAAGGATCAATGCTAGAAATAAGGCTTTGGAAGAAGTCTTTAATTACAGTTGGTGCAGTTATAACAGCGGAGTTATGAACAGATTCGAATTGGTCGAATGCCAGGAGGACCGTTTTGTTCTTTTTGGTGTGTGTGATACATCAGGAGCATATGCTGAGAAGAAAGCAGATAAAGCAAACTTTATTGAGATTACAAGAGCTGACAAAAATCCTCATGCTGGAAAAACAGTTATTGAACTGTTCTCTACTTATGGAATGAGTGATAAAAATGTAAGTGAAGCAATCCTGAAGTTCAATGAGACGAATGGAAAATACTTTATTGAAGTAACATCCAGATACAATGTAAATGATTACTATGACATGTATGGATATGATAATAATAATGAAGATGTCTGGTATAAGACAAAACTTGTTGGCAGTAAGGGGATAAGCAACAAACTGGCTATGGATATCATGAGCGGTGAAGGGCCGGATATATTGATGAACACCGGAGGTTCTATACAGCTCAACAGTCTGCTCGATAATTCGAACTACCTTGCAGATCTTACTCCGTATGTAAAAGGTTTGGATTCAGAAAAGTACTTTACCAATATAATTGAGGGTTCTAAGACTGAAGGAAAACTTTATCAATTGCCAGTAAACTTTATCCTGGAAGGAATCCTGACTAAAACCGGGAACGCAGGGAGTTCCGGAAAGGGTTTTACTTACAAAGAATATATAAAGTTTGTTGATGAAGTAATGAATGGAAAAGATCCGATCGTCTATGGTCAACCCACTTATTTTGCCATGCTCTTTAGTAGTATGAGCGATGAGTTTATTTCTAAAGGGAAAGTGGATCTTTCGGGCGAAAGATTTAAAGCTTTAGCCGAGTTCGTCAGAGATAATGTCCGTGAAGAAGGAATATCAGAGAATGACTTGTATCTGACAACTCAATCTGATGGTCCTTTACCAAAATCCTGGTTTGAAAGCTGTAGTGGAATAAATGATTATTTTAGACAGTCTATGGGTATCGCTACATATGGAAAAGGTGTAACCATGCAGGGCATTCCTTCTTATGACGGAAGAGGCCCGCGATTCAAGCCTGCCTGTTCTGTAGCTGTGTCTGCGCAAGCGGTTGACATAAAAGCGTGTGGAGAGTTTGTTAAGATCCTTCTGTCAGAAGATATTCAAAAGCTTTATGCCTTGAACGACAATTTTGTAGTCAGCCGTGAGGCCTATGAGTTGTCTGAAAATGCTTGCTTAGATTACTACAGAAGAACAGGTAAAGATTATTCTGTTCAGGATATCGACTTTGTAGAAAGCGTTATCCTTAGCTGTTCAAAGATCAAATCCGAAGATTCAGATATAAGCATTATCCTGATCGAAGAGATGCCAGCTTATTTCTTGGGACAGAAGGATCTGGATGCAGTTATAAAGATTGCTCAAGACAGAATTCAGAAGGTGTTGGATGAGCGAGGATAAGTGGTCGCAAATATGGGGATATATGGTCTTTGAAATAATAGTTTAATATAAAAGGTTTAGACAAGAATGGTGACGTTAAAGAGGATAACTGCATGAATAAGGTGTTTACGAAATCAGTATCTGTCATATTGATGATATCGATGGTGTTATCAATATCTTCATGCGGAAATCATTCAAGCAAAAACGCAAGGAAGATATCTGAAGATGATCCGTGGTTCAACACACAAATTATCAATGTGGATACCGGAGCCGACGAAGGAAGAAATGTCGATTATTCACAGTTTTCCCTGAAGGGATCTAATGAACAATATTATGTTATCTATACTATAGGAAGATATCAGACGAAGCCTAATGAAGGACTTGATTATTTTACGTACATTTCTGTAGTTGACAAAACTACAAAACAAACGGTTGCTTCATTTGATCCGACCGTTGGTTTTTCCAACTATGATCATGTTGATGATGTTTATCTTTCAGACGGAAAGATTACAGTAAAAGTATCCGGAGAGCATAATGAGGAAAGGGATTACGATCCTTCTACCGGTGTTCTTTTGGAAACACGACCTTTAAGCAGTAAGAATAATGAAATGCTTACGTCTTCAGATAAATATTTTATAGGAGAGTATGAGATAGAGACTGTTGGTTACTATATGGAAAATACTCCCACAACCTATGATATACAGATCAAAGCCCCAGATGGAAAAGTCACGACAACTGAATTTAAAGAACCAGGGAAAGATATTCATATTCAGGCTATTCTTGCTATAAGTGATACTGAAGTTCTTATTCCTGTTTCTGTTAATGGCGGGAAGAACGAATTGTTTGAGTTAGATCTTAAGTCAGGTGAATTAACTCCTTTGAATGCCGATGACTATGAATGGATGAATAAAAATCTGCGTACCGCAGTACAGGGTTCTGACGGTATGATGTATTTCCTGACCGGATATGGTATTTCGAGGATCAATGCCAGACTCAAGACTTCGGAAGAAGTATTCAACTTCAGTTGGAGTGAACTTAACGGGGGATTCATGTATGAGTTTGATATTGTTGAATGCTCAAATGACAGGTTTGTGCTTTTAGGGCAGTATGATTCAGGAAGTGTTTATTCAGGTACGACCGCTGATAAGGTAGAGATTGTTGAACTTACCAGAGCGGATAAAAACCCGAATGCGGGAAAAACGGTTCTTGAATTATATGCTCAAAGAGGAGTTGGTAATGGTATCGACAGATACACCGGAGGCGCTATTATTTCATTTAATCAGACCAACAAAAAGTACTACATCGAGGTTGCCAGCCGCTATGATTTGAATGAGTTTTATGATGATTCCGATGTAAATGTCAATAATGAAGATACAATGAAGATGGCTCAGGTTAGAGCCCAGGCCGGTATGAGCAATAAGCTTGCCATTGATATTATGAATGGCGACGGTCCCGATATCCTGATAAATACCAGTGCATATGGCCAGTTAAACAGATCCGAATATTTAGTCGATCTCTCTCCTTATGTAAAGGATTTCAGTTCTGATGATTATTTTACCAACATTATTGAAGGTGCAAGAATTAACGGAGCGATCTATCAAATACCTGTCAGTTACAGTGTCGAAGGAATATTGACAAATGCAAAGTATGCCGGAAGCTCCGGTAAGGGCTTTACTCTTGAAGAATATGCTCAATTTGTTGATGAGGTAGCAAACGGAAAAGATCCGATTATGTATGGTCAGGCCATGTATTTTTCGATGCTGTTTAATAACATGAGCGAAGAATTTATAAATAACGGAAAAGTAGATTTGTCTAATCCCAAATTTGTTGAATTTGCAAAGTATGTCAAGGATAATGTTAATGAGAAAGGATCTTCGATTAATGGTTCTTCGTCGTTTGGAATGCCTGCTTATAGTACGGGCTGCTATGGAATGGGTGGTTTTTGGCAAAGGGTATATTCGGTAGAGCATACTGATAGCAATATGACTATGCTAGGCTATCCCTCTGTTGATGGAGGTGGTCCGACTTACAGCCCATCCTGTTCTGTTGCGGTCTCTGCTCAGGCTACGGATGTTAAAGCATGTGGCGAATTCATAAAGATCCTCCTATCGGATGAAGTTCAAACCAGAATAGCTATGGATGATAATTTTGTATTAAACCGTAAGGCTTTCATAGATGCTGGAGTTGCCGGAATAGAGTATTACAACCATGGCGGGAGTGGTTGTGATGGTGGCCTAGCATTTGGTGTAGAGTTGGTTTTCGGAAAAGAATACACTATGCAGAATGTTTATGATGTTGAGAAGTTTATTCTGAATTGCTCGAGAATGAGATCTGAGGACGCAGATATCAGAATTATCCTGATAGAAGAAATGCCACCATACTTCTTAGGACAGAAAGATCTGGATGCAGTTATTAATATTGCTCAAGATAGAATACAGAAAGTATTGGATGAACGAGAGTAGTTTGAATCGTAAGTTGTATAGTACGGATATTATAATCCGACTATAGAAGGATTGAATAAGTCCTTCGAACATAAGAACGCAAGGTCCCAACGGAGAAGTGTCCCCACACTTCGGGAGCTTGTTTATTATTATCTCGATTCATTAACGTTTTCTTCGTAGACAACAATCTGCCTCTATTTTACCGGCTGATTATCCTCTATTTTGCTGAAATGCAGTAATACCATATTTTTCAGGTGCATGAATGATTAAAAGTAATTATCAAGTGGCTGAAGAGTGGCTTAAAAAAGGAACGTGAAGCCCGGCCTCTGTACTTTCGATTTTTGGATGCTTCAAAACAACTTGCTGTTCAATAGCAATCGGACAACCGATTATGGCCTGAGAAATATCTCAGGCTTATTTATGTGAATGTCAGAATTGAAGTACTAAAATCGTATAATTAGTGAGATCTCAATACGACAAAGGAGGTTGCAAATTGAAAAATAATGCGGTGCTAAGATTATTCTCCATATATGCAGATGATCTTTACAGGTTCGCTTTGTCTTATATAGGCAGTAAAAGTGAGGCTGAAGATATTGTTCAAGATGTGTTTGTGAAATTGATATCCAAGCCGTTGATTATAAGACCGGAACAAGAAAAAGCATATTTGTTGAGGATGACTGCTAATTTGTGCAAGGATTATCTGAAATCCCCCAAATACAAGGAAAATGTTGATATTGAGGCTCTTGGAGATGTTGTTGGGGTATCTGTTGATTATTCAAAAGACGATGATTCATTGTTCAAGGCTCTTAATCAAATGGATGAGATATACAGAATACCAATCTATCTGCACTATTACGAGGGATACTCTCACAAAGAGATATCCAAGATTCTAAAGGCATCAGAGGCCGCAATAGCAAAGAGGATAAGCAGAGGAAAGGAAGAATTAAGGAAAAGACTGGAGGAATAAATATGGAAAATCAGTTTAAAAATACATACGGAAAAATAATGATTGATGACGGACGCAGAGCAGAAATGGAAGCTGTCATAGGACGCAAGAAAAACAAAAATGTCATATGGATTCGTTCTTCATTAGCAGTAGTCGGGTTGATCGCAGTTTTATTTGTAATCCCTGCTACTAGAACAGAAATCGTAAATGCAGCATCGAGGATTATTAGTGTATTCACAGCCAATGGTCAGGAGATCACCGTTGAACAGCTCCCCAACGAATCAGTTGTAGTTGTCAATGAAGTTGATGAAAAGGGATATGCCCGTGTAGAAAATGACAGATTATATTTGGTAGTCGGAGATGTAAAGATCGATGTTACCGACCAGTGTAGCGAGACCGAATACTATCGATATGAGATTGTAAAGAGCAATGGTTACAGAAATGTTATTTTTGTTGGCGGTACAGTAGAGGATTATGGATGGGTTGAATTGATCTTTGATAATACAGGTAAATATATAACAAACAGTATGGGCGGCGGCGGATCAGCTCAAACTCGCTTTGATCCGGCAGATAACAGAATAACTTGGATGGATCTGGCGATGCATAATGAGGGTGTTCCGTGCGGTAACTGGGATCTTGATAAGGAACTATACGAGTGAAAATGAACAGGCATTATCTCATATAATAAACAACGACCGGACATTACATCCGGTCGTTGTTCTTTTTGGGCATACTTTTTATTTTGTCGTAAAGTCTGTAGTAAGTTTGTAGTAAACTACATTTTCAAGAATAGGCGAAATCTCGCAAACCCTTGTATTTATTGACTTTTTACGACGCCCATTACGTTTTTGGCGGAGAAGGGGGGGCAGTTGTTTTCAATCGTTGGTTTCGATTGGTATCGATTAAACCCTTATAAAACATGCGTTTTGATATCCTTTGAATCACATAACCTTTCTTGGATTTTTATCTTATTTTTAGTTTGGTCGTAAGTTTGGTCGTAAGATTTCATTTCTTTATCACAATAATCCTGAAGACGATTAATATCTTAGTTTTTGAATTTGCGCGAAGCATCTGTGCATGTTGCCAGCGTAATCAAGATATCCTCATGGCCCATCATTTCTGAGTTGGCATTGATATTAGCACCAGTTTCTCGCATCCTAGTAGTAAAAGTAAGTCTAAGCATATGATTATGTACATGCAGGAATAGTAACGGATATAAATATGATGATAAAACAGGAGAGAGTGTAAATAAGATTATCAGAAAGATGGTCGATTTTAAAACGGAGACGTTTGCTAATGCTCGCGAAGTAAGGAATCTTTACGAAGATATTATTAGAAACCAACGCAATAGGCTTCACTAAGTAGTAATGGGAGAGGTCAAAATTATGTGGTCTTTCTGTAGAAAATGTGTCAAAATGTTCCCTTTACTATTACTGGACATTGACCCCCATTTTGGCCCCCCTTTTTTGCGAAAATTATGAAAATGTAATATTACATTTTTCGATGAGTACCCAAAAAAGGCTCCGTTCAAGGCGGAAACCCTAATAAAATCAATATTTCTTTACTTGGCATGATATAATTCCTATTGAGGGGGAATCCTTAGATAGGATAATCAACAGCATATCGTTCTATCACAAAACAGGGGACAATAGATGGAAAAGATAACAGTAGATGATGGGAAAGCTTTTGATTTCGGGAAGACTTCAAAAGCGTATGCGAAATACAGGGATATTTATCCTGAAGAAGTATTCGAAAAACTGCA
>JAEEGI010029182.1_pt1 | contig 10447 bp, 10 predicted proteins | sample 8958751 | NCBI WGS metagenome assembly JAEEGI01 (sample SAMN16246545, study PRJNA631951) | gut metagenome | biome: gut microbiome; feature: rumen; material: KS-attached | host: Bos | place: Iran: Karaj | collected 2018-10 | reverse complement strand
AAACCAGCCGTAATCCTCGAAGGTCGGCGCGCATTTCTCGCACACGAACGCGTAATAGCCCTCGTGCGGGACGTCCGGCGCGTTCAAAAGCCGCTGCGCCGTTTCAAGGCAGGCGTCGATCGTCTCCGAAGCGTCCAAAAGCCCCTTTTCATCCTCGGCGGCGTTCGCCATATTGAGATACGTGATTGCCTGCTCCAAAGCGCCGTGCGGGGCGTTTGCCATCGTCTTGAGCGCCTTCTCATAGAGGCCGTTCGCCTCGTCGAAGCGCTTCAGCGAAACGAGCGTCAGCGCCATGTTGTTGTAGAGCCCGCCCAGAAGCTCCGGCTTCAGCGAAGCGATCGCCTCGTAGTTTTTCCGCGCGCGCTCGAACACGCCGAGCGCGGTTTCGTGCTCGCCGAACGCCTGATACGCGGTCGCCGCGTTCACGCAGGTCGTGCCCGCGGTGATCGAGCCCTCAAAGTCCATCGCGTCCAGAAGCGCCAGCGCCGCCTCCGCCTGCGCAAAGGCCTTGTCCTTTTCGCCGGTTTTGCGGTAATGGCCCACGAGCTCGTTGCGGATCATCAGCTCGCCTTTTTCGTCGCGGCCGAGCTTCGCCTCCTCGAGCCAGTAAAGGAGATGCCGCTCCACGCCCGCATAGTCGCGGCGGGACATGCATTCGTCCACCTTCTCCATGATCCGCTGCTGCGGGACCGGCTTTACCTGCGGCTTTGCGCCGTACGGCTCCCCGCACAGCACGCAGTTCGGTTCCAGATAATCTTCCTTGTCGATCGGCATAGTTTTCTCCGTTTTTACGCGCCGCAGGCGCAATTCATATTCCTTTGAAACAATTCATGGCGGCAGAGCCGTCATAAATCAGACGATTCTCCGGCAGGAGGATCCGCCTGAACCCTCCCGCAGGGAAGATATCACCGCCCGAAGGGCGATATCACCTGCCGCTGACAGATATCACTGCGCCGTCAGGCGCTCATCCTTCCGCTGCGTCCGAAAGCATCCAGCCCAGGCGCACCGGCGCGGAAAACGCCGTCCCGCAATAGACGCAGACCCGCGCGCCCGCCGCCGGCAGCGGCGCACCGCAGTTCGGGCAGTTGAATCCGACGATCGGGCTGTCGGGATCATCCGCGTATCCCGCGATATACACGAGGATCAGCCGACGCTCGCGCGGGGTATCGGTCGTGTCGTTGAAGCCGACGGCCGCCTGGCAGGTCAAAACCTTCTGCCGCGCGGAGCCGTCATAAGCCGCGATCGTGACGCGGCGGACCGTGATCCCGTCCTTGACGTCGGTCGGCAGACGGTCCTCGAACGCCGATTTGAACGTTTCTGTCGCGTCATCCGTATACAGGACCTTGCCCTTTACGCCGCTTTCATAGTATGTCTTCGCGTCGCGCCGCACGCGTTCCGCAAAGATCCGCGCGTTGAAATCCGGAAAATCCTTCAGGATCTTCGGCAGCACGACCGATTCGAGCGAGCTCAATGAGCGCGGCTTCTCCGGCTCCTTGTCCGCTGCGATCGCCTCGTCGATCGCGCTCTTGATATACCCGAGCCGCTCGCGCATTCCGCGCGTCGCGCGGCGCACACCCATAAAACCGCCGAACAGAACAAGCGCCCCGCCGCCGATGATCAGCGCGATTTGCCACCATTCCATAGATCGACCGACCTCCCGTTTCTTTGCTTTCAGTTTGGACGCAATCGGAGAAAATGTCAAGTCCAATCTTGTTCCCCGCCCGCATTTTACAAATAATTGCGACAAAAATACACCAATCCATAGTTGACATCGGCGCAGTCTTGGCTTACAATATATAATTAAGAATGTATATCATTCCGAACCAAATATAAAGAAATGAGAGGGGTTTGCATGGAAGAAAAGAAAAAAACGGTCACCAAGGTCGCCGAAGGCGAAAAGGTGAAAAAGACGGTGAAAAAGGTTGCCGAAGCGGCGGAACCCGTCGAAGAAAAGAACGTAAAAAAGGTTGAAACGCTCTCCAAGGCGGAAGAAAAGAGCAAGGCGACGACCCTGCGCATCGTTTCCGCGATCCTGTGGGTGCTCGCGATCGGCTGCGAAGTCCTCGCGATCCTCTGCCTCTTCAAGGCGCTGCGTCTCCCGGGGCTTTCTCAGATGTGGTGGATGATCATCTTCATCGTTGCGGACCTCGGCTTCTGCCTCGCGGCAGGCTTCCTCTGGAAGAAAGCGAGTCATCTGGATCCGTTCAGCAAGAAGAACAAGGTCCTGTTCTTCATCCTGACGCAACTCGGTCTGATCATGGCGGCGATCTGCTTCCTCCCGCTGATCATCCTCGTGCTTGCCAGCAAGGATAAGCTCGACAAGAAATCCAAGATCGTCGTGACCGTCGTCGCATGTGTGGCGCTGGCCATCGCATGCCTTCTTGGCGTCGACTTCAACCCGATCTCCGCGGAAGAAAAGAAAGCTGCGGAAAACCTGTTCGAGGACGACGTGTGCTGGACGACCTACGGTCACAAATACCATCTGATGTTCAAGGCGGTCGACGAAGAGGGCAATCCGATCCTGGATGAGGACGGTCAGCAGAAGATCGAATACTGCGGTGCGCTTGCGAATTCCACCGGTATCTACACCGGCAGCGTGACCGCTGCGATCGACAACGGCTGCTCCTCGCTTTGCAAATTCTGCGCGAATAAGGCTGCTGCTCAGAATATCGATCTGTCCGGCATCAACCTGGAGGAAGGCGCCGAGGTCGCCGTAAAGGATACGCCTGTTGAAAATCAGGATCTCCCGACCGTAACCGACGGAGAATAAGCCATGGCAGGGATCGACATCAATTCCCTAATGGGAATGATCGGCAGCGACGGCGTGGAAACGCTGTCGAAGCTGACAAAGACCGACGGCAGCAAGGTCACGGCGGTGCTCACCGACGCGCTTCCGGTGCTTGTCGGCAAAATGTCCGACAACGCATCGACCAAGGCCGGTGCGGAATCGCTGAACAAGGCGCTGAACGAGCATAAGACGGGCGACGTCGTCGACGCCGCTTCGTTCCTGGCTTCCGCCGACGCCGAAGACGGCAAGAAGATCCTCGGTCACATCTTAGGCAGCGACGAAGCTGCGGCAACAAAGGCGCTTTCGAGAAAGAGCGGCGTTTCCGGCAGCAAGGTCGGCACGATCCTTTCGACGGTCGCGCCGCTGCTTCTGACCCAGCTCGGCAACAAGAAGGACGACGATTCGAGCTCCGCGCTCGGCGGACTCCTCGGCGGGCTTTTGGGCGGCGGCTCGTCCTCCTCGTCCGGCAGCGTCGGCTCGACGCTTCTGGGAAGTCTCCTGGGCTCGCAGCAAACGCAGACCCAAAGCTCCGGCGGTCTTTTGGGCGGGCTTCTGGGCGGTCTTTTCGGCGGCAAGGACGAAAAGGAAGAGGAGGAAGAAAAAGAAGAATCCTCCGGCGGACTTTTAGGCGGCCTCGGTTCGCTTGCGATGGGCCTTTTCGGCGACAAGGATGCGCTCGAAACGACCTCTTCCGGCAAGAAAAAGACCGGCAAGAAGACGGGGACAACGACCTCCGCCAAGAAGAAGACCGGCACGACCGCGGCAAAGAAGCCGTCGACGAGCACGACCGGCAAGAAGACGGCTGCCAAGACCGGCACGACCGCAAAGAAGACCGGCACGACTTCGACCGGCAAGAAGACGGCCGCAAAGACCGGCGCGACTTCGACCGCAAAGAAGACTTCAAAGAAAACCACGACAAAAAAATAAGGTCCGATCCGTTTAGAAAGGTTCCCCGGTTTCGGGGAGCCTTCCTTATTTCAACACATTTTGCTTTCTTTGTCGATTTTTCCTTGCAATCGGTCAAATGATTTGTTATAATAAAATTCGAAATATGTCTATATGATTGAGGGGACGGCAATTTGAGCGAACGTAAAAAAGTCGGCTTGGCACTTGCGTCCGGCGGCGGACGCGGCGCGGCGCATATCGGCGTGCTGCAGGTCCTGACCGAGCATAATATTCCGATCGACATGATCTCCGGCTGCAGCGCCGGCGCACTGGTCGCGGCGATCTATGCCGCAGGGACCGACCTGTATCTTCTGGAAAAGTATCTCTGCACGCTTGCGCCGAAGGATCTGATCGATCCGACGATCGTCACGCGCGGCGGCATCATCTCCGGCAACAAGGTTTCCGAGCTCATCCGGACCCTGTCGCACGATCTGACCGTGGAGCAGACGAGGATCCCGTGCTTTATCGGCGCGGCGGATCTCGAGTCCGGCACCTTCCACATCTTTGAACATTGCAAGCTTTACGAGGCCGCACGCGCCAGCATGGCGATCCCCGGCGTGTTTACGCCGGAGAAGATCGACGGGCACTGGTACGTCGACGGCGGCATGCTGCAGGAGCTGCCCGTCGAAGTGCTGCGCGAGCACGGCGCAGACGTCGTGATCGGCGTCGACCTGTCGATCAAAAAGCGCTTTGTCGTTACCGAGGACAAAGCGCCCGGCGCACACTCCACGGTGCTGCGCTCCTTTGACATGATGCAGAAAGAGATCAGCAGGCTCCGAATGGATCGCATTGACGTCCGTATCAAGCCGGACGTATCATTCATGAGCATGATCTCGACCGCGGGCGCAGAAGAAGCGATCCGCATCGGCCGGGAATGCGCCGAACGCGCGCTGCCCGAGATCGAAGCGCTGCTTCTCTGATCCTGCCCGATCCACCAAAGCGACCCCATCAACCGCAGGAGGAACGACACATGAAAACCGCATCCGAACAACCGCTGTATCTGCGCATCGCAGACGAACTGCGCACCAGACTTTTACAGCTCCCCGTCGGCGCGCCGTTTGAAACGGAGCAATCGCTGACCGAGCAATACGGCGTCGCGCGCGGCACGATCCGTCAGGCGCTCGACGTGCTCGTCCGGGAAGGCCTTCTTCTTCGCACGCAGGGCTGCGGCTCCTTCCGCTCGCAGCCGGTGCTTTCGCCGTATCGCTTCACGCTCTCGCAGGAGCTGACCGATTCCATCCGCAAGGTCGGTATGAACAGCGGCGTGCGCAATCTGTCCGTCACGCTTGTGCCCGCAACGCCGGCGGTCGCCGATCTGCTGCACGTCCCGCACGGCACGAAGGTTCGCAAGGTCAGCAGGATCCGCTGGGTCGACGGCAAGCCGTTCGCCTACTGCGAGGGTTTCCTTCGCACCGACAAGGTGCCGATGGTCTACAAGCGCGATTACGACACCTCGCTCGGCGACATCGTCCGCAACAAGCTTCAGGTCCCCATCGGTTCGCGGCGCTGCGATTTCTGCGCCGTTGTCGCGGACGAGGCCATAGCGTCCGCGCTGGATGTGCCGGTCGGCTCTCCGGTGCTTGAGGTGCGCATACTCTGCGAAGATCCCGACGGCGAACCGCTGCTCTCGGACGTCTTCTTCTTCCCCGCCTCGCAAACGCTGCACTTTGACGTGTGACCCCGGCGCAGCGGATTTCCCAAAAACCAAGAACGGGTTTTTCACCCGTTCTTTTCGTTTGCGTTGATTCTTTTATCCGGCGGGAAGGTCACGGTGATCTCAGTGCCGATGCCCTCGGCGCTCTCGAGTGTGATCTCGGCGTTGTGCTCTTCGCAGATGTGCTTGACGATCGCAAGCCCGAGCCCCGTGCCGCCCGTCGCCTTGCTGCGGCTCTTGTCGACGCGGTAGAACCGCTCGTAGATGCGGCCGATGTGGTGCTTCGGGATCCCGATGCCCGTGTCGCGCACGGAGAGCTTCCCGTCCGTAACGCGGACCCAGACCGAGCCGTTGTCGCGGTTGTAGCGGATCGCGTTGTCCAGCAGGTTATAGGTTAGCTCGGACAAGAGCGCCCGGACGCCGAAGACCTTCGTCGGCCCGCCGGAAAGGCGTACCGATACGCCGCGCAGCATGGCGGCGCTCTCCAGTGTCTTCACGGTGTCCTCGGCGAGCGCATAGAGGTCCACGGGCTCCGCCTGCTCCAGGATCTGTTTCTCATCCAGCTCGGACAGCGTGATGATATCGGTCACGAGCGAGAGCATGCGGTTCGATTCGCGGCGGATGCGCGCGGCGAACCGCTTCACGTCCTCCTCCCGCGCCATGCCGTTTTCGATCATTTCGGCATAGCCGGAGATCGATGTCAGCGGCGTTTTGAGCTCGTGCGAAACGTTCGCGGTGAATTCGTGACGGATCCGGTCCGCCCGCTGCTGTTCACCGAGATCGGTCAGGATCAGCACCGCGCCGGCGCGCAGTCCGTTTTCCCGGATATCCTGATAGTGCAGGCGAATGGCCTGTCCGAAGAGCTCGACCGTTTCGCTTCTGCCGCTCCGCACGCCGCCGAAGAACTTCCGAACATCGTCGGGCAGATCGGAAAGCCTTCTGACCGTTCCCGACGCAGCGTGCAGCAGAGCGTACGCCTTCTCGTTGCAGAACAGCACGGTCCCCTCGAGATCGAAAACGACCGCGCCGTCCTCCATGGCGTCAAGGATGCCGGAGAACATCGCTTCGTTCATGCTTACCTCCCGAGCCGGTAGCCCACGTTGCGCACGGTCTCGATGAGACCGCCCGCCGAACCGAGCTTCTTCCGCAGCGTTTTGATGTGCATATCGACGGTGCGCGTCTCGCCGGTGAACGCAAAGCCCCACACGGCCTCCATGAGCTGATCGCGCGTGACGGACATGCCCGCGTTGCTCAGTAGATACTTTAAAAGTCCGTATTCCTTAAACGTCAGCTCCGTCTCCTGCCAGTCGACGGTCACGCGGTGACGGTCGTCGTCCATCTCGATCGGCCCGAACGCAAGCACGGCGGTCTGCCGGTGCGCGCGGCGCAGAAGCGCCTTGCAGCGCGATACGAGCTCCATGACGCCGAACGGTTTTGTAAGATAATCGTCTGCGCCGGAATCAAGTCCCTTCACCTTATCCGCCTCGGCGGTCTTTGCGGTGACCATGATGATCGGGATCGCACAGGCCGCCGGGTCCGCGCGAAGACGCTTCAGGATCGCAAGCCCGTCCGTGCCGGGCAGCATGACGTCCAGCAGGACGAGGTCGGGAAGCTGTTTTCGGGCCGCGGCGAAGAACGCCGTGCTTTCTTCAAAAGCCTCGACCGAAAAGCCCGCGCTCGAAAGCGCATAAGCCTCCATTTCCCGGATGTCGGCGTCGTCCTCGACGATGTAGATACGGTCCATATCAGACGGTTGCCAGACGGCGGATCGCCTCCGCCATGACGTTGGTGTTGAAGCGGACGTCCTCGACGGAGATCGACTCGTCCGGCATATGGCACATGCTCTCCTCGCCCTCGCGCACGGTGCCGAACGCGACTGCGTTGGTAAGCTCGCGCGCGTAGGTGCCGCCGCCCATCGACAGCGGCTTCGAATCGGAGCCGTTCAGTTCGTTGTAGACGTTCATCAGCGTGGAGACAAGCTCGCTGTCCGACGGAATGAAGTGGCCGGGCTTGATCGTCTCGCCGGTGCGGACAAAGCCCGCTTTTTCGTATGCCGCGTCCCACGTTTTCAGCAGGTCCTCCGCCTTTGCGGTGAACGGATGGCGGCAGTCGGCAATGAAGCGAACGCCCTCTTCGTTGAATCGGATCACGTCGGGCTGATAGGTGGTGCGTCCGGACTCGTCCTTTACGTCGACGCCGAGCGTCTCGCCGTGCAGATCGTAGCCCCACAGCGCGTGCAGCGCGGCGACGGTCGCGTGGTCCTCCTCGGGCAGCGGCTGCTCCGAAAGGATGTCCATCAGCGCCTGCAGCGCGTTTTTCGCAAACTCCGGCATGGACGCATGTCCGCCGCGGCCTTCGACCGTGATGCTGTTTCCGTCAAACGTCGCGGTAAAGCCCTCGGGCGCGGCTACCGGAACAGCCTTTACGGGAAGCGTCGCCCGAATCACGCCGGGGATAACGTTCGCCGCCGTTCCGCAGTCGATCTTCAACGTTGACGCGTATTTCTTCTCATAGGTGCTCTGCAGGATGCCCATCTCGGAATTGACAGCGGGGTATTCCGCGTCCGGCGTGAATGCCAGCGTCGGCTGGCCCTCGACCGCCAGATAATGCTCGACGCCCAACGAACCGATCTCCTCGTCGCAGCCGAGGATGACGCGTACGCGGCGCTTCATTGCAAAGCCCTTCTCCTTGATCGCGGCGAGCGCGTAAATCGCGGAAAGCGCGGGGCTCTTGTCGTCCAGCGTGCCTCGGCCTATGATGCGGCCGTCCTTTTCCGTCGCGGAATACGGCGGAACGCTCCAGCCCTCGCCCTCCGGCACGACGTCGAGATGCGCAAGGATGCCGAGGACCTCCTCTCCCTCGCCGTACTCGACCACGCCGCAGTAGCCGTCGACGTCCCACGCGTTCAATCCGAGCTTTCTTGCGATCTGGAGCGCCGCCTGCAGAGCCTCATAGACCGTCTTGCCGAACGGCTTTCCGGGCTCCGCGGGGTCTCCGCGCGAAACGGACGGAATGCGCACGAGCGCCTTCAGGTCCTCGATCTGATCTCTGAGCGTGTTTTCGATCCAATTCTTCATACTGTTCCTTCCTTTCTGTCAATTGACTGCGGAGAAGCCCTTGCCGATGACCTCCCGCGTATCTATGATGGAGATAATGGCCTTCGGATCCTTTTCGAGGACGATGCGCCGGATGCTTGCAAGCTCGATCGTCTTCGTCAGGATGTAGACCAGCGTCTTTTCCTGATTGGTGTACGCCCCGCGGCATGGGATATACGTGACGCCGCGGTGCATTTTATTGAGCACCTCCGGCGCGATCTCGTCCCACTTGTCGGAGATGATGAACAGTGTCTTGGTCCGGTTGATGCCCAAAATGATGTTGTTGAACGCGATGCTCATGACGAACAGCGCGATGATCGACAACGCCGCGCCTTCCACGCCGACGCGGTAATCGTGCGCGCCGATCGCCTTCACGACGCCGAGCGCGATCGCGATCACGACGTTCAGCGACATCGAGATCGTGCCCATCGAGATCGAATACTTGCGGTTCAGAAGCAGCGAAACGATGTCCATACCGCCCGTGCTGCCGCCGAGCCGCACGATCATGCCGCCCGCAACGCCCATGGTGACCGCGCCGAACACGACGCTCACCACGCGCCATGCCGGTTCCGTCACGTCGAACAGCGGCAGGAACGGCAGGTTCCCGAACAGCGCGAGCTCCGCGGCGAACAGCACCGTCATCAAAAGCGTATAGACTGTGAACCGGATGTGCAGAAACTTAAACGCCAGGATCAGCAGCGGCGTGTTCGCGATCACGACGAAGATCCAGTTCGGGACCGCGCCGTTCGTCGCGTAGGTGATCAGCATGGCGATGCCCGTGACGCCGCCCGTAACGACGCCCGCCGGGGTATACAGCAGCGTGACCGCCAGCGCCTCGATCGTGATCATCAGCGTCATCAGCACGATCGCCCGCGTTTCCCGCAGGATCCTTTGCCTGCGGTTCAAAAGCTTCGGTTGTTGATCGGTCCGGTTCATACGTCCTCCCACAAATTTCTTCATTATACAGTATAGCAAGTTTTTCCCGCGCTTGCAAGCCCGCATTGCGATTGACAGGGGCCCGAAAAGGGTGGTATCATACGATTACGGATATTGGGGAGGCGCTTATGAAAAAAAGTCGGGGGATCGGATTTCTGATCATCGCCGGGATCTATGCGATCGCGGCGGTCCTGGGGATCCTGCTGTATCAAACGCTGCCGGGGGCATACTGGCTGCGGCTGCTGCTCGCGGACGTTGCCGCAACGGCGTTCGTATTCGCGTTCAGTCTGCTTTTCAAGAACGCTTCGGTCTACGATCCGTATTGGAGCGTGCAGCCGATCGTGATCCTTGCGGGCTTCGTCGCATCGCACGGGGCGACGCCCGTCGGCATCGCGCTGCTTGCGGTCGTCACGGTCTGGGGCGTGCGGCTGACCGGCAACTGGGCGTATACGTTTCGCGGCCTCGCGTTTCAGGATTGGCGCTACACCATGCTGCAGGAAAAAACCGGCGCGCTCTATCCGCTCGTGAATTTTCTCGGCATCCACCTGTTTCCGACGCTGATCGTCTATGCCGTCACGCTGCCTGCCGTCGTCGCGATCGAGACCGGCGCGGCATGGAACCCGCTCTGTCTCCCGGGGCTTCTGCTCTCGCTTGCCGCGACCGCGCTGCAGGGCGTTTCCGATCTGCAGCTCCACCGCTTTCAAAAAGAAAACAAGGGCGGATTCATCCGCTTTGGCTTCTGGAAGCACTCGCGGCATCCGAACTACCTCGGCGAGATCCTGATGTGGTGGGGCGTGGCGTTCGCGTCGATCGCCGCGCTCGGCGGCGTATGGCAGCTTCTGCTCGGCGCGGTGCTGAATACGCTGATGTTCCTGTTCATCAGCATCCCGATGGCGGACCGCCGCCAATCGCGCAAGGAGGGCTTCGACGCCTACAAGATCGAGACCCACGCGCTGTGGATCTTCTGAGCAAGCACAAATGAACAGGGCGAGGCCTCGGCCTCGCCCTGTTTTCAGTTTCGTTCATTCC
>JAEEGI010029181.1_pt1 | contig 10447 bp, 9 predicted proteins | sample 8958751 | NCBI WGS metagenome assembly JAEEGI01 (sample SAMN16246545, study PRJNA631951) | gut metagenome | biome: gut microbiome; feature: rumen; material: KS-attached | host: Bos | place: Iran: Karaj | collected 2018-10 | reverse complement strand
CGCCCTCATCCTGGGCTTCGGCCTCCCGTTCGCTGTGTTCTACGTGATGAAGGTGCTCGACACCTCCGTCAAGAGCCGCAACGACCTGGGCAAGCTCTCCGTGCCGTTCCTGGCCGAACTGCCGCAGATGGGCGTCACTTCCAATTACTGGGAGCGCCTTCGTCTGAACCGCTTCGACAACAAGAACACCCGCATCCTCGTCGAGCACGGCAAGCGTGATTCGATGAACGAGGCCTTCCGCGTCCTCCGTACGAACCTGGACCTGATGATCCACAAGGAGACGGAAACGCAGGCCATCATGATTACCTCCTTCAACCCGAATGCCGGTAAGACCTTCACCCTGATGAATCTGGCCGCCTCAATGGCCCTCAAGGGCAACAGACGGGCGATCATCCTGGACCTCGACCTCCGCAAGGCCACCCTGTCCAAAGCTTTGGGCAAGAATGCCACCGGCGTCGCTTCCTACCTGAACGCCAAGTACGATGATCCGTTCGAGCACGTGATCAACATCCAGGAGAACCTCGACCTCCTGCCGGTGGGTTCCATCCCGCCGAACCCGGCCGAACTGCTGGTTTCCGAACGGCTTGCCATGCTGGTGGAAGCGATGAAGCAGCACTACGACTACGTGTTCCTGGACTGCCCGCCCATCGACCTGGTCGCTGATACGAGCATCATCGCCCCGCACGCCGACATCACGATCTTCGTCGTCCGCGCCGGCCTGTTCGACAAACGCGCCCTTCCGGCCGTAGAGCAGATGTACGCCGACGGCAAGTACAACCGGATGGCCTTGATCCTCAATGGTGTAGAGTCCTACTCCGGCCGTCATGGTTACGGCTATGGCTATGGCTACGGCTACGGTTATGGCTATGGTTACGGAAACGAAGACGATAAGAAGGCCTGATGTTCGGACTGTTCAACCGACGTAAATCCATCCTGGAAGGCGGACTCCTGAAGGGATCGGTGGATAACCACAGCCACATCCTGTACGGTCTGGACGACGGTGTCAAGACACAGGAGGATTCCCTGGCCATCCTCCGCTTCCTGGAGGAGCAGGGGGTGACCGAGGTCTGGTTCACCCCGCATGTGATGGAAGATGTCCCCAATACGACGGAGGGCATCCGGGCCCGGTTCGAGGAACTGAAGGCCGTCTATCAGGGCGGTCTCCGTTTCCACCTGGCCGCCGAATACATGATCGACACCCTTTTTGAGGAACGCCTGGCCAGCCGTGACCTCCTGACCCATGGAGATGCCACGGTCCTGGTGGAAACCTCGGCGGTCGCCCCTCCCATCAATTTCTGGGAGGTCCTGGAGTCGATGCGCAAGGCGGGTTACCGCCCCCTCATCGCCCATCCGGAACGCTACCGCTATATGGAGAAGGCTGATTACAAGCGCCTTCACGAAATGGGCTGCCTCCTGCAGATGAACCTCCCTTCCATCGTCGGATTCTACGGTGAGTCCGCCCGCGAGCGGGCCCTGGACCTGTTGGACAAGGGCTGGTACAAGATGGTGGGTTCCGACTGTCACCGCTTCCGGGCTATCCAGGCCCAGTACGCGGCGAAGGAGCTCAAGAAGGATACGCTCCGGAAACTCGTTCCCCTGATGGGCGGTCTCCCGGGCGAAATATAGGCCGGAGAACCCTTTTCCTGGACAGGAAACGGACTCCGGCTTTCCTGCTCCGCTTATGCAAAATAGGCGGAGGAATATAAACATATGCTTTTATGAACATACTGGTTACCGGCGCCAACGGTCAGTTGGGAACCGAGATGCGGAACATCTCCGCAGGCTCGTCCGACCGTTACATCTTCACCGATGTCACCTCCCTGCCCGGGGTGGATACGGTCTATCTGGACATCACCAACCGGGACGCGGTCCGTCTCATCTGCCAGTCCGAAAAGGTGGATGTCATCGTGAACTGTGCGGCCTACACCAACGTGGACAAGGCCGAGGACGATCTCGCGATGGCCGACCTTCTCAACCATCAGGCTCCCGGCATCCTCGCCGCCGTTGCGGCCGAACGGGGTGCACACCTGATCCACATCTCCACGGACTACGTCTTCCAGGGCGACATCGCCCTCCCGTGCCGGGAAAACTGGCCGGTCCAGCCGAACGGCGTCTATGGGGCGACCAAGCTCCAGGGCGAGCAGGCGGTCCAGGAATCGGGCTGCAGCTGGCAGATCTTCCGTACGGCCTGGCTTTATTCCCCGTACGGCAAGAATTTCGTGAAGACGATGCGCCAGCTCACCTCCGAACGTCCGACGCTGAAGGTGGTCTTCGACCAGGTGGGCACTCCTACCTACGCCGCGGACCTGGCGGCACTGATCTGCAAGGTCATCACGGAACGCCGGATGGACAGGCAGGGTATCTTCCACTTCTCCGACGAGGGTGTCTGTTCCTGGTACGACTTCGCCTGCGCCATCCGCGACCTCTCCGGAAACACCTGTGACATAAAGCCTTGCCACAGCGACGAATTCCCCTCCAAGGTCCGCCGCCCGCACTTTTCCGTGCTGGACAAGACCAAGGTCAAGGAGACCTTCGGCATCGAGGTGCCGCATTGGTATGTATCACTGAAAAAATGTATAGAAAGACTGTAATGGAAGTAATCAAGACTGAAATCGAAGGGCTCGTCGTCATCGAACCGAAGGTGTTCGGGGACGACCGGGGGTATTTTTTTGAGAGTTTCAACGAAAGGGAGTTCACCGAGAAGGTGGGCCCTGTGCGGTTTGTGCAGGACAATGAGAGCAAGTCCAGGTACGGCGTCGTACGGGGGCTGCATTTCCAGAAAGGGGAGTTCGCGCAGGCGAAACTGGTGCGCGTGGTGCGCGGTGCTGTGCTGGATGTGGCGGTGGATTTGCGCGAAGGATCACCGACTTACGGTAAGTGGCATGCGGAGGAGCTGACGGGGGAGAACCATCGGATGATGTTCATTCCGAGGGGGTTTGCCCATGGGTTCAGCGTCCTGTCGGAGGAAGTCGTGTTCCAATATAAATGCGACAACCTCTATTGCCCGTCCGCCGAAGGTGCCGTCGCCTGGAACGACCCTTCCCTGAACATCGACTGGCGCATCCCCGCGGAGGACGTCATCCTTTCCGAAAAAGACAAACATCATCCGTTCCTATATGAGCAATAGAACCATCCTCATCACCGGCGGAGCCGGTTTCATCGGCAGCCATGTCGTGCGGCTGTTCGTGAACAAGTATCCGGACTACCGGATCATCAACCTGGACAAGCTGACGTACGCGGGGAACCTCGCGAACCTGAAAGACATCGAGGACCGGTCCAACTACCGGTTCGTCAAGATGGATATCTGCGACTTCGAGGGCGTGCTCGCCCTGATGAAGGAGGAAAAGGTCGATGGTGTCATCCACCTCGCGGCCGAATCCCACGTAGACCGTTCCATCAAGGACCCGTTCACCTTCGCGCAGACCAATGTCATCGGCACCCTGTCCATGCTGCAGGCCGCCAAGGCCTACTGGGAGAGCCTGCCGGAGAAATACGAAGGCAAGCGCTTTTACCACATCTCCACCGACGAGGTGTACGGGGCGCTGCCGATGGACAAGTCCATCCTGTTTACGGAGGAAACCAAGTACCAGCCACACAGCCCGTACAGCGCGGCGAAGGCGTCCAGCGACCATTTCGTGCGGGCGTTCCACGACACGTACGGAATGCCTACCATTGTCACGAACTGCTCGAACAATTACGGCCCGTATCAGTTCCCGGAGAAGCTTATCCCGTTGTTTGTCAATAACATCCGGCACCGCAAGCCGCTGCCGGTGTACGGGAAGGGAGAGAATGTGCGCGACTGGCTGTTCGTGGAGGACCACGCCCGCGCCATCGACCTGATCTTCCATAAAGGGAAGGTGGCCGAGACGTACAACATCGGCGGGTTCAACGAGTGGAAGAACATTGACATCGTGAAGACCCTCATCCGCGTGACCGACCGGCTGCTCGGCCGTCCGGAAGGTGCCGATGACGACCTCATCACCTACGTGACCGACCGTGCCGGGCACGACCTCCGCTATGCCATCGACAGCACCAAACTCCAGCGGGAACTGGGCTGGGAGCCGTCGCTCCAGTTCGAGGAAGGCATCGAGAAGACCATCCAGTGGTACCTGGACAACCAGGAATGGCTGGACAACGTCACCAGCGGAGACTACCAGAAGTATTACGACGAAATGTACAAAGGCCGATGAAAACCGCCCTCCTCATCCTGTCCGTCCTGGTGGGAATCCTGTACCTGAAATGGATCCTCATCGCCCTGGTGTATCCGTGGCAGGCCTTCCATTACCAGTACCGGAAGACGAAAAAAACGGTCTGGAAGGTCCTGGGAGCCCCGTTCGCCCTGTGGGAGAAGATCTGGCGGGGAGGATGGCAGCGTTTCAGCCTGTACCAGATGTCGACGATCCCTTCCAACCACTTGCGGAAGGCGTTGTACCGGGGCCTGGGCTGCGAATGCGGCAAGAAGGTGGTTTTCCATTTCCGGACGGAGATCCGGGACCCGTTCCTCCTCAAGTTGGGAGAGGGGACGGTCATCGGGGACAACGCCCTGCTGGATGCCCATAACGGGCTGACGATGGGCAAGAACGTGAACCTGTCCTCCAACGTGGTCATCTATACCGGTCAACACGACCATCGGGACCCCTATTTCCGCAGCAAGCAAGGCAAGCGCTCCGTGGAGATCGGGGACCGGGCCTGGCTGGGCAGCAACGTGATGGTCCTACCCGGCGTCGTCATCGGGGAGGGTGCCGTGTGCTGCGGCGGATGCGTGGTGACGAAGGACGTGGAACCTTACACCGTGGTGGCCGGCGTGCCGGCGAAGCAGGTGGGGGAGCGTCCGCGCGACCTGCGCTATGAGTTTAACGGAAAAAGCAAGCGGATCTATTGAAAGACGGGAAGCCGGGCGTCAAGCGCAATTTTTTGTATAACAGCGTCCTGACGCTGTCCAACTACATTTTCCCCTTGATCGTATACCCGTACGTGTCGAGGGTGCTCGGCGTGTCCAACATCGGCATCTGCAATTTCGTGGACAGCATCGTCCACTGGTTCATCCTGATCTCGATGATGGGAATGACCATCCTGGGGAACCGGGAGATGGCGGCGATCGGGGACGACCGGGAACGGCGCAACCGCTCCTTCTCGGAACTGATGCTGCTCAACCTCGCGACCACCGTGCTGGCCGCGGCGGGACTCCTGGTCGCCATTTTCACGGTGCCTAAACTGTTCGTCTACCGGAAGCTCCTGTATATCGGCGTATTGAAGCTGTTCGCCAACTATTTCTGCATCGACTGGTACTTCCGGGGGACCGAGGATTTCCGATACATCACCGGACGGACTATCTTCGTGAAGATCCTGTACGTAGCGGCGGTGTTCCTGTTCATCCGGAAAGCGGAAGACTATCCGGTGTACTACCTCCTGACCGTGCTGATGCTGGTCGGGAACGCCCTGATCAACCTGTTCTATGCCCGCCGCTCGGTCTCTTTGACCCTTCAGGGCCTTTCCCCGTCCCATTACCTGAAGCCTTTCCTGATGCTGGGCATGTACATGGTCCTGACCTCGTTGTATGTCACCTTGAATGTGACCTACCTGGGCTTTGTGGCCGGTGATGAGCAGGTAGGGTACTATTCCACCGCATCCAAATTGTACAGCATCGTCATCGCCTTCTTCTCGGCCTTCACGGGGGTGATGCTGCCGCGGATGAGTTCCCTGGTGTCGGAGAACCGGATCGGGGAGTTCCGGCGGATGATCGACAAGACCTTCGACATCCTGATGACCTTCGCCATCCCGCTGGTGATCTACGCTTGCCTGTGCGCCCCGGAGATCGTCCGCATCTTCGCCGGCTCCGGCTATGAGGGCGCCTACGTGCCCGCCCGGATCATGATGCCGCTCATCCTGGTCGTGGGTCTGGAGCAGGTATTCGTCATCCAGATCCTGATGCCCAACAAGCGGGACCGGTCCATCTTCCTCAACTCCTGTGCGGGAGCGGCGATGGGCATCCTTCTCAACCTGTTGCTGGTGAGCCGGTTGCAAGCCGTCGGATCGGCCATCGTGTGGCTTTCCTGCGAGACGACCGTGCTTGTGCTGGCCTCCCATTTCTCCCGCACGGGGGACGGGATCGCCTTCCCGTGGCGGAAACTCGGAACCGGCCTGCTGGCCTATCTTCCGGCCGCCATCCTGTGCGCCCTGCTGTATTACCTGATTCCTGATCCCTGGATCAGGTTCGGTGCCGTCACCGCCGTGATGGGGATCTATACCGCCGTCTACGTCCTTTTCGTCAAGAAGGACGAAACCGTCCTGTCGCTCCTTCGCCGCCGATGGTAGCCGCCCTGTTCAAAGCCATCCTGATCCTCTGCTGCCTGTGCATGCTCGTGCTCAAGCGGGAGTACAAGCCGGCTGTGTTCATCTTCGGCTACGCGGTGCTGTCGGAAGTGTCCCTTCCGCTGCCCATGGGCAACACGGTGTTCTTCCTGCCCATCTTCTACATCTTCACGGAAGGACTCCGTTTCAAGGAGATGATCAAGAGCTTCAGGATCAAGGAGTTGGTGCTGGCACTCATCGTCTTCCTCATCTCCTTCCTGTACAATTACGCGAACAGCCCTCATTACTGGGGAAGCGTGCCGCAGTTCGTTACCCTCCTGTTCCGGGAATGCATCACTACGTATTTCATCCTGGTGGTAGGCTTCTTCTCGCTGAAAAGCGTGAAGACGTTCAAGCCCTTCCTCCAGGTCGCGTTCATCTCCCTGATCATCCTGACGGTCTTCGGCGCCATCAACTACATCACGAAGGAGTCCACGATGCTGGACCTCATCACGGGCGGCGCCACCAAGCGTGAGACTTCCGTGGGCGGCCTCTTCACCTCGGAAACCCGCTTCCGGACGCAGTCCCTGTTTATCCAGCCCTTCGATTACGGGTATATGTGCCTGATAATCCTGCTGGTAACGGTATATGGGTACACGCGGGGTCTGGTAGGGAAGAACCGTTTGATCGCCGTCGGCCTGATGAGCATGTTCGGCGTCCTGACCTGCGGTTGCCGGACCGTCATCTACTGCTTCGTCCTGAGCGCCCTGGCCTATGCCTTCCTGTTCCTGAAGGGAAACCGGGTGCCGATCTACATTGGTGTCGCCATCATCGGCATCACCCTGCTGTACACCTATTCCTCTTTCTTCCGGTCCAAGGCCGATTTCGCCCTGAGTATCTTCACCGAACGGGACAATGAGATCGGCGGCAGCGATATCGAGAGCCGGACCGTCCAGCTGCTCCGTGTCTTCTATTACATCCAGGACGATCTCTGGATGGGGCGGGGATACGACTTCTTCTGGATCGATCTCCAGTTCTCCGAGGGACAGCAGTATTCCCTTGATCCTGACCTGCTTGGATTGGAAGGCGTGCACCTGAAATACCTTCTGGAACGGGGTATCATCGGCTATGCGATGTACCTCATCTTCTATTTGCTGCTCTTCTCCTACATCTGGCGGCACCGGAAGTCCAACCGGGAAGAGGCGTCCGCCGCCCTGTGCCTGCTGGTGATGTACATGACCTTCGCCCATATGACCGGAGAGCTGAAGAGCCTGCCGCCCACGCTGCTGGTGCTGGGCATGTTCCTCCGCCTGATCCAGAACGAGAGCTGGAAGTGGGTGCGCTATCAACAGAACAAGTTCAATGCTCGGTATCATTATCGTCAATTATCGTGAGTACGACCGCACGGAACGGTTCATACGGGAGGAAGTCTCCCGTATCCGGATGCCGTACCGGCTGGTGGTCGTGGATAACGGGGGCGATGAAGTGCGGGCCCGGACGCTGAAGGAGCGGACCGGGGCGGAAGTCCTGGTGCGGCCCAACGACGGGTTCGCCGCTGGCTGCAATGCCGGGGCGGAGGCATTGAAAGATGCTGAGTATCTTCTGTTTACGAATTCCGACCTGCACCTCGCTTCCGACAACGTTGTAGAAGCCTTGGTAACGAAGCTGGAAACGGATCCGGAGATCGGTGTCATCGGTCCGGAGATCGTGGGCCTGGACGGCCGCAGGCAGTCGCCGGAGCCCTATATGGGCCTTTGGGACCGCTATGTCTGGATGTACCTTAGCACCCCTTTCCTTTCCAAAGAGGCCAAACGGCGGAAGTTCCTGCTGGATGCCTCCGAGGAGGCCCAGGAAGGGTACCACTACCGCGTGATGGGTTCCTTCTTCCTATGCCGGAGGGAGGACTGGGAGAGGGCCGGCGGGATGGACCCGAACACCTTCCTCTATGCGGAGGAATCCATCCTCAGCGAGCGCATGAAGGCGATCGGGAAGAAGGTTTATTTCCTGCCGTCCGTCACCGTTGTCCACGAACACGGGGCGACGATCCGCTCCCATATCGACCGGACGAAGGCAGCCTGGCTCCGGTTCCAGAGCGACGCCTATTTCTACCGTCGGTATAAAGGCTATCCGGCCTGGCAGACCACGCTGGCCGGGTGGATTTATCGCCTGATACTCAGCGTAAAACGATAAGATGATCCTGACCCTTCTTCTTTCCGTCGTCTTTTCCGTGACCGGCCAGCAGGATTTCGACCGGCTGGGGGAGCGGATCGACTCCGCCTTGGTAACGGGGGAGCGGGAGATGGATGTCCGTTTTGCGCCGGGAACCTATTTTTTCCGGGAAGGCCACCTGTGCTTTTCGGGGGTCCAGGCACCGGAAATGGTCCTGCGCCTTCGAGGAAACGGTGCCGTCCTGGTGGGAGCCCAAGACGGAACGGAACCGAAGTTCGAGAACGGATTTGTGGACTTGGAGAAGCGGAAGGCCGTCGACGCCTTGCCTCCCGTGAGAAAGGCCGGTTTCTGGCCGGTTCGCATTCCGTTCCGGAAGGGGCTCTATATCCTTCGTTGCAAGGGAGAATCCGACGTCTCCGAGACCGATGCGGTTGGGATGAAACTCATTCTGTCCCAGTGGTTTGTGGGAGCCGTCTATGACGTGGTCAAGATTTCCCGGGGATGGGTCTGGTTCCGCCGTGTCCCGTATAGGACCCGCATCTGGTCCGAGTTGCGGTTCGGCCGCTGCCTGCCCCGCTATATGCTCTTCGCGCCCCGGAAGGCCGCATCGGCCTATCCTTGCGCCGCCTCGAATTTCCTGTCCATGGAAAACTCCCGTCTGGGCGGAATCCTGTTGGATGGATTCCATTTCCTGGGCAATGGCGCCGGGAAGCCGCTGCTGGATTTCCGCGATGTCCATGCGGATTCAGTCCGGGTGGACAGCTGCCGGTTCGAAGGGATGAGATCCCAAGTGTTCCAGGCGGACAGTACCGACCATATCCGCTTGAGGAACAGCTTGTTCCAGGATTGTTACCTGGGTGCGGTCCGGCTTTCGGCCGGCGTGGATGACGCCCTCGTGGAAGGGAACCGCTTCATCGACAACGGTCTCCAGATGACCAATACCCCCATCGTGGACTGCAAGGGACAAGGCTTCGTAGTCCGGGAAAACTATTTCGAAGATTTCTCCTATTCCGCCGTGGGCGTGGGACTGCATTTTTCGGACAGTACCGGCTGCATCACCTCCGGGGTAGTGGAGGACAACGAAATCTGCATGTCCGAAGCTTTCCGGAGCGGGGTTCCCCGGGAACTGATTGACGGAGGGGCGATTTACGTGTGGACGCAGAACAAGGATGTGGTCATCCGCAACAATTATATCCACGATATCGACGGCCCGCACGGCAACCGCGGCATCTTTGCCGACGACGGGGCCGTGAATGTGGAGGTGTCCGGGAATCTGCTCCTGAACATCCCCGGCGGAAGGGATATCGACTTGCGGCGCGCCTTCCGGGTGGAACGGAAACGGAACAGCATGATCCGGCGAGTCAATGTGGGAAACCGTATGGACGGGAACATCCTGGACGGACCGGGCCGGTTCTATGTCCGCAAGGATGATCCGACGAGTTTCAAGGGGGAAAACATCCATCTTTCCGAGGGTTATGACCGGGAAATGGTCGTCCGCGAATGGAAAAGCAGGAACCGATGAAAGTTCTGATCGTCACATACAATTACCTGACCGGATACGGGGGCGGCGCCTTCGGAGCTCGGGCGTATATCAACGCCTTCTCGGCTCTGTATGAGGATGTTACCCTGTTGTATCCCGTTCGGGAAGAGGAGACTGGGCCCGACGGGCTGCGGGAAGGAATCCGGAAGATCGGTGTCACCGACCCGGCTCCGCGTCCCGCGAAACTGGCCCGCATTTTCTTTAAGGGGATCCTGCACCGTTTTGAGAAGCCGTTTCGGGAGCTTTTGGCCCGGGAGCACTTCGACCTCATCGTGTTCCAGAACAGCAAGTGTTCCTCCCGCATCATCCGGGACGCCCGCGCATCGGGAGCCCGGATCGTTGTGATCCATGACAATTTCGAGCAGGAGTATACCCGGGACAATACGCCGTTCCTGCTGCGTCCGATCCTGCTTCCGGCGACGGTCCGAACCGAGCGGGAGGCTGTCC
>JAEEGI010029180.1_pt1 | contig 10447 bp, 9 predicted proteins | sample 8958751 | NCBI WGS metagenome assembly JAEEGI01 (sample SAMN16246545, study PRJNA631951) | gut metagenome | biome: gut microbiome; feature: rumen; material: KS-attached | host: Bos | place: Iran: Karaj | collected 2018-10 | reverse complement strand
TCAACCTCGTCTACTGGCTCTTCGGTTTCCTGCGGATGGGAACGAGTGGCATGACCTCGCAAGCCCTCGGCAGGCGTGACTTCACGGAGGTCGCCAGTCTGCTGGCCCGTTCCTTGTCGATGGCCCTGGGCATCGCTTTGCTGTTTATCGTGCTTCAGAGCCCGATGAAATGGGGCGCTTTTGCATTGATTGGACCTACAGCGGACGTTGCGCCCTTTGCATCCACTTATTTTGATATTGTTATCTGGGGCGCACCTGCTTCGTTGGGGCTTTTCAGTCTGATGGGCTGGTTTATCGGCATGCAGAACACCCGTTTCCCCATGTTTATCAGCATCATGCAGAATGTAGTCAATATCCTGGTCTCCCTGACACTCGTCTATGGCTTCGGCATGAAGATTGAGGGTGTAGCTTTGGGTACAGTCATTGCCCAATATGCCGGTTTCATCGTTGCTTTGGGGCTGTTGGCGCGGTATTACCGGAGGCTGTTCCGGTATTTCCGGAAACAACGGATATTTAGGAATATCCGGCAGTTCTTTCATGTCAACCGCGACATCTTCCTCCGAACGCTCTGTCTGGTAGCGGTTAACCTCTTCTTTACCTCGGCAGGCGCCCGTCAGGGAGCCATCATCCTCTCTGTGAACACCGTGATGATGCAGCTCTATCTCTTCTTCTCTTATTTCATGGATGGCTTTGCCTACGCTGGCGAGGCACTGGGCGGCAAAGCATACGGAGCCAGGAATGCTACAGCCTTCCATGAAACCTTACGCAGACTCTGGCTGTGGACGCTGATGGTCACAACGGCCTATACATTATTATATATATGCTGTGGCGGATGGATTATCAGTATTCTGACAGACGAGCCACAGGTGGTAGAAGCCTCCCAAGCATACCTCTGGTGGGTATGGCTCATCCCTGCGGCAGGGAGCGCTGCCTTCATCTGGGACGGCATCTTCATTGGGGTTACTGCCACAAGGGGAATGCTCGTCTCGTCGTTCATCTCTACACTCATTTTCTTCGCCGTCTGTCATATCTCCCTCGTCCTTCCCTCCTCCACCCTCCATGAGAACCATTTCCTGTGGCTGGCGATGATACTCTACTTGCTCATGAGAGGCGTTCTACAAACAATCTGGTATCGATTAAGAATAATTAACGGAATCTGATGCAAGATTTTTGCGGTTTAGCAGTTATACAAGTAAAGAACCAATCATAAAAGAAGATATGAAAGTAAGATTTACGCGTTGGTACAATGCAGTCTTAACAGCCTTGCTGGGGTTGTTGGGTTATTCCTGTTCGTCAGATGATATTGTGGATGAGTATGGTACGCTTGTCGTGGAGTATGGTGTACCAAACGCGCATTTTATTATGAAAGGAACCGTGACCGATGAGGCCGGCACGCCTATTCAAGGTATTAAGGCCGCAGTAAAGGTTATGCCGTATCAACACCCGGAGTATGCTTACAGCTTAGACTCCACAATGACCGATGCGGCAGGTAAATACCAGATAGAGTACCACCAACTATTAAACGAGAAGATTCTTCTTTTGGAAGATGTCGACGGTGCAGCCAATGGCGGTGAATTCCAAAGTGACACCATCGACATTTCGAAGCTTGAGCCCAAGAAGATCGGTGAGGGTGACGGAAGATGGTACGAAGGCAAGTTCGAAATACAGGCAGACGTCAAACTGAAGAGGAAATAACATGAAGTCTACACCTCTGACTCTTAAGAAGAAGATTGCCCTCGAACTGTGGCGTGAGCAGAATAAGTTAGCGGTCAAGGAGCACCCCCTGCGCCAGTTGTTTTGGGAGTGCACCTTGCGTTGTGATTTGAAGTGCCGCCATTGCGGTAGCGACTGTAAGATGCAGGATGCACAGAAAGATATGCCGAAGGAGGATTTCCTCCGAGTGCTCGATGGAATCGCGAAAAAGACAGATTCCCATAAGGTTTTTGTGATTATCTCCGGCGGAGAACCGCTGATGCGGAAAGACATCGAAGAATGCGGAAGAGCCATTTACGAGAAAGGCTTCCCCTGGGGCATGGTGACCAACGCCCTCCATCTGACACCCCAACGCTGGCAGGGACTCTTGAAGGCCGGCATCCACTCGATGGCCATCAGCCTCGACGGTCTGGAGGAGGATCATAACTGGATGCGTGGCAACGAACGGAGTTTCCAAATGGTGAGTCAGGCCATCGATATGTTGGTTGCAACAGAAAGTTTCGTCTTCGACATCGTCACCTGCGTCACCCGCCGTAACTACGAAAAGCTCGATGAAATCAAGGAATTCCTAATTGGAAAGGGGGTCAAACGCTGGCGACTCTTTACGGTATTCCCCGTAGGTCGTGCTGCCCTCGACCCAATGATGCGACTCACGAACGAGGAGTTCCGAGGGGTCTTTGAGTATATTAAAAAGGTACGCGAAGAGGGCAGGATACGTGCTGACTACGGCTGCGAGGGATTCCTCGGCAATTATGAAGGTGAGGTGCGTAACCGTCTGTTCTCCTGTCAAGCTGGCGTCAGCGTGGGCTCCGTGATGGCCGACGGTTCTATTGCCGCCTGTGCCAGCATCCGGGCAGACTACAATCAGGGGAATATCTACGAAGATGACTTCATGGATGTCTGGGAGAACCGTTACCAGCAATACCGCAACCGCAAGTGGATGAAAAAGGACGAGTGTGCCTCATGCAGCTACTTCCGCTACTGTCAGGGCAACGGCATGCATCTTCGCGACGGCAACGGCAAACTGCTTTTCTGCCATCTTCGCCGCCTCCGAGAGACGGATTAGAAAGAAACAAACTATTTACAGAGTCTGCAGCCTGCACACTTGTTGAGCTCGCCTCGGAAGCGCTTCTCCACGAGATAGTGGAGACGGTCGCGGAGAGGCTCGAGCTGCATGTGGTCGATGACCTCGTTGATGAAGGCATTCTGCAGTAGCAGCTTGGCTTCTTCAAGTGAGATGCCGCGCTGGCGCATATAGAAAAGGGCTGCATCGTTCAGTTGCCCTACGGTGGAACCGTGGGCGCACTTCACGTCGTCGGCATAGATCTCGAGCATCGGCTGGGTATACATACGGGCTTCCTTCGTGGCCGTCAGGTTCTGATTCGTCATCTGCGATGTGGTCTTCTGGGCCCCGTGCTCCACCAGCACCCGACCTGCGAAAGCCCCTGTGGCCTTGTCATCGAGCACATATTTATACAACTCATTCGAGGTGCAATGGGGCACCTGGTGGATAATCAGCGTGTTGTTATCCACATGCTGCTGCTTGTCGGCAATCACGCAGCCATAGCATTGGCACCCTGCTCCCTCGCCTGAGAAAGTCAGATCGAGCTTGTTACGTGTGACACCATTGTGCAGGGTGATGACATTGTGGTTCACCCGGCTATTGGCCTGCTGTTCGATATAGACATTGCTCACGCGGATGTTCTTGTGATGGGTCTCCTCCAGGCAATAGAGGTCGAGCGAGGCATTCTCGCCGACGTAGGCCTCGATGACCTGTGTGGCAAGGAAGTTCTTGTCGTCGGCCGCATGGTCGCAGAAAAGCATCTTCACTTCGGCACCCTCCTCGAGGATAATGAGCACACGACGGTTAACCATCAAGTCGGGCACTTGCCGCTGGGCATTCTGAGGCGTGGCCTTCAGGATGTTGATGACTTGGATGGCGCGATCTACCTTCACATGCTTAGGCACATAGACAAGCAAACCGTCCTGTGCCAACATCGTATTCAAGGCTGTCACGGCATCCTCGCTGGTCTCAGCCAGCTTGGCGTAATATTTTGAGAGGTGAGAAGTGAGGGGTGAGGGGTGAGAGAATACATTTGCTATTGAATCCACAATGACCCCATCTGGCAGTTTCGGAAAGGCTTTAGGTAATCTCTCACTTCTCACCTCTTGCCCCTCACCTCTATAAAAACTATCGTTGACCACGAAATAGAGGCTTGTGGAGAGGTTGGGCACATCGCAGCGGAAGGCCTCGTAAGGGTCGACGGGTATCTCCAGACGACTGAGGTTCACACCATAGTTAGGCGCAAAGAGCTTCTGCATGTCGGTATATTTATACCGCTCCACCTTTTTAGACGGGAAGCCCTGCCTGCGGAAGTCCTCAAAAGCTTGGTCCCTGACGGCATTCATCGCCTCTGGCGCATGATCAAAAATCATCTGCCGAGCCTCGTTATAGAGTTCTATATATTGATTCTCACTTGAAGTAATCATAATTATCAATTATCAATTTTCAATTATCAATTATGATCACTCCTCTCCAATCTCTTCCTTAATCCAATCATAGCCGTGCTCCTGAATCTCCTTCGCCAGCTCAGGACCACCCGTCTTCACAATGCGGCCTTTATAGAGTACATGCACGAACTGCGGACGAATCATCTCCAGCAGACGGTCATAGTGGGTAATCACGATGCATGAGGTCTCCGCCGTCTGGAGTTTGTTCACGCCCTCTGCCACGATACGCATCGCATCGACATCAAGGCCGGAGTCCGTCTCGTCGAGGATGCTCAGCTTCGGCTCGAGCATCGCCATCTGGAAAATTTCGTTGCGCTTCTTCTCACCTCCGCTAAATCCTTCGTTCACAGAGCGGTTTGCGAGTTTCGAGTCGAGTTCCACGATTTTCCGCTTCTCTCGTTGCAACTTTAGGAACTCGGCTGCATTCATCGGTTCCAAACCCTGATATTTGCGTTTCTCGTTGATGGCGGCCTTCATGAAGTTCGTCATCGAGACGCCGGGAATCTCCACAGGATACTGGAACGAAAGGAACAGTCCCTCATGGGCTCTGTCCTCAGGCTTCATCTCTAACAGGTTCTTACCGTTGAAATAAACCTCGCCCTCCGTAACCTCATAGAGCGGATTACCCACAAGCACAGCACTCAGCGTCGACTTGCCCGAACCGTTAGGACCCATGATGGCATGCGTTTCACCATCGTTGATCACAAGGTCGATGCCTTTCAGTATCTCTTTCTCGCCAATCTTGGCATGTAAATTTTGGACTTCTAACATCGTCTATTTGTTTTCTGGGTGCAAAGATACCAAAATTTGCGTAGATAACGAAATATTTTCTCCTTTATTACTAAATCCCTCACTTATTATCTTGACGATGGTAATTCAGATAGATGCAATTGATGCCATTCATATACTTATGACTGATATTCTTGCACACCTTCGACAAGACAGCCAGTCGCAGGTCGCTGTCATCGACATTCATTATGTTATCATCTGAGAATTTATAAATAGGATTTTGTAGGGGGCCCTTGCTCTTGACCACCACGGTGAAGGTGGGATTCTTGTCGATGATGCGAACATCAAAAGTCTCATTCTCTTTACGGTCCATATTGCTTTCGACAATCTCGTATAGCAGTTCCTCCAAGGCCACTCACGCATGAAAACCTTTTCCCAATTCACATGCCTGGACAAAAGGTTTGACCTTAATCAGAAACTCCCGGACTCCCTCGATGGTATAAGGCAGGGAGAAGGTGACGGCGGGGTTCGATGGCACCGTTATCTGTAGTGTTGGCCAGGAGAAAAGAAGATTTCTGCGATGCACCACATAAGCCATGGCCACTATCACCAACAACAGAAGCCAGTAGGTGACAGGCAGGATGTACCAGATGAGCTCGGGGGTGTAGAGAGCCATGATGACAACAACGCCGATAGACCCCAAGTTTGTAATAATCTTGATCCAGCGGCAGAGTTTCTGATGCCCCTCTACAAAGTAAAGCATGCTGAGCGTCTCGCTTATAGCTTTGGGCAGAAGTGCCGATATGAGCATGGGGACACCGATGGAAAAGCACTCACGATATTACTTGATGGAGCATATCTTTTCAGGACGATGCAGACAGAAAATGCGACTGTTTTCATGCATATAAGGCAGCAACGAGGTGAAAGCGATCAGGTCACCGAGCGCTGTAGCATACGAGGCACCGGCTATACCCATATTGAAGACACCGCAGAACAAAATGTCAAATAATATATTGAAGAATTGTGAGATGATGATGCACCTGGTAACGAGGCGCGGATTGCCGTTGGAGATGATATACGACAAAGGCACGCCACTGACTACAGCGACAAAGATAGCAAAGAACTCTGCATGTATATAGGGTTTCAGCATCGGCTGCAGGCGCTTATTGGTGGTAACCAAGTCGGCCACATTGTCAACAAAGGGCAATAAAAGCGCGATGACAAGCAAGGCCGAGACGATGACATAGTAGAGGTGATGATTGAACACACGGTTCACTTTATCGTAGTCCTGAGCGCCAATGCCTCGTGCACTGAGAAAACACGCACCGGCACTCATCACCCCGATAATGATAAACATGAAGTTCTCTACAGGCTGCCATATACGGACTACTGACAGCGCATCGGGCGACACCAGATGACCCATGATGATGGAGTCTGTAATGCTCCCCAGCTGCGCTATCAGTGCTGTCATGACGGTCGCCAGGAAGAACGAGCCGAACATGTTTTTCAGCACATATTCATTACGCTGCATCAATGTCTGATCTTCTTACGGAACACGGGCACTTCCTCGACGGGCTGGGCAGACAGGCATTCCTCGATGCTCTTGCCGTCAAGTGGGTCGATGCCCTGTTCGATTTGCCGGCACAGTTCCATGCGGATCTGGGCTGTCAGGCATTCGTCGCCTTGTATCTCTCTGAGCGTGAAAGTGCCGTCTGCATGCTTTTCCAATGACTCACCAGCATAACAGGGCACACGGCAATACCTACAATAGTCATGCTGGCCGCAGACGGGAAACGCTTGCTTCTGATCGGCCTGAAGCATCTGCTGTCGCTGTGGGCTCATGATGGCCTCCTTGAGCGACACATCATGTACGTCGCCAAAAGTGATGGGGATATTGCTGCACCCACTGACCACCCCACTGGGGGAGACGATGATTATACCATTGGAAGAGCATGGGAACCCGTGCTTGCTGCCAAACTCGTAGCCGTCGGCTTTCCCATCGGCAGACACATGAGTCTTCCCAAGCGGATCCATCAAGATGATACGCAGGGCTTCAGGACGTGTCTGCAGATGTTCAATCAAAGAGACATCGCCGTCGGCACCAGGCATCAGCACGCTCGAGACTTCATTCTCAGCACCCAGCTGGTGGGCTATCTCGCGCACCCCGTAATAGGTTCGGGTGTTCAGACGGAACACGGGCGTCTTGAGGTTCAGGGGCACAGGCCATTCTGCCATCTCCCTCAGCACCTTCATCGACTGCTCCCACGAGCCGCGACGGCGTGTAATCTGGTCGTGCACCTCAGCATCGGTGCTGTAGATGGAGACACTCAACTGTCGGAGCCCCATGCGGGCCAAACGGCGTATCTTTTCGCTGCTGTTGAGCGCCAGGGCGTTGGTGAACAGGTTCACAGCCAGATTGCGCTCGTGCATATACTCAAGGATATCCCAGCAGTGGGGATAGCTGAACGGGTCACCGCCAGTGACGGTCACCTCAGGTATGCCTAATTCTACGGCTTCATCAATAATACGCTTATAATCTGCCAGTGTCAGCATATCTGGGCGCAGACGGTGCTCTTCGTGCAGGTCGCTACGGGCAGCGCCTTCGTTAAAACAGTGCAGACAACGCTCGCTGCAGGCATAGGTGAGTTCAAAAGTCAGTGAGACATGAAGTTCCTCAGGTAAGGAATCCCTATAATCGTCCGCAGGTTCATAGCCCTTTGCACCTATGCAGGGTGGATTATCCTTTCGATATTGCTGCCACTCTTCGTCACTGAACACATGGTCGTGAACGAGTCCTACAGGCATCAATGTATCACGGCAGAACGCAATGACCTGTTCCTCGGTAGCGCCTGTCACCGTGGCGATATGGGCTGTGTCAATAGGACATTCCCTCTTACCTGCCAGTACCTCATTGACCAGCAGAGCCGACACGTCTTCAAAAGTGTAGCAAGTGCCGTGAGCCGTATTGTACATGACAGCTCTCTGTGCCTTGCGGTTGAAAGCACCACAGGTGTATAGTGGGCGAATAAAGGTCATGGCTCGCTTCGGTTATAATTCAGATAGATGCAGTTGATGCCATTCATGTACTTGTGATTGATATTCTTGCAGACACGCGACAGGATGGCCCGTCGCAGGTTGCCCTCATCGATATTCATCAATTCCTCATCAGCATATTTGTAGATCGGATTCCGCAGGGGACCCTTGCTCTTGACCACCACCGTAAATTCCTTTTCCTTGTCGATGATACGCACATCGAAGGTTTCATTCTCCTTGGAGGATTGCGCTTCATGTGTCTCCACAATCTCATAGAGCAGTTCCTCCAGCGCCATATCCACGGCAAAACCGTCAGGTAGCTCGCATGCCTCTACAAAGGGGCGCACCTGGGTCAAGAATGCCTCGACGCCCTCAGTGGTATAAGGCACGGAGAAAGTGACGGCAGGGTTCGACGGCACCGTGTTCTCCAATGTAGGCCAGGCATAAATATGACCCTTTCGATAAACCACATAAGCCATTGCCACCATCACCAACAGCAGAAGCCAGGCGGTGACGGGCAGGATATACCAGATGAGCCTGGGGGTGTAGAGGGCCATGATGGCAATAATGCCGATGGCTCCTAAGTTGGTCACGATCTCTATCCACCGGCAAAGCTTCTGATGCCCCTGCACAAAATACAATACGGTCAGTGTCTCCGACAGGGCATTGGGCAGAAAGGCGATGCTCATCAGGCGGAACGGGGTATAGCACTGTGCTATCAGATGGTCGTCGGCGCCATAGATCCTTGCCAGCACATCGGGGAAGAGGAATATCAGCAGACTCACCGCCACCATCACCAACACCAGCATGCGGAAGATGCGCCGCGTGAGTAAACGGAAGCTGTCGTAGTCTTCTTCACCCAACAGAATGCCGCCGATATCGCTGATGGCGGTATTCGAGCCAGACAGTGCCAGCATACAGATGCCGTTGACCTGGAAATAGATCGTAAAGATATACATGCCGTCAGCACCCAGTTTCCCCACTACCAGACTGTTCATGGTGAAGGCCAGAGCCGGTGCTAACAAGGCTGATATCAACATAGGAAGTCCGATGGAGAAACACTCACGATACTGCTTGATGCTACATATCTTCTCTGGGCGCCTGAGACGGAATATCTTACTGTTTTTGCGCATATAGCCCACCAGCGAGGTGAAGGCGAGCAGATTGCTGAGTGCTGAGGCATACGAGGCACCAGCCATGCCCATATCTAACACGCCGCAAAGCAGCAGGTCGAAAATGACATTGAGTATCTGGGAGATGACGATACGTCGGGTGATGAGGCGCGGACTGCCGTTGGTGATGATGTAGGAGATGGGCACACCGCAGACGGCTGCTATGAAGATGGCGAACATGTCGGCATGGATATATGGCTTCAGCATGGGCAGCAGCCGTTCATCGGTGGTAATCAGGCCAGCCACCTCGTCGAGGAAAGGCAATACGAGGGCAATGACCAGCAGCGTGGAGGAGACGACATAGTACAGGTGGTTATTGAACACCTGGTTCACCTTGTCGTAGTTCTGGGCACCAATGCCTCGGGCGCTCAGGAACCTGGCCCCAGCACTCATCATGCCGATGATGATGAACATACAACTCGCTAAGGGCTGCCAGATACGGACTACAGACAGCGCATCGGGCGAAACGAGATGAGTCACCACGATGGAGTCGGTGAAACCACCCAACTGGACCATCAGGGCCGACATGACGGTCGCCAGGAAGAACGACCCGAACATGTTCTTCAAGACATATTCATTACGCTGCATCATCTTCTTTCAATCTATATACCGCCACACCTATCATCGTGAACTTATCCTTCATATAAGTGTAGGCATCCATATCTGACAGTCCTAATCCAACTCCGCTGGCATGATAGAAGTGAAGCCTGCCGTCGAGCCATTTGGCTATCAGCAGGTGCTTGATCTCCACACCTCTTGCCCAGCTATGTTGATCGCATACCACCGCCATGATGTCACCATCGCGAATCACGCCCAGCTCTGAATCCTGAGGCATGTTCAGCAGTTCGCGGGGGATATAGGTAAAGCGCACACCCTGCTGCTGGCGAAGGGCGATGGCCTCGTAGTTCTTCTCGTCATCCATCTGGGGGGAGAACAGATATTTGTTTCTGGTCATATAACTCGGCTGCATATCCTGCACCCCCGTAAAGGGAAAGACAGGCTCGTCAGGGCTGATACGCTCCACGAATCCCTCTTTGATGGCCGACTGCATGATCCAGGTGAAGTAATGGTTGCGGGTGGCAAACGAGATCACACCGTCCTGATAGTGCATGCGCCGATAGTAGTCCTTCAGGTCGGCCAGCGTGGTGCGCCCGTCTCTGTAACATAGCGCCAATGCCAGCACATCCTCCATCACGGTGGTACAGTCCACATGGCTGAGGCTCACCATCAGGCGTTCTTCCTCCATCGGCTGGGTAAATTCTGTAGAACTTCCGCCCTCCATCAGTTGT
>JAEEGI010029179.1_pt1 | contig 10448 bp, 15 predicted proteins | sample 8958751 | NCBI WGS metagenome assembly JAEEGI01 (sample SAMN16246545, study PRJNA631951) | gut metagenome | biome: gut microbiome; feature: rumen; material: KS-attached | host: Bos | place: Iran: Karaj | collected 2018-10 | reverse complement strand
CCTTATTACACTAATAGTTTATTTTATTATAAAAAACAGAAATATTTTTTACAATTTAGAAAATTTTTAACCAAAAGGTTGACAAGTTTCTAAAAAATTCTTATTTTTAAATTAGAATCCAAATTTGAAAGGTAAATTAAATGAAAAAAGTTTTATCCGTTATCAATCAACTAACAAAGTCTCAACCTCGTAATGGCTGCAGAGACATCTGGAACGCTCACATGGCTAAAGGTGCTCGCTTCTGCCAGCATGATATTCCATTCTGCCCAACCACCGCTACTCAACTACCTAAAGAAATAATCACTTGGGAAGAAGCTAAAGCTATCTATAAAAAACATATCTCTAATAAAGATTATGAATTCAGACATAATGCTTTTGTTTGCTTCTATATAGATGATCAAAAGTTTGATGGAATAAGAGGTATCTGGCACGACTACAAACAAACATTAAAAGTTCTCTTACATTTCGCAGGCGCTATAACTCCAGATTTCTCTACTTATCAAGATTTCCCATACCCAATCAAAATATATGCAACTTACCGCATGAGGCTGTTGGGTTACTGGCTCGGTTTAAATGGTATTGCCGTAATTAACAATGTTCGTTGGGGCGATGAAAGCACATATTCTTACTGTTTTGTTGGAATACCACAAAACAGCATAATAGCAATAGGAACCGTAGGCGGTAGTCCTAGGGAAATAATTAACAGAAACCGTTTTGAAAAAGGTCTTTTCAAAATGGTTGAAGTGCTAAAACCCCACACAATCATTGTTTATGGTTCAGCCAATTACGACTGCTTTGACAGGTTAAGAAAACAGGGAATAAATATACTTCCTTTTGATAGTCAAACTAATAAACATTTTAAAAGGTATAAAAATGTGTAAATCTTTAAGTTACTTGTATACTGGTACTTTAGGTTATATTATAGCTGTAGCTTCTTCATTACCTCCACGAGGTGAGGATTTAGAAAAGCGTGGTTGGAAAGAAATATCTCATCCAGCACAAGCTGCTCATGGAGTTCATACTTATGAAGATCCAAATACAGGTTTAAGAGTTAGATTTGATGAACCACAGCCTGGTGCACCTGGTTTCGGAGGTCAACCGCATTATCATATTCTTAACCCTAATGCGACTAGCTCTAAAGATTTGTATCTAGATAAAAATGGGAATCCTGTTCCTAAAAACAGTAGACTTTCTCATATATTACCATCACAATAAGGAATAAAATATTATGAATAAACAAGACTTCGTTAATAACTACAATATGCACGATAGTTTGATTAATGATATATCTTATTCAAAAGAAAAAAATGAATTCATAATGGTTATAGATTTCGCTTTCTGGATGCAGAAAAATTACCAACCTAATAAACCTGAAACAGGTCTTATTAAAGTAAAGTTCTCTAACTTAAAAAAGATCATTGTACCAGAAGATATGAAACTAGATGATATAAGCATTATTCAAACTCTCATAGAAAACGATTCATTAAAATTCTCTTTAATGAACGACATTACAGATGAGTACCTTGAAATAATTATAGATTCAGACAATATTGAAATTTCAGAATTAAATAAATAAATTAATTTTATAAAACACAACAAAATATTTTTACCTTATGGTATAATTAATGTAACAATTTTGAAAGTCGTTGACCTTATAGTTAACGACTTTTCTTTACATAATAATCTATAGAGTTAAAATATTAAGGAGATTGACACATATGCTAACCCCATTAGGGAAATATTTAAGGAAACTGCGAATCGACAAGGGAGAAATACTAAAAGATATGTCTGATAAACTCGAAGTCACAGTTTCATTTCTTTCTGCCGTTGAAAATGGCAAAAAGAAAATGCCCTCTGAATGGAACCAAAAAATTTGTGACTTATACAAGTTAGATGATACTCAAAAAAAAGATTTCTCCGAAGCAATAGCTACATCAGAAGAAAAAATAGAAATGAATCTCACCGAGTTAACTTACGGTAAAGATTTTGCTGTTGCATTTGCCAGAGAATTGCCTAAAATGAATGAACAACAAATAAACAGTATCGCCAAAAAATTCGAGGAGATTCTTTCTAAGAGATGAATGATTGTTACAAAGTCCTAGCTCGTAAAAGAGAAGATATTACACTTATGGCTAGACGAATCCGAAAAATAACAAAAACATTGGATAGACCTTTTTTCCCTATTCTACATTTTGTAGAATATGTATTTTACGAATGTTTTGATGTTGTAACAGATTCAGAATTTTCCGAAGAATTACAAGGTCTTACTTATCCACTTTCATACACTATACAATTAAAGGAAAGTGTCTATAATGGACTATTAAAAGATAATCCTCAAGACAGATTCACATTAGCACATGAATTAGGGCATCTTTTAATGCACGATAGTTATATAAAAACCAATGAAATTTTAAACACAAAAGAAGACCCTGAATGGCAAGCCGATACTTTTGCTAAAGAATTACTAGCCCCTTCATATCTTTTTAATGGAACAAACTCCGAGGAAATAGCACTAAAATGTAAGATTCCTTTAAAATATGCACTTCAACAAAGCGATTTAGTTATTGCAGAAAGTTTTATAAAACAAGAACTAGCTCCTAATCTGGGACAACTTTTCAAAAATAAAAATTACGTTGTTAATTATCCAGAAGTTCCTTTTCCGCTCGATCAATTATTATTGATACCTTCTAATGCTCCAATATTTAGAAAACTTATAATAAAAAAATAATTTAATATTTCAGAATCCGAATTATTAATCTATACTAACAATTCTTAACTATCTTCGTGCCCCAACATCAGGGCACATATTTTTTAGAAACTTCTCTCTAATTCAAAGTTTCTAAAAAAGTCCAATAATATCGATTATGTAAACCAATATACTCAATCTATCATAAATTCTAATTTTTTCAAAATCTGCAAACTAAAGGGCACGCCTTTTCACTTAAATAAAATTCTGCTTATCTCTAAAATCTTCCCAGAATTTTATGCACCTCGTGCCCTAAACTAAAACTTTCCACCAACCTTTTTTGTCAGATCCCATACGCTCAATATATTTATTATCTTTTAACAAATTAATATTTTTGTATATAGTAGTCTTTCCTACTCCTATTTCCATTACTAATTGTTTATGAGTAACATTAGGATTATCTCTCATAATACTTAAAATAGCTTCACATATAGAATTTAAACCTAATTTTTTATTGCTAACCAGCTCAATATTATTATCTCTTTCATCATCTCCAACACGAGAAAATGGAATAGTTACAACTATGTAATTTTCCTGGAACTCATAAGCCTTTTTACCATAAATTTCTACTATTTTAGGAACTCCCCTACCAGAACGCTCACTAATATGGAGCTGTAAAAAGATTTGTGCTAACTCTTTATTTACAGGAACAGAATTTCCTGCAAAGAAGCCTTTTATAGTCTGTCCTCTTGGAATACCACCTCTTGATAAGATTTCTATTCTATCAGAAAAAACACTAATCATAGGTGCATTATTGTCTTCCCAATTGTTATGAACAAAAGCATTTATCACAGCTTCTCTAAAAGCAGACTCATTAAAAAGCATTACTTCTTTTCTTTCAACAATACGATTTCTTTCATCTGCTTGAGGTATATTAATAACATCTCCATACTCAATTATTTTATCCAAAGCAGTTAAAAGACAAGTATTCCCAAATTCTCTAACAGCAAATAACTTAGATGCTTTATCTTTCCCACTAAAAATTGAAACTCTCATAGAAATTTGATTTTCATCAGCCAGCAGACCAGCTAGTTTATTATAAGTTCCCTCTTTAGTAAGCAGATTCAGATTTTTCTTAAAATTCTTAGAATTAAGAGTTATTCCTTTATAGCCATAATAAGCAAACAACTTTTTAAAAGTTAAATCCTGATTCCTATTCTCATCATTCTCTAAAGCAGAAACCTTACCCAAAACACGAAACAACATCGTTTCTCGTTCTGGATATTTATTCAAATTTACTTTACTAGAGCCAATACGAAAATACCTATTACCATTAAAAGATGTTGGAATCTGTTTTGCTGATGGAATTACTAAAACAACAATCCTTTTCTTGTTTATGCTTATTTCTTTAAATTCAAAAGCTATATCAGGATTCAACATTCTTGCTAAATAATGTTCTAGAGGTTCATTATTTACATCTCTATGAAAATCAAAATCCGTTCCTACTAATTTATGACTTTTGTTGTTTACTCCCCAAATTAAATACCCATAATCTAGACCACGCATCGCAACAACATTTGATATAGAAGAAATATACTCTCCTATTTGGTTGGGTTCATACCAGTTTTCTTTAAATTCAAACCAATCACTTTCATAATCATAAGAAATAAGTTCTTTTACAGTAGAAACAAGATTATCCATTTTTAGATCTCCATTTTACATCTCACCTAAAGTGAGATGTAAATTTTAGCTTCAATTCTGACTTTTATTCATTTACATCTCACTTTACATCTCACTTTGCAAAATTACAAGTGAGATGTAAATATTCACTAACAATCAATGTTTCACTATTTACATATTCATTTTACATCTCACCTAAAGTGAGATGTAAAATCGCAAAAGCCTTAATATTTTAAATTCTAATAATTTTACATCTTCATTTAGCTTTTATAACAAAACAACAAAAACTAGCATTAAATCTAAATTCCTAAAATTTACATCTTCATTTACATCTTCATCTAAATGAAGATGTAAATTTCTCTAAAAAACTCAAAATTGAATCCAAAATCAGCAAATTTTTATAAAATTTTTGATAATCATAAAATTATACGTATAAAATAAGCGTATAATTTATACGTATAATTATACGCCTATTTTATACATATAGTTTATGCTTATAAACATACTTATACTTATACATATATTTATAAGTATATTTATACATATAATCACAACTTATACTTATACTTATAAACATACAGCTACCTATATATTTTTTTAAAATCTCATCTAATGCTATTTACACACAAACTAGTTTTTGCTATACTATACACATACTTATATGTATATAGTATAGTTATAAGTATGTGTATAATTATGTTTATACTTATACTCATAAACATACATATAATTATGCGTATAAATATACATATAATTATACGCATAAAAATCATAAATATATGAAATAAATCTACTCTAAATTCTTATAAACACACTAGCAAAGGGGGACAAATGAAAGACATTTTCGCAATAGTAAACAACAAAGGCGGAGTTGCAAAGACTTCAACAGTTGGTGCTCTTGGCTGTTTCATCTCTAAGAAAAAGCAGAAAGTTCTTTGCATCGACTTGGACCCACAATGCAATTTAACCTTTACTTTATTAGGAACAACTCAGCCTCAAATTTCTATATTTGAAGTTATAACAAATCAGGCGAAAGCCAAAGAAGCCATTATAAAAACTAACAACGGTTATGATTTGTTACCAGCTAGTTCAAGCCTTTACAATGCAGATACCACAATAACAAACGTAGGTAAGGAATACAAACTCAAAGAAGCTATACAGCCTCTTTTGAAATCCTACGATTATATTATTATCGATACCCCTCCGGCTTTAGGGATATTAACAGTTAATGCTTTAACAGCCTGCACTAAAGTAATAATCCCAGCTCAGGCGGATGTTTACAGTTTACAGGGAATAAGCACTTTATCAAACACTATCAACGCAGTAAAACAGTATTGCAATAAAGATTTAAAAATATCTGGAATTTTGCTTACTCGTTACAATCCTCGTGTAATCCTCGCTCGTGATATTGCTACAATGATTGAAAACACAACAGCCAAAGATCTTGGAACGAAAATATTTAAAACTTCAATTCGTGAATGTGTTGCAATCAAAGAAGCCCAGGCACAAAACCAGGATATTTATACTTATGCTCCCAAAAGCAACGCCAGCACAGACTATAAAAATCTAGTAAATGAACTCTTGAAAGGAAAATAAAAATATGGCTAAAAAATCTTTTACAAACAATCCTGCTCTCAATTTTATAAGCTCCGCCCAACCAAAATCAGAAGAACAACCAGAAGTAAAACAAAAAGAAGTAAAGGCAAAACCAGCCAAACCAACTACTAAACCTGCAAAAGAAAAACCTGCTGCTAAACCTGAAGCAGAAAAAACAAAAAAACCAGAACAACCCATACAAACTTTATTTGATATACCAATAGCACCAGTTGAAAGAAAATCTGTAAGACTTTACCTTCTAGTAAAACCGTCTACTTTAGATAAACTGAAAATGCTAGCAAAAACTAGAAATACTAGTGTTAATGAATTAGCTAACGTAATTTTTGAGACAGTCTTAAAGTAAAAGCATTAATTTTGTCGTTAATTATGGCAGAACAAAATTTAATTGCCATAGTTAATGACAAAATTAATCAATATAATAAAAACAGAAACGCCCTTTATTTTGAAAAACTTAATCTTTTTGATGGAAATCCCATAAAGCTAAAAATAATTCAAAATAAACCCAAATAAACGTAAACAAATCTGTTTTTTGAATCAGTTTGACAAAAACTAGCACCTTTTTATTTTTGGTTTTTATAGGTAATTACTATGGATAACTTCTTAGATATTTATAAACCAACTATTATTTCTGCTTCTTCAGCTTTAAATGATCAGGAAAAACAACTATTAAAACTGATTGCTTCAAAAGTGGAAGTAGCAACTGAAACTAGTAAAAATACTTCTTACACTTTCAATGTAAAAGATGTTTATAAATACTTAAATATGCCAATAACAGAAGATCATAAACCTTTAAGAAAATTTACTAATGGCATAATGAAAAAAATCATAGAGTTCAGAAAAGGAGAATCTTTTTTACTTGTTAGCTGGTTGTCATCTGTTACTTTTTACTTAGATACTAATGAAGTTTCTTTTGCTTTTGATCCTTATATGTTGAAGTTTTACCAGAATTTACACGACTATTTTTATACAATTTATTTAAAAAAATAGAGAAGGACAAACAACAAACTCTATCGATTCATTGTGAAATTTTTATCTTTTTTAAAAGTGTCTCTTGTTTGTAGTATCTTTTTAGTACTTTATAGTACTTTAGTACTTTAGGCGTTCGGAAACCCTAATAAAAACAAGTGTTCCCAAAACGAACTATGGCTAAAATTAATGTGAATTATGGCTAAAATTAATGTCAACTATGGCTAAAATTAATGTCAACTATGGCTAAAATTAATGTCAACTATGGCTAAAATTAATGTTAATATGACAAAATTATTTAGATAGTCATAACTATGGCAACAAGTTTTAGTATTGCCATAGTTATGTAAAATATGTTATCGTTTGACATAACATTCCACAACCAAAAAAGAGGTCAAACAATGGGGAAGAAAGATTTATCTGTAAAGAAATCTAACTATTTAAATCAGGCATCTTATAAACTATCTGTTGTCGAACAAAAATTGATAGCTATGTTAGTTGCCCAGATAAAAAACGATGCTACTGATTTCAAGCCCTATTCTCTAAACATAAAAGATTTTTGTAGCCTCATCGGTGTAGAAAGTTCCAATTATAGTTATATTGTTTCTGTTGCAAAGTCGTTGCTGGATAGAGATGTTCATTTCTGGTATGTAAATGATAAAGGGAAGAACATCGAAGTAATTACAAAATGGTTATCTTCCTGCGTTCATACGGAAGGAAGCGGAACTGTTGAAATGAACTTCGATAATGTTCTTAAACCTTTTTTGCTTCAGCTTCGCAACCGTTTTACTTTATATCGTTTGGAAAACATACTCCAGCTTACAAGTGTTTTCTCTATTAGAATTTATGAGCTATTGAAGCAGTATGAAAATATTGGAAGTGTGTTTTTTACTTTGGAAGATCTAAGAAAATATATAGGTATTGATGATACTCAATATAAGATGTATGCGGATTTTAAACGCAGAGTTTTAGTTATTGCTCAAAAGGAAATAAAAAGTAAGTGTGATATATACTTTGATTATGATGAAATCAAAGTAGGGCGTAGTATAGGAAAGATACTTTTTTATATAAAACCTCAAGCTATTCCACCCAAAAATGTAACTATTACAGTTAAACAGTCTAAACCTGCAAAACCTGTTAATCCAGATTTGGAAGAATTGATCCAGTTGTTACCGGAAAAATATCAAAAATTAGCTTCTTTCAGAAAAATGCTTTCAAAGGCTCTGGAAGAAACCAATAAAAACTATGTAGTCCGAAACATTATATATTCAAATGATAAGTCAAATGATATTAATTACAGAGCTTATTTAGGCAAATCTTTAAAATATGATTATGGTTTGGCATATCAGGAAGATCAGGAACTCAAACAGGAAGAAGCCGAACGTCAAAAGCAGACAGCAATTAGAGAAGCAAAACAGAAAGAGTTGGAATACGTCCAGATCCAAAGAGAAAAGGAAAATCGCACAAAAGCCAGAGAAATGATTGCTAAACTTTCCGAAGAAGAAAAATCAGCAATGCAAACAGAAGTTATAAGTCAACTCAAATCACCTTTTAAAGAAAGATATGATAAAAGTCATAATGATCCAATAGCAGCTGTACAAATCCGCCTTAATATGGAAAATATCATTATGCAGCGCCACCCAGAGGAATTCAAATAAGTCCTTTGTCTTTTGTCCTCTGTCTATCATCTTAATTTATTCTTCTTTTAATTCACCTTTTTGGTATGCTTCAAACATTTTCTTTAATGTTTCCTTATCAACACCATAATCAAAAGCTACTGTGTTTATAGCAGCAGCATTTGGCATACCTTTAGCAATAAATTTCAATACTTTTGCAATTAAATCTAACCAAAAAGCAATATTTTCAATAATATTCTTATCCATATTTGTCTCCCGAAACATTATTGAGGTAGTTTTCATTTTTTCTTAAAAATTATAATAAGAAAAAAGTGAATTTTCAAATGTGTAGTCATAAAGTTAGATTAAGCGGTGTTTTTGCTCCTGTTTTCACAATCGCAAAACCTCTTTATTTTTATCGGCTCGGGGGTTCGTCCAGCTTCAGGGGATATGCCTAACTACACCGCACGAGGCTGCGCCGACGAGTTTCGGCTCTAGTTGCAGACTTTCACCCTGCAACTAGAGCATCGGGGCCATCCGATAATAGGCCCATTATCCGACGTCCCCTCTCCACTCGTCGTCTTGGGCTACGCCTTTACATAACAAAACGTTATGCAAACCTCGTGCTAGTGTTTTTGAGCCTTCGGCAACTGGCGACTTCCATTACAACCTCCTGTTGTAATTCCACCCGCCACTGCCTGAAGACCTCAAAAACCGTTTCAAAAGAGGGGTTTAATTATCGTAACTCTCTGCTTTCCCCAACTTCTTCAATTCCTAATTGCTCATTACTAATTGATAATTGCTTTGAACCCCCTCGCCTCTCCAGCTATCGTTACTTTCTCTTGTTTTAATCTTTATAAGCTAATAAACAAACTACTTACAAAAATAAATATACTTATATTTATATGTCTAAATATGCTCATAAACATACGTATAAATATACTTATAAAAATACGCATAAACATAAATATAAGTATAAATATACTTATATATACAAGCATAAAATTAAGTTACATAAAAATATTAATCTAACCCCTAAAATTTACAGAGTTATGTTAAAATAAAAATTGTTTACTTGTTGAGAACCCAAAGTTCATAAGTGAGGTCGCTGTAATGAAAAAAGTTGAAACCGTTGTTAGAGAATTTGATACATATTTACGCAATTATGAAGAATTGCAGTATCAAACAAACAAAAGTGCTGAAGCATTAAAAAAGAAAGCAACAAAGTTGAAAAATTCTAGTAAAAGATGGATGGAATCATTTTCTAAGAGAATGGACAATTATGAAAAATACAGCAAACTTCAATTAGCTGAAAAGGCTTATGAAACAATGGCAAAAGTTTATGAATGGTTCTCAGCTTTTCAAGCTCTAGCCGATGCAGATAAAGAAAATAGTTACTTTCTAGGAGTAATAAAAGGTTGTAAAGATTCTGAAGCAATACAAAATAAATGCAAGGTAAAAATAAAAGAAGTGTGCCTTGAAATAGAAGATTATGAAAAATTCTTTGATAATGAATGTTTAAGAGAGGGTTAAAAAATGATCATATCCGTAACATCTTCAGCCCAAACAAAAAAATCAAATAAGCCCGCAAAACGAACAACACCCAGTATCTACAAAAAAAAGACAGTAAGAGTTAAAGGGTTTGTTGATAGAATTTCAAATGGTATAGTTGTTGTAGTTATAAGAAATCCAATAGATAACGAATCTGTAAAAGAAATTTTTATTCCAGCAAGTAAATTTCCAAATAGAGTTCCTGAAGAGGGAGAATACGTTTGTGTAACAGTAAATATAATTAACGGTTAATAGACTTTATAGAAAAATATGATTAAATCAAATTTTTAAAAACCCAGTAGAAACAAGGAAAGACTCAAAGTTGAAATGAT
>JAEEGI010029176.1_pt1 | contig 10448 bp, 3 predicted proteins | sample 8958751 | NCBI WGS metagenome assembly JAEEGI01 (sample SAMN16246545, study PRJNA631951) | gut metagenome | biome: gut microbiome; feature: rumen; material: KS-attached | host: Bos | place: Iran: Karaj | collected 2018-10 | reverse complement strand
TCTTATTTTTTATATGTTTTATTATTTAATTTTTATTTAATTTGATTGACAATGTTTTATCAATATTTTATTTAAATAAAAATAAAATAATTATTAAACTTAAATATTAATATTTTTTATTTACAATTCTGACCAGAAATTAAGTTTTTGTCTTTAAAGATAAAATATATTTCTTTCTTCTCCCTTATTAAAATTAAACTAAGATTGAAAAAAATAATCAAGTGAAAAAAGAAAAAATCCAAAAAAATCAATTAAAAATTATAATGTTTAAAATAATATTTAACCTTTTTTATTAATATTATATAAAACTATTAAACCTTAAAAATGATGATATCAAACCAATCACAAATTCAAAATCAAAGTCAAAAATTGAGAAATCAAATACCATTATATAATCCATTTCCAACAAAGAGAAAATACATTAATATAAATATTGGTTCAAGAGTAGTTAAAAAGAAAATTGAACAATTAAAAGAAAAAAATGAAAAAAAAGATGAAGATTTTTCAAAAGAAAATTTTTTAAAAGGAATAAAAAAATTAAAAAATAAAGGAGAATTAAGTCTTGGAGAACATAATAGAAAAAATGTTTTAGTTGATACAGATTCTGAACAATCAATTTCATTTGAAGAAAGTAAAACTAATAAAAATAAAAAAAAGAAAGGAACTACAAAATTATTAGTTTCAAAAACTGAACAAGCTTCTCCAGATTCTACTAAAAAAATTCTTTTAAATGTTAAAAATCAAAAACAAGAAAAATTAAGTAAATATATTGTTAAAACTGAAGATAGAAATAATCTAATTTTTAATTCTCCAAAAAATTTAGTGAAAAATTATAATACAAATAATACTTCAATTTTAAGAGAATATAATATAAAAATTCCAGGTAGTAATTCAAGAACAAAAAAAAAAGATTTTAATGATAAATATCATAATAATGAAGAATCAACAAGTGAAGATGAACTTAAAGAAAATGAATCAGAAATTATTTCTCAAAACTTTATTAATATGGGAAATCAAAGAAATTTAAGACATTATAATAGAGAAAGAAATTTTGATATTTTTGTTTCTCCAGATATGAAAATTAATTTAAGATCTCCTGATTTAAGGAATAATAAATCTCCAATTTTAAATCATAATAATTATTATACGGAGAATAATAATTCAAATAATAATAATAACATTAATAGTATTTATAATGATTATAGTCAAATAAGTAAAAATAATATTTCTTTACAAAAAACTCCTTTAATTAATGATAATATTAATAAAAATATATATTATACTGATAGAAGAGTGAATCCAAATGATAATCAAAATTTAATTTATTATCCAAATAATATTATTTGTAATTATTCAGGTATTAATTCTTATGTAGAAGGTTCTCCTATTTCTTCATTTAAATATTCAGCTTCTCCTCAAAGAAGTCCAGGTGGAAAAGTAGAATTAAAAATAAATCAATTTAATGGATATTCTCAAAATAATGATAATTATTATAGAAAAAACAATATTCCTCAATATAAAGATAAAATACATTATATTATTTTATTACAAAGATACTTTAAAGAACGTTTTAAAATTATGGTTAAAAAAGCGAACATAATACAATCTTTTTGGAGAGGTTATTGGTTAAGAAAAATTGTTTATATTAGATTAATTATGTTTTATAAAGGGCAAGCATTAATTGAACATTTAATGAATTTTCATTCTAAATTAATTAAAAGAAATTTCAAAAATTTAATTTATAAATGTTCCTTTAAACCTAAAAATCAAATTCAATATACATTTCATACAAATAAAATTGAACTTATAAATAGATTTAAAAAGTTAAATTTAGGATACAAGAAAAATGTTTTTGATAATGAATCATTAAAAATAAACAATAATTCTTCATTTACCTTTGAAGGAATATTAAATGATTTAAATAATAAATCAAATATTCAAATTAACTCTATAATTCAAGAAAATGAAAGAAAATTTGAAAAATTATATTATGATTTATTACAAAAGTATGAAGAATTAAAGAATCAAAGTAATAAATTTAAAGAACAATTAAAGAATTTTGAAAAGAATGATTTTAAAGAAAAAAATGAATTTGATGATAAAAAAATTTTTAATCAAGCATTTTATTTAAAAGAATCAAAAATAAATAAATATTCATTTAAGAAAAAACCAAGTGAAGAAAATGAAAATGAAGATGACCTTTTAAAAGAAGGAGAAATTATTATTCCAGATGATAAATTTAATAAAGAAATTGAAAGAATAACTCCTAAAAGAAATGACAAAAAATTAAGGTGTAATAAAAGAATGAATGAAGAAAGAAAATCAAAAGAAGATAAAGAATTTATTAAAAAAGAATTAGAAGATAAATATGCTAATCAAAGAAGACTTAGAATAAGTAATGATTTAGATGAAAATAATATTCAAAATAATTTATCTTTATCAACTGAAATTATTCATAAGAAAAAAATATCTAAATTTGATTTAGAAGATAATTTCAATAAAAAAATATTTGAAAATATTCAAATTGATTATTCTTTTGAAAATATTAACTTAATTCCAATTAAAATTTCTGAGTATAAAAAAAATATTAAAGAAAATGATATTATTTATGAAAATGTTATTAAAAATGAAGATGAATTTACTATTGAAAATACAAATAAATCTGATGAAGAGAAAAATTATTATAAAGAAATTAATCAATTAAGTGATTCAGATGAAGATTTAATTAATAATAAAGATAAATTTTTATTTAATAATGAAATGATAATCCAAAATAATTTTTGTTTTTCTGTTATTGATAAACAATATATTTTAGAACAATTACCTATTATTGAAGAAGAAAAAGAAGAAGAATTATTCTCAATACAAAATAATGTTAATGATATATTTATTATTAATTCAAAAAATAAGAATTTAATTTTATCATCAGATAATGTTAATAATTTAGAAATTTATGGAAAAAAATTAGATAGAAAATTTAAAGATTTAGAAATAGAACAAAATGTAAGTGGAATGAATATATTAAGTGAAAATAAATTAGTTAAAACAATTAAGTATGACCCAAATATCATTGAAGTTCAAATTAATGAAATAAAAAAAGAACCAAAAGTAAAAGAATTTATTAATTTAATTCATGATGAAGAAAAAGTAATAATAAATGTAATTGGAAATAAAAGAGAAGAAACAATTATAGAAAAAAAAGAAACATTAAATCAATTATTATTTGAAATTAAATCAGAAAATTATATAAATATTAAAGGAACTAAAAAGGAAAATTTAAATTATACAATTGAACACTTTGAATTAATTAATAAAGGTAAAATTAAAAAAGAACAAGAATTACAATTAATTAATAAAGAAAATGAATTAATTATTCCAATGCAGAATAAAGAAATTAATTTTTCAACAGACAAAATAGAATTAAAAATATTAACAACATCAGAAACAGAAAAATTGAATCTTACAAATATTACTCTTTTAACAAATAAAACTTTATTAAATAAAAAAAATAAAAAAGTATTTTCTGAAAATAATTATACAATTGATAATGAAATTTTTTCAATTGAAGGAAATGAAAAAGAAGAAAAAGAAATTCAAACAAATCCAATAAATATTAAAATACAAAATAATCATTTTCAAATCGAAAATAAAAAAAAGGAAAAAAATCATAGTTTTATTCTAAAAAAAATAAAACCTACAATTTTAGCAAATATAAAACAAATATATTTAAAAAAATTTGAATTTCCTGAAAAATTTGAAATTCAAAAAGATTTTATATTAATTGAAGGAATGAAAAATAACGAAATTAAAGAAAATTCAAAAGAAAAAAATTTAGTTTTATATAAAAATTTAAATATTATTCCAAATACAAAAATTACTTTTGTAAATGAAAAAGACAAAACAAACGATAAATTAATTGATTCAATCAAAAAAATTTCTGAATATACTCAAACTTATAATAATCCAATTTTAATTATTAAAAAAGAAGAATTATGTTATAATCCAATAATAAAAGAACATTCTTTTAATATATATAATATAAAACAAAATGAATATATTCCTTCTCCTCAAGTAGTTAATTTTAATATTTTAGGAACTCTAAGAGAAGAATCAGAACAAAGTTTGACTAATGAAATGATTCAAACGGAAGAAAATAAAGATATAATAAATAAAGATAATGAGGAATATATAAAAGAAAATAAATATGAAATATATAATAATAATGATTTTACTTTTCAAATTATAAATGAAGGAAAAATTATGAAATTAAAAGAAAATAATTTAAATATTAAAAATATTGAATCTTTTTCTTTAGAAAATTCCTTCCTACGTGAAAAAAAAGACGAAAAAAATAAAATAAATTTAATTACAGAAGAACAAATAAATAAAGTATTTGAAATTTATCAAAATAATGATTTTACTTTTGAAATATTAAAAGAAAACAAAGGAGAAAAAAAAAATTTAAATATAAATTCAATTGAATCATTTACTTTAGAAAAAAAAGAATCTAATAATAAATTATTAGAAATTCATGGTCAAATTTCAATTGAATTGTTAAAACAAAATAAAAAATTAAATACTGAAATTTGTCAAAATAATGATTTTAGATTTGTAGTCTTAAATCAAAAAAAACAAGATAAATTAAATATAAATAATATTGAGTCATTAACAATTTCAAAAATAAAAGAACAAGAAAATAAAATATATGAAATTTATAAAAACAATAATTTTACTTTTGAAATTTTAAATAAAGAAAAAATTGAAATTAAAAAGCCAGAATCAAATTATGATATAATAAATATATCTTCATTTTTCATTAAAAAATCTTCTTTCCTTCATGAATCATTAAATTCAAAATCAAGAAATTCTAATATATTAAATAATAGAGAAATATCCTTTAAACAAGAATCTTCTTCTCATAATTCACAAGATTCAAATAAAATAATTCAAATACAATTTCCTGAAGAAAAAACATTATTTTCTTCAAAAATAATTTCTTTTTCAGTAATAGATAAAGATAAAAATGATAAGGAAAAAATAATAATTGAAAAACCATATAATTTAAAAAATGAATTTGATTTTTCTTTAATAAAACCAGAAAATATTCTTTCAAATAATTTTAAAATAATATCTTCTTCTTATAAAAAAATAAATGAAAGTCCATTCGAAGAAATTAAACCTTTAATATATTATAATGATAAAAAAGAAAAAGAAAATAATAATTTATCTGTATCAACATTATCAATAAATATAGAAGGAAAAGATTTAACTATTTCAAGAGATGAAAGTAAAGATATAACTAAAGATATTTCAAAAGATATTACTCAAATAAGTAAAGATATTAGTCAAAAAAATTATGATGATGATTATAATAATGAAATAAAAAGAAATTTAATTTTTAAAAAATTAAATCAATCAAAAGAAAATGAATTTAATGATTTTATTCCTTCTTTTAATAATAAAGATATATCATACAATGAAGAAAATGAAGTAGATAAAACAATTTCAAAAGATAAATCTATTGATATAATGAATAAAAGTGATAATAAACAAGATAATTCTTATTTAGGGTATCAATTAGATGAACCAGTTAAACATCCTTTACAAGAAGAAAATGTAAATAATACTACTTTTGAAATGAAAGAAAATTATAATAATTCTCCTAGTTTTCATCATAAATATTCTTTTGAAAATGAATTTTTAATTTCTAAAAAATTTAATAAATTAATTTTAGGAGATTATATTCCTAATAAAAATAATCAAAATCAGTTATTTGATGATTACCCTATTGAAAGAGAAACATTTATGCCAAATTATTATATGAATTTCAATAAATTTAATAATTATATTATTACTAATTATTCCTTTGAATTAATTCATGATAAAAAAGAATTATTAAATAAAGAAAATGATTTAAGTGAATGTACTTCTCTTTCTCAATTACATCAATTTAATGATAATATTTTTACTCATCATTTAATTAAAAACAATAAAAATGATAACTCTGATTATATAAGAAAAGGAATGGAATTATTAAAATATATTTTACCTATACAATTAATTAAAGTTATTAAAGACAATAATAAAAAAAAGGTATTTGATAATTTAATTTTGTTTATTCCTTCAATTTTAAAAAATAAAGAAATGAAAAAATTAGTAAATAATTATTCGAATAAAATCGAAAAAATATATTTAAATAAATGGAAAATGAAATGTTTAATTATGAGAATGAAAGAAGAAATTATTCAAAACACTCAAAAAGCTAATGATAAAAATATTAAATATCAAAGAAGAACAAGATTTATGATTGAAGGAATAAAAAAACTTTTTGAAAAAAATAACGAATATTATAAAAAAGATAATAATAATGTGAAAAATGATAAAAAAGAATTAATAGAAAAAAAAGGAAAATTAATAGAAAATGAAAAAGACAATAAAAAAGATAATAAAAAAACTTAATTTGAAAAACAAAATGAACAAATTTTTGAACAAAATTCATTAAATGAAACATTAGAAAAACAAGATTTAAATATCAAGAAAATACAACAGAAATAATTGGAAGTCCAAAATTTGAAATTGATAAAGAAAATAATAAAAATGAAGAAAAAGAATTATATATTACAACAAAAGAAATTAAAATAATAAAAATACCAAAAATAACACTTTATGAAAAAATTATATTGAGAAATAATTTAACAAAATGGAAAAAAAATATAAAAGAAAAAATATTAATAGTAAATAAAGATACTTTATTTATTCCTTCAGAAAATAAAAAAATTAAAAATGAAAAAAGAATAAAAAAAAATAAATCATTTGGAGTTCAATTTCCAGATAATTCATCTTTAAACTTATCAATTGATAAACATGAAATATCATTAATTAAAAATAAATCTATAAATAAAACATCATTTGATTCATTATCAATGTCAATAGATCATAATCAAATTCAAATAGATTCAATTGCAAATCAAGAAAGGAATATTCAAATATCATTTTTACCTCCAATTTCAGAAAGAATAATAGATGAAAGTTCAAATGAAGAAAAAGAAATGTCATCTAATATTTCAAATATATATAATAAAAAAGTAATAAAATCTCAAAATGAAATAGTAAAAAAAACAACTATTGAAATGAAGGATAAAGAAATTCAATCAAGTCCTTTATTTGATGTGAATGTTAATAATAATAATAAGAAAAAATATGAAAATATAATTCAAACTTTACCTTCTTTAGATGAAGTTTTTATTTCAAAAGATAATTTTAATAGTTTTAATATGAGGAATATAAATAATAATGAAATTTTAAAAAGAGAACAAACAATTGAAAAAAATAATACTTTTAATGCAAAGAAAAAAAATTCATTAAATACATCTCCACATGTTCAAATTTCTGTTTTACCAAATTCAGCTAAATTTAGTAATATAATTGAAAATAAAGAAGAAAGTTTTAAAAGTAATCAAAAAAATAATTTCACTGATGAATATGAAATGAATATTCCTTCAAATGAACAAAATGATGATTTTATTATAGATTCAATTAATTCTCTAAGTTTTAAAAATAAAAATAATTCTCATTCTCTTTCAGAAAGTTTTAATAATTCTACAGAGTTAAAAAGAGAAAGAAGTCAAAGTATACAAATTAAAAAACTTAGAATTCATTCTTATAGTACAAGTAGAGATTTTAATTTAGAAAATTCTGTTAACAATTCAAAAACAATTGAAATAAAAGAACTTGAAAATCAATGGTTTAATTTTATGAATAATAGATTGGAATCTATTAAACAAAATATTTTAAGAAATAAATTTGATATTTGGAAAAATATGAGTGATAAATTAATAGAAAATGAAAATATCTTTGAAAATGAAAATAATATTAATAATTCTGAAAAAATACAAATTATTGATACATTTGAAGATTTTGATAGTTTAAATAATGAAGATTTAAAAAATGATAATTTAATTAATAATAATTTAAATTCAAGAATCAAAGATAATGAACCTTATGTTACAATATATATTAATAAAAAGAAAAATTCAGAAAATAAACAAAAAATAAGTAAATCCGATGAATATTATCAAAATTCAATTTTTCATAAATTTATTTCAAAATTAAAAAAACAAAATAAAAATTTAGAAACGAAAAATGTATTAATGAAAATATTAAATCGTTCAGAATTAAAATCAAATCAATTAAATATTAACAAAAATAATTTATTAAAAGAATATTTTAAAATATGGAAAAATAAATCGAATGCTTTGATTGAAAGTTTAATTTCAATTAAATCTTTAAATATTCAAAAAAAAAAGAATATTTCATCTCCAAATTGTTTATCTTTATTATCAAAAGAAAAAAGAAAATCAATATTAAAAAAATCTAACCAAAATTCTTTAAAAGATGAAAATTCATATAATGAAAATAAAATAAAAAAAAATAATGTAAAAGAAATAGTCCCTCGTATTAGAATTAATGAAAAATTAAGATTATTAGTATCAATAAAACAAAAAGCAAGAATAATTTTTAATAAATGGAAAAAAACTTCATTTGATGATAATTTTGAAAATATAAGAGCTAAAAATCCAAAAATTCAAAGTTTTACATTTATTTCACATAAATCAAAACTTAGTAATATCATATCAGCTAAACAATTAAAAAAAAGATGTAGAACTGATAATTTTGAATTATTATTTAAGGAAAAAGTCAATTTTCTTAATTCTAATTTTAAAAAAGGATATGCTCAAAAATATTTCAATAAAATTTTCAAAGAATATATTCAAATTCAAATTCCTAAAATTTGTCATTCTTTTCAATTATATAAAAATATACCTAAAGCTGTTAATTTAATTAAATTAAATTGTATTAATAATTCATTTAATGATTTTGTAAAAAATTCATTCAGTGATAATGAAAAATATATACAAATATATAAAAAAGTTGAAAATGAAATAAAAGAAAAAAATATATTACCAGATTTAAAAAATATTGGTGCTTTATTTATCCAGGTATTTTATAAAAAACATTTAAATAAGATTCATAAAGAATTTAGAATAAAAATGTTAAAAAAATTATTCAGTAATTTGGATGAAGATAATATAATTTTATTATTATATTATATTAAATGGAAATATAGAATTTATAAAGAAAAGAAAAATGAAAAAGAAATAAATCAAAATTTCAAAATAATAATAAAGAAATTAGTTCATAAAAATATTGTTAATACATTCATAAAATTAACACAAGAATATGCTGATTATATTCATATAATTACTTTTAATAATATTATTAAAAATATTTTCTTTAGAAAACTATTTAATTCAATGAGATTAAAATTCATTTTATATAAATTTATTTCTGATGATGATGCTGAATTCAAGAAAAAATATATTAGAAGTTCTATAATAAAAAAATGGAATGAAAAATGTAAATTAATAAGAAGAAGGAAAAATATAATAATGAAAATAAAAAAATTAATTACTCTTCATTGTAAAAGAATATTAATGAATATTTTAAAATTCAAAAAGTTTAAATTACACTTAATATCTTTTGCTTTAATTAAAAGAAATAATTCTAGTAATAAATAAATCACTTTGGAAATTATTCAAGATTTTTAGTTTTATTATTTATTATTTTTTTAAAGATTTGTTTTTAATGTATATAATTAAATATTTAAACATTTAGAAAATTAATTAAATTTTAACAAATTTTAATCATAATTATATTTATTTTCAATAGTTAATGAAAATAATTAAACATTTTAATTAGAATAATAAATAAAAAAATGAAAACAATTTACGAATTAAACGAAAAATATGAAGAAACAAATTCTTCTTTAAAACTGATTTCAAACCCTTTTAAAATTAATTTTGAAGAAAAACAAAAAATTGATGAAAAGGAATTTTTATTAAAAATGGAAAATTCATTGAAATCAATTTTAATAAATGAAGAAGAAGAAATTGAAGAAAAATATAATGGAAATTATAGTGATTCAAGTAGTTTTTTAGATAGAAAACCATTATTTACTTATTCAAGCGAACATTCATCTGATTATGAAATATCAGATTTTGAATTGTAATATGTAAAAAAGAATATGTACTTTAATTAATATATTGTGTATCTATTATCCATTATTTATCCAATGTTACTGGATTTGTTAAATAATATATATTGAATAAAACAATTAAATTTAAATAAAGGATAAAGATATATGTTATATATAATAAATAATATATAATTATTCGAAATATAAATAAAACAGTTATTTAATATTTATTAAGATTGAATTAATTTATATTATTTTTTGACACAAATTTAAAAAAAAAAATAATTTAAATATTTTTCAACATTATTATGGTAAATGAATTTCCATTCAAAAGATTTAAAAAATTATTTTACAATTTTTAAAAGTTTCAAAATTCATTTGTCTAAAATATTATCAAAGAAAGTATATGTAA
>JAEEGI010029174.1_pt1 | contig 10448 bp, 8 predicted proteins | sample 8958751 | NCBI WGS metagenome assembly JAEEGI01 (sample SAMN16246545, study PRJNA631951) | gut metagenome | biome: gut microbiome; feature: rumen; material: KS-attached | host: Bos | place: Iran: Karaj | collected 2018-10 | reverse complement strand
CCGCAGAACAGAAGATGCAGCCTCGCGTATCGATGGTTCCGTCCCGGTTCGGGCAGGTAAATCCACCGTTTAAGGATATTTTATATACTTTACACCCGAAGGTGTTTCGAAGATATTCATTTAATCGCACCCGGGCGACCTCCTTTGGATGTGGTGTCAATTCACCTTACGGCTGGTCCGTCATCCGGTACTCCACATCATCGTCAATCATCTGAAGCATAATATCCGCGAAATCGGGATCGAACTGGCTGCCCTTTCCCCGCTGGATTTCCTGGCGTACCTTCTCCTGGGGCAATACCCCACGATAGCTTCGGTTGCTGGTCATGGCATCATAGGCATCGGCCACGGCGATGATTCGTGCCGCTTCCGGGATGTTCTTTCCCGCAAGGCCTTCCGGATATCCGGTTCCGTCGTACCGTTCGTGATGCCACTTGGCCCCTGCTGCCAACTCCGGCATTTCTTTGATGTTGCTTAGAATTTTTCCTCCAATGGAGGGGTGCTTCTTAATCTTGGCAAACTCTTCCTCCGACAGGCGGCCAGGCTTGTTGATGACTTCGTCCGGCACGCCAATCTTGCCAACATCATGCAGCAGTCCCATCATAAAAATCTGCTCCTGCTGCTTCTCATCGTACCCATACCGCTCTGCGATTTCCTTGGAATACTGCGCCACCCGTCCGGAATGGCCCTTGGTATAGTTATCCTTGGCATCGATGGCATCCGCCAGACACTCCACCACGTGCAAGAACAAATTCTCATTCTCCCGGGTCTTCTCATCCACCATGGTCTCCAAGTCCCGCTGCAGACGAATCAACTCCACCGCATGCTGCACCCGAAGCACCAATACGCTGGCCACGAACGGCTTCCGGATAAAATCCATAGCACCTAGGGATAGGCCCTTCGTCTCAGCATCCTCATCTTCATTGGCCGTCAAAAAGATGACCGGCACCTCTCGCCATGCCAATTCTCCGGACTTCAGCTCCTGAATCACTTCGAAGCCGTCCATCTCCGGCATATTGATATCCATCAAAATAAGATTCGGCGCCGCATGGTCCTTCGCATATTCCAACAGCGCCCGTCCGGACTTTTGCACAACCACCTGAAATCCAGCCTCCGACAGGGTATTCCATGCACTTTTTAAAATAATAGGATCATCATCTACAACCATAATTTGTGACATCATATCAACCTCCAAAAGACAATCCAAAAATCATTTCTAAGGCATCCTAACCATGATATACTCAAGACAGGGAGGGTGTTTCTATGAATATTCAAATTCCCGGTCTTGATACCGAAAAAGCCATTGCAAACTCCGGATCCGAGGAGCTGTTTGTTGCGCTTCTTGGTGATGTCTATAAGCTCATTGATGAAAAAAGCAACCTAGTGGAGTCCTACTTAAATGCCCGTGACATCAAGAACTACACCATCCAGGTGCATGCCTTAAAGACCACCTGTCGCATGATTGGCGCCACGGAGCTTGGGGAAAAATTCTTCACCTTGGAAACCTTCGGCAAAGAAAACCAAACGGAACTTATCCAGACCCTTACGCCTTCCGTTTTACAGGAATTTCGCAATCTAAAGGCTACCCTTGCGCCCTTTGTTCCCGCATCGTCCCATGACAAGCAAGCATACGATAAAAACCGTGTTGCTGCCCTTTTGCAGCAACTGTTAACTGCCATGGAAGAGTTCGATCTTGGCGCTTCGGAGAAAGCCATCCAAGACCTTATGTCATATCAATACAGCGAGGAACTCCTTGCTCAAATCGAAACCCTAGACCGTTACATTACCAACTTGGACTACGAAGAGGCCAAAGACCTCTCCCGCCAACTCTTAGATACCCTTCCAGAGGCTTAGTCCGTCGGAATGGTTCCGTATCCCGCTACCGCTTCGTCTACCGTCATTTTTCCATTGACGACGCCATAAGTGGCTGCCCGGAATTGCTTCACTGCCGTATCCAACAGTTCCACATCACCGGCAGTTATGGTGCGGTCTGCCGGGAATCCCGACAGCGAACCATAGACTTCATCTAAGGAATAATCCTTGGTCGGCGTAATCAATCTCTTTTCCTGCGCCATCAATCCCAATTCTTCTTCGCTGGTTAAAAACCTTATAAACTCATTGGTCATATCCAAATTGGCGCTGTTCTTGTTCACGCTAAACAGCAGCGACACGGAATCCATATAATATCCGCCCTTATCACCCGATGGAGCTACGTAAAAATCATAGCGGAACGGATTGGCCGAAAAGGCTTCCGACTTGCTCTCCCGCTTCTTCGTTCCGGAAACAACATCGCCGGAGCAAAGCATCATGGGCACATCCCCTTCAAAAAACCGCAGAATCACACCATTGTAATCATCTTCGATTTCCGCCGCACATTTTTCCACATCAATGCAGCCCGCATCGGTAAATTCCTGTAACCGTGTAAGGGCCGGCCGCATGGCTTCTCCCGATGCCGCATCCAATCGATTCAATCCTTCCTCAAGGCTTGGGTCATCCTTGATGGTTTTTGCAAACATAGGATATGCAAACGCGTACCCGATACCCGGAGTGGTTGTGGTATCGGCGCCCATCACCGGCGAGTCGTAACCGGCTGCCTTCAATGCTTCGCAGACCTGCAGCAATTCGTCAAAAGTCTTCGGTACCGATAGATTCTCTTTTTCAAAAATATCCAGATTCACAAGCATGCCATAGGAGGTAGCAAATACCGGTAATGTCAGGACAGCTCCATCCTCCATCTCCCAACGAAGCCCCGGACGAATGCAATCTAAATTGATACCAAGGCTTGGTTCCGAGAGCACCTCAGCCCCGTCAAACAACGCGTCAAAATGGGCATCGCCGTACATCCAAGGCTGCACCACATAGACATCCGGTGGCTCTGCTCCCGCCAGTGCCGGCCCGATGGTGTTGCGATAATCATCCAGATAGGTATACACAATCTCCCCATTGGGATAATATGCATAGAACCGCTCAAAGGCACTTTCCAAAGACTCGAAGTTCGAATAGGTACCAACCACCGAGAGCTTATATCCCGTCTCGGAATCGTACTTCGGCGAGAACCCTTGGGTAGCTTCCGGCGTCTGGCCGCATCCAGTCATGGCAACAATCAGCGTTGCTGTAAGAATCATCGACATTATGCTCTTCCATCTTCTCATAGGCGCTCCTTTCCGTGTCATTCTCCTGCGTCAAAATACTCCGCTACCACTCTGCGAATCTCCTCCCGGCTCATGGTATGAAGAGCATTCCGTATCACTTTGGATGGTTCACATTCCATATTCCAAGGTACTGTTTCTTGCAACAGTATCAGTTCTGCTTCATGCTTCTCGAAATACTTCCTTGCCTGTTCTTCGTTTTTTACTACGACCACCCGATATCGATCCGACAGCCACTCTTGCACCTGTCGCAGGACGGCAACATCTTCATCCACTACCAGAACCGAATGCTGTGCCTCCATCGGTTGCGGCTGCTCGTCCTCTGTTGCCGGCTCCACCAAATCCTCTGGCAGATAGGCAAGCAACATACTTTCCAATCGCCCGGTATCAATGGGCTTGGTCAGATAGTCATCGAATCCGGCCTCAATATACATTTCCCGCATTCCGGAAACCGCATTGGCCGTTAGGCAAATCACCGGTGTGTTCTTATTCGGGGTATCCGTGCAGGCCTTCATTTCTTTTAAGGTTTCGATGCCATCTTTGTTCGGCATCATATGATCTAAGAAAATCACATCATAGAAATTCCGCTTGAATAAGGCGATGCAGGCATCTCCGCTGTCTGCTGTCTCAATCTGCATCTTGGTCTTACGAAGGAGGCTGACAAACACCTTCAGGTTCACCTCGGTATCGTCCACCACCAGGATTCTGGCCTTCGGCGCCGTAAACTGTACCCGATACTGCTGCCGCTCCTGCAAGAACCGCTTGTATGCCGTATCAAATTCCCCTAGAGGCTCCCACTTCACCACCTGCTGTCTTAAGTCAAAAGAGAACACCGAGCCTTGCCCATATTCACTTTCCACCCGGATTTTGCTGCCCATCATGTTAAGGAAGTCCTGGGCAATGGCCATGCCAAGACCGGTTCCTTCCACATTGCGGTTGCGCTTCTCCTCGATGCGCTCGAAAGCAACGAATAATTTGTCCAAGTCCTCTTTTTTGATACCAATGCCGGTGTCCTTCACACTTACGTGGAGGATAATCTCGTTGTCCGCTGCCTCGCTCTTACTATAAGTGACTGAGAATACAATGCCGCCTTCCTTGGTGTACTTCACCGCATTGGAGAGGATGTTGGTAATCACCTGCTTGATGCGAATCTCGTCCCCGTGAAGAAGTCGGGGGATATTGCTGTCCACGTCCAGTTCGAAGGTAAGGCCCTTCTCCTCTGCCTTCCGCTGCACCATATTCACCAAGTCATTCAATAACGATACGAAGTTATAATCCACCTCGATCAGTTCCATTTTTCCTGCTTCAATCTTGGAAAAATCAAGAATATCATTGATGATTCCAAGCAAGGTATTTCCGGCGGTTCGAATGCTCTCCGCATACATTAGGGTCTCTTCCTCCCTGCTGTCCCGCAGAATCATCTCGATCATGCCGATGATGGCGTTCATCGGTGTACGAATATCGTGGGACATGGTGGATAAAAAGAGGGACTTTGCTTCATTGGCCTGATTCGCCGCTTCCGCTGCAACGGCCAGCTTGCGATTGTAGCTGCGAAGAATCAAAAGATTGAAATGCAACAAAACAATCAGACCTACCGTTACAATTCCAAGCAACAGCCAATCGATGGAACGACTCTCCGTCAGCTCGCTTGCCGGAATATATGCAATCAGATACCAGGACTCCAGCCCAGTGAGGGGCGTATAGGCAATGACACTGTCCTCGCTTTTGGAGTTGCGGATGTGCATGGAGCCAATGCCGGTACGAATTGTCTCCACCACCCGGTTATACTCCTGGACAGGCATGGGGTTATAGGATTTGAAATATTCGAAGAAGTTCCTATTTTTCAAGGACTTCCCGTGAATCATATAGTCGCCGTTCCAGTCAATCAGGGAGATTTCCACGTTCTCGTATTCTCCCTTCAAGAACACCAGCTTCTGTTCTAGGCGGCTCACGGGAACCACGCGAATAATAAGCCCTTGGCGCATAGAGCCGGTTTCACTGTCTAGGACCTGAACGTTATTTAAAAAAGCAATGGACTGGACGCCGTTCTGGGGATTGGTGTACGCCCTTGTCAGGTTCACCACGCCGTCACCGTCGCTTACTTCCAGATGATCTAATACATCAATATGGGAATAGGTCACAGAATAATCCGATGGATTCGTGCTGGAGGCGGTTGTGGAAATGCCCGCCAAAGAACCGTCATCGGTATAGATTAGATGTCCTGAAATCTCAGGGGAAATTTTCGCTTTTCGAATGTAGGAGATTGCTTCGTCCACGGTCATGGGCTCCCCCGCCTCCGCAGAACGATTGATGTAGTTGGCCCAGATATCGCACAGATGCTGCTCATCTTCCAAGTAGTTGGCGATGATTTGCTCTGTGGTGGTTGTCATTTTCTCAAAAGACGCAATCGAAGCATGGTTTGATTCTGTTGCACGGTCATTGGCATACTTCGCGATTATGAAAAGAATCAACCCTACGATCAAAATATTAATGATAACGATATATCTTTTCTTCAATCTGCATCCTCTGTAAAAAGCAAAAACCATTTACATCCTACACAGTATTATTATACCATTTCAGCCATGAAAAAGGCACCCACGCCGGGGTGCCTAATACTACGCCTATTTCAATTGATATGTTTCCATGGTTACGGTCTGATTGTCCTGCAAAATCAATACCGTGTAATGGGTTCCGGCCACAGTGCCGTCCGAGTCCATTCCGGCGTATGTTGGAACTCCAACATCATAACCAGCCACGCTTAAGCTTCCGCTACCGGTCTCGTTACTCCAGGAGAAGTCGCCCTCTGCCGTACACTTATATTCCTCTGTGCTTACCAACTTGCCATGCTCCTTAAGGTAATCCGATATTTCATCCTCTGGAAGGGCTTCAATGGCATTTTCGAATGCTAACACCTTGGCATCCCAGCCTTCGGTATCGCTTACTGCTTCCTCATCACCGGATTCTCTTGCAAGCTTGACTGCATCAAGATATGCGCTTACTGCTGCCTCATCGCCCTTACTTTCGTCCAGTGGTAACGGAAACAATGCGTTGGTTCCCTGATAGCCAGCCTTTTTCTGATATGCTCCGGATGCATCCATCTCGAAGGCTCTCGCTTCATCACCGAACTGATCTACTACTCCAAGCTGTACCCCACGCTGCGCGAAAATATCAAGGCAATCGCACTCCATGAGTTCGTAGGCGACCCCATCTCGTACAAACCAGTGCAAGGTTGCAGCGTCTAAGATATGAATAAGGAAGATTTTAACCTTTGCCATTATCAGACTCAACAAACAAAATGTTTTTATTGAAGTTCAATTATGGCGAAAGTATCTTAGTTCCCACCGGGCCGTACTAGAGCAGGTGGCGCTTTATTTTTCGGTCCAGTTGGGTAACGTCTAGCGGCATGGTCTCCGACTCCATGGAGAATACAACATCTTCGCCGATTGCATACCCGCTCTCTTCGTATGCGCTCATCTTCTGCAATGTTTTTCTTGCATAGTCTCCATCCGTAATTAGTCCGAAATGTTCCCAGTATATGGTTTTCCGGCGGCGTACATTCAATACGGCAAAGTCCGGAAACACGCAATGTCCGTCCGATAGCTTTAGTAACGGTTCATAACGATATGGTATTTTATATTTTTCTAGTAAGTCTGCGATTATTTTTTCTGATTTAGATCGAACATGCTCTCCACGAGCTGTAAGATAAGTCCCCGTTTCAGGGAAAGAGTTTTGATTGTCTTTGTGGGCCTGGTACCATTCTTCAATATATTGCTCATCCGGTAAAATCAGTGGATTCACAAGTTGTTTTCTTGCATCCGCCATCCCGGAATAGGCTTTGTCCACAAGTGTTATGTCATATTGTTTTAGGAACCGTTGCATGCGGAATCGAAGCGTCGTCAAGGTATCATAAACCGATTCATCGTATTCCTTCTGTACAATCTCCCGAATGCCATCTATGTCTTTTGCCTTCACATAGGTTCGCTTTCCATTCTCCATAAGGTAGTACTGGTATCCGTTTTTGCGTGTGGATGTGCATACCACCTGTTTCTTCGTCTTCTTGCTTTTCTTCAGGCGTTCCTCTGCTATTCGGATGTAGGAATTCAGCTGCTCCGCCTGCTCTGTTAATTGATACTTTAGATCTTCTATATGTGTTTCCTCCTTCTTTCTTGCTTTCATTTTCTTCGTGTGACACGTAGATTGGTGTATTCTGCAACACTGCGTGTCTGCTGTTTTGGGGTCAGCACGCGATTCAATGTTTATGTAGCATCCACGTGTCAGCGTTTTTTGTGCGCGACACGCAGGACGCAACTTAATGGCACTTTACGTGTCGACGTTTTCTTCGGTCGACACGCATTTGCAACTTCTGGAGCGTAATGCGTGTCTTTTTCCTTTGCTCGAACTCAAATAATGGTAGTCGAAAACACGTACTGCGACGGATTTTACTCATCTGCGTGTCGTCCTCGAAAATTGCTGACACGTAAATTAATCTTCAGGGCGCATCTACGTGTCATAGCAAAAATCTGCTGACACGCAAACAGCAAAAATCCAAGCACTTACGTGCCGTGAGTTCCATTATTCTTATATTCTTCGCTTCGGGATTCTTGTGGCGAATCATTGCCACTGAGCTGAACCGCTCTTTCGAAAATGAAGACAGAGGGAACTATACTCTCTCACAATAAAAAAGTCAAGTTCCTCTGTCTTATGTGCTTAATTTGCGCATTACTACGCTTTATTGCGCTTTATCACCTGCACGACGTGATCGGAATATCCCATCAAATCTGCTCGTTCTGCCGTTGCAATCAGATACTGAATCCATTCTGCATAGGATTCCTCTGACATGGTGTTCACAGAGCTTCTGATGACTTCCGACAAACCATCTTGTGCAAATCTGCAGACTTTCCTGGCGTCATATTCCGCGCAAACAGTGTCAATTAGCTCGTCTACGACTGCTATGGTATCTAACAGCCGGGAAGAGCCGGTATTATCCGTAACAATGGCCCGCTCCCGGTCATAGCCAACCTGCGTTAGCTCATGGACTGGGTCTTTGGCCATAAAAATCTCATGAACCAGTGGCGCATCCTGAAGACAAAATGCGATAAAAATCGGAGCCCCCGGCTTCGCAATCCGAAGCGCCTCTTTGCAAGCACGCTTTCGATCTTCAAAATCTTTGATGCTATAAATTGGTCCCATCAACAGCACAAGATCATATGCATTATCATCCAGGAAGCTTAAATCCTTCGCATTTCCTTCAAATACTCTGATATGATCATTCCCGGCAAAACGCTCCTGCATCTGCTTCACATACTCCGGTGTAAGCTCCACCGCATCCACATCATATCCTTCTTCTGCCAAAGCATTTGTATAGGTTCCACCACCGGCACCAATGTCCGTAATCTTTGCCCCGGGCGTTAAAAAGCGATGTAAATAATGCATGGTCACAATGAATTCCGTTTGATGCGCTTTGGTGTAGGTCAGCCGCTCTCCTTCCGGAAATCCTGTATATTGTGCGATTACTTTTCTCTCCTGTTCATTCAGTGTATTTGCCATAAGTCCCCCTTTTTCAATTTCATGTTTCGACCAATCACAATTGCTTTGGAATCCGGTCTATGGCCTATTTCTGTTGTTTTTACAACAGGAAGTGTGTCCGATATATGCATCTTTAGCAAATCAAATACGTCCAAGGATAGTGCGGCTTCTTCATACTTTGAAAAAGTCCCAAGCAGTACACCTGCCACCTGGTCAAATACCCCCATCAAATCCAACTGGTTCATTGCTGTTGCAATTCCACCGGTTTCTCCACCATAGGACTCCAATAGCAAAATCTTGCCTGTCATGTCCGGCCAAAATTCCGTTCCTGCAAGTTTTAAAAGGCAACGGATATTGCCACCAACAACGATGCCTTCCAAACAAGTGCCCTGGAGAAATTCATAATTCAAGTCAAACAAGTCATTGCTTTTGCCGGAAAGATAATCTGCAAATCGCTTTTGCTGCAGTTCTCCCTTGGCATAAACCATATTTTTCACCTGATACAAGACAGATTCTTGTCCCGTCTTCGTATAGATGGCATTCAATATAGTCGTCAAATCACTATAGCCCCAGTATGTCTTGTTAGACTTCGCAATAATGTCCCAATCCAAATATTTCAACACACCGTTAGCTAAATCACCACCGGAGATATCATAGATTGCATCCACAGAATCATCCCGATAAAAACGCATCAAATCTTCCGCTCGTTCCGCATCAGTTCCACTAAAGGCATCCTGCTTTGCATAGATGTGCTCGGCCATAACCGTTTCTATGCCCATACCTTCCATGATTCTACACAGCTCATTATTCTGCTGTTTCCATTCTTTCAACTGCCCATCCGAGCATGCAGTCAAGCCAACTATCATCTTGTACCCCGTTTCCTCGATTATCTTTAAACTCGTATGATAAATTATAACTTACTACATTTCCTGTTATCAAATTGTTATCATTTGACACAAAAAAGGCTTCCGACGGCATGCTATCAACGCCATCGAAAGCTTTTTTTCTGCGTTTTTCGAAGAAATAGTATCATAATAGTATCACGAGGTATATCACCGTGATCCTACAATCAACCATCATTAATGTAACGCTCCTTCTTTATACAACACTTATAATCTCATCAAAGCTATACGTCACAACATCAAGTGGATATTCATCAGCGTCCCATAACTCAACTTCACATTGCGGGCCCTCAGAATAAATACTTACAACAACTCCAATTGTACCCGCAGGAAATCCCTCTTTTTCTACAAGTGTTTTACTCTGTCATTTTCTTTAATCATACCTGACAGATCTCTTTTACTGATATAAACGTTCTGCATTCAAACATATCTTTTGCCCTCCGCTTACGTACTATTTCTTGTTACGTAATACATTTGGGTTGAAAAAATCCCCATTACTAAACGAGAGCAAAAAAAGTTTGAAATTTTATAATTTGTGGAAAATAAAAGATGAAAAACAGATTTGGACTTTATTCTGGAATAATTCCGATATAGTTTTTTCTGAGAAAAACAGTATCATAATCGTATCACGACACAAAAAAGGCCTGAAATCATGTTTTCTTAACATGATTTCAAGCCTTAAAAATACTTGATTTGTTATACCAACCTCTAAACCACTTCAGGTCTACTCCATCTCCCTAACCAAACCTGTGTCTTAAACATTTTTGTTAGGGTTTTCTGTTACGATTTGACTTCATTTGGTTTCAGCAGTCCATGTCCCATGGACTGCATCAGCTAATGTTATCAAATTGTTATCACGAGAGTGTTATCAAAT
>JAEEGI010029170.1_pt1 | contig 10449 bp, 7 predicted proteins | sample 8958751 | NCBI WGS metagenome assembly JAEEGI01 (sample SAMN16246545, study PRJNA631951) | gut metagenome | biome: gut microbiome; feature: rumen; material: KS-attached | host: Bos | place: Iran: Karaj | collected 2018-10 | reverse complement strand
ATTCTTGTCGGCGATGCTTAAGCGTTCATCATCAACATACAGACCCTTCAGCTTGAACGCGTCGCGTATCAGGTCGTCCGTGGTCTTGCCCTTTGCTTCCTTTTCGCTGAACTGACCGAAAAGCACGTTTGAATAGAGCACTCCGCCGGGCTTGAAGTCGCCGTAGCGGTAACCGCCGTTGCGCGTAATGGCAATCAGGTAGATAAGCATCTGCAGATCGAGCCCGTAATACGCCTCGGTAAGACTGAAGCCTTTGGACTCGGACTTTGATTTATAGTCGATGATACGGATATATTTTTCATTGTCCTGAACGGAGCTGTCTACCCTGTCGACCTTGCCGCGGATACGTATTTCGTGGCCGTCTGGCAGAATGTAGCTGTAGCTGTGGATATCGTTCGGGAAATCGAGCTCGGTGTCCTCAACGTCAAAGGCGCTGTTTTTCAGCTCGTCGATAATGAAGCGGATAACCTTGACGGTCTTTTCCATCAGCATATTGAACTGGAAGGAAAACGCGCCTGTCTTGCCTTCGGCGCCGCCCATGTATGTATCAAGATATAAGGTGTACTCGGCGGTGACAAAGGCCTTTATCTCGCTGTCGGATAGTGCTCCGTATTCGGATTTTGTGCGGTATGTATTAAAGAAGCGCTCGAGCACCTTATGGACAAGGTTTCCGCGCTCAATCGGGTTGATTTCGGCGCGTCGCTTCTCGTCGATTTTCAGTCCGTAAGCGCAAAAATAGCGAAACGGACACTTGTAGTAGGTCTGAACCTTTGAAGCGGAGTTATCGAGAACCTTTCCGAAAAGCCTGTCGGCATTATCCGCGTCATTCATTGCAAACGGCTTGTGTTCAACAGCGCTCTCGACCGCTTTGAGTCTGGGGCTGTAGTCGGGATTATCAGCAAACACCTCGCGCAGCCCGGACAAATCTGCTGCGCTGTCGCTCAAAGAAAGCGAATACGCCTCAAACGCCGTGTCCATGCTGACGAGCATATCCTCGTACGGAACGCGGGTTCTTATTGCCGGACTGAGCTTCGGAAATAGCTTGCACACCTCGTCAATAAGAACAGAAGGTTTAAGCCTGCCGCCCGCGCTCTCCTCGTTCGCGGCGGAAAGAGCGAGCTTCGGGTAACTCAGAAAAAGCCTGTCGGAGCATGATACCATGCAGTTGTAAGCCATGAAAATCTCGAGATTCACAAAGTCAACCGGATTTTCGGTGATTTTGAGATCGTTGTCGGAGAGCGCCTGCAGCTCGTAGTCGGAGAACAAGCCTGCGCTCTGAGGATTCGCGGGAAAGCTGCCCTCTGTACAGCCGATTAGGAATACCGCCTTATAGTGCGGGTCGCGGACTCGCTGGGCGTTTGTGATGATAACTGAGTCAAGAAAACGCGGTATCTCGGCAAACTCGATCGCGGACAGCTCGAGAGTAAGCAGCTCGTAGTAGCGGCGAAGCGGCATACGCTCATCACCCACCGCGTCCTTAAGTCTGTCGAGAGCCCTGACAAACAGCTCCCAGATGCGAACCTGCTCGTCGGAAAGGCTCCCGGAAACGCCGTGCTCAAGTCTGCGGCAAAGTCCGTTCATGCCGCTGCGGACGTCGAGCTTTTCGGTCAGCAGATCATAGAGCAGCTCCGTGACTTCTCCCGCGGTTTTGTCCTTTACGGCTTCCTTGAACGAGAGAAGTGCGTCAACAACGGTTTTGCGGACGCGCTCTGCGTTGTCGCGCTTGAAATCCTCCTTGAGCGGCTCGCCAAAACCGCGCGAGCTCTTTGTAAACTCGCTGAGAAACGCGGCGTTGTCGATATCCCAGACGAAAACATAGTCCTCGAAGTCTCGGATTTCGCTCTGTGTAAACGGCAGCAGACCGCTCTTTAATAGCAGCATAACGTCAGACCGCTCAAAACGCTCGAGCAAAATACGGAAAATCGCGTTTACGGCGCGCGCGATCGGCTTTACGTCCAAATCCTTGTGTTCGTCGAGGAAATACGGTATCTGATACTTGTCAAAAACCGCATTGATTATGCCGCTGTATAGCTTTGTGTCGTGGGTGATTACGGCGATTTCGCGGTAGCGGCAGCCGTTTTCGATAACAAGCCGCTTGATTTGACGCGCGACGGTTTCGCATTCATCATATGTATCGTCCGCCGCGTAGAGAGATATGCACTCGGGCGGATTGTCGAATTTATCGGTAAATTCCGCGCCGCGGAAGGCTCCCTCTTCGAGAAAGCGAAGCTCATCGTTTTGGAAGCGGATTGTCTTTTCAAGTCTGACGGGAGTGAGGATTTTTACGCTCTGCTCCTTTGCAAAGCGTTTTAGTCTGCGGTGAGTCTGCGCGGTTGTGGCAAATACTCCGTCCTCAGACTCCAAGATCGGGTCGAGCGCGAGAGAAATCACAAGCTCCTCACAGTTGAGCATCAGGTGCTCGACGAGTTTCATCTGCTGTGCGGTAAAGCCGCTGAACGCGTCGATAAACACCGTATAGCCGCTGAAAACCTCGGGGTGAGCAGACAGCAGCTCATTTACCCTGTCAATATCGTCGAGCGGATCGACGTGCGACGTAGATAGCCTGCCGCCAAACACGTCAAAAATGTCGGCGGTGTCGAGCAGCTTCTTTTTGAGTGTTTCATCGACAGCGCCGTTTGCCGCCTCGCGCAACTGTTCGGAAGTTACGCAGTTCTTCTTGCACTCGAGGAGTGTGTCGAGCATAAGCGATGTAAGACTGCGGTTGCTGCGGGGGTTAAGCAGGCGAAGATGACCGTCGAGGTCGTCAAGTGTGCGGCTCATAAGAACGGCTCTGGTGCCGTTGTCAACAGGAGCCTTCGGTGGATTTGAAGTCTGTTCGTAAACAAAGCGGCAGAGCTTGTTGAAACCGAAAACGTTCACCTTCTGCTTATCGGGAGCGCCGAGAAGAGAAAGCATCTCCTTCTCGGTTTCGAGGCTTATCTGGTCGGGTATAAGTACAATCAGCCTGTCGCAGCCGTTTTTGATTTTTTCCATAATCTGACGGTACATCTCGCGCGTTTTGCCTGTACCGCTTCTGCCGAGAATAAAACGCAGCAATATGATCACCTCTTTCTTTGGGTTTATCTGAACAAGGCTTGGAGCTGTTCAAACAGCTCTACAATCTTGAATTTATATTCGGGCTGTTCATTTGTTACAATCTGGTATTCACCGTCGGTGTAAACCTGTTTTGCTCTGTCCTCGCGCTCAGTCGCCGCCGACAGACAAATCGACGGGTACATCACGCACCACCAGTTATGTCCCTCAGCCTTTCCGAGCGAGATCCTCAGCGCGTCGTACATACCAGACGGCAAAGTGTAGTTCCCGTAATAGCGCGTGGTAAAGTACATTCGCGTGACCTCTGCCTTCACGGGATAATCAAAGCCGTTTTCGAGAACCTCGGCGTAGGCTGTGTCAGCTATAGCTTGCAGATTGTCACGGACGGCATTTTCCGCGGAGGTCTTGTCTTGGGCGTTTTTGAACAATTCCTCGGTGTACTCCAGAACCCTGTCGCGAACCTTTAGCTTTAACGACTGGTCGGCGTCAGAGTCGGAATTCGCGAGGATATGAAGTCGGAAGGTGTCATCTGAGATACATTGACAGTCCGCGTGAAAAGGAATCATCGAATATACTACCGTGAATACAAATGATAAGCAGAGCGCCTTGATAAATAATTTCATAATAAAAACCTGTCCTTTCAAAGTGAGTATGGACAGGTTTTGTTTCTTTAATCAACCGCGCAGCCGATTTTTACGGGCTTGCACAGGAATGTTTCGGGGTATTTCTCTTTGAGCTGCTCATAGCATTTCTTAGCCCTGCCGGAGGTAGTGAAGATCGCGAACACCGCAGAGCCTGAGCCGCTCATGCCCGCGCCTCTCGCCTTGCAGGAGAGCATGACGCGCTTGATTTCGTTCACCTCGGGGATTTGCAGGGCAAGCTCGAAGTCGTTGAATATCGTCGTGGAGATCATGAACATATCCCTGCTGTAGAGCGCCTTGACCATCTCGTCGGTGTAGGACGGGTGCGGCGAGAGTGCGTCGACCTTGCTGTATGCTTCTGCGGTGGACACGCTGACGGTGTCGGGCTTGCAGATGACGATATCCGAACAGCGGAAGGTCGGGAGCTTCTTTATCGTAGTACCCGTTCCCGTGCAGAGCTTTGTGCCGCCCTCGATGCAAAACGGTACGTCAGCGCCTACCTTCTCGCCTATCGCGCGCATTTCATCGGACTTGAGCATAGTAGAAAACATCGCGTTCAGTCCCATGATCACCGCCGCGCCGTCGCTGCTGCCGCCCGCAAGTCCCGCCTGTGTGGGAATCGTCTTGTTGATATCGATATGAACGCCCCTGACGTCCATTTTGCAGTAGTCAAAGAAGCGGTAAGCCGCCTTCGCGCAGATGTTGCTGTCGTCGCACGGCACTCCCTCGTAGTTGCAGGAAATAGTCACCTTGCCGCTGTCGTTGTCGGTGATGGTGATAACGTCGTACAAGTCAACCGCCTGCATTACGGTAGAAATATTGTGGTAGCCGTCGGGACGCTTCCCCAGAACCTCAAGGGTAAGGTTGATTTTCGCGGGAGCCTTGACCTTAATTTCCATTTTTAAGTTCCTCGATAAACTCACGGATCCTCTGGAGCGCGATTTTTAGGTGCTTCAGAGAATAGGAATATGATACTCTGACAAATCCGTCGCCGCACTCTCCGAAGGCTGTGCCCGGTACAACCGCGACGTGCTTTTCCATGATAAGGCGTGTGCAGAACTCGTCGGAGCTGAGTCCCGTCGACTTGATGCACGGGAATACATAGAACGCTCCGAGCGGTTCAAAGCAGGTTAGTCCCATATCGTTGAAGGAATCGACAACAAGACGGCGGCGCATATCGTACTCGTCGCGCATGCGGTCTACATCTCTGTCGCCGTTTTTCAGCGCTTCGATCGCCGCGTACTGGGCGGTTGTGGGTGCGGACATGATGCCGTACTGGTGGAGCTTTGTCATCTGGGCGATGATCTCGTCGGGGCCGAGCGCGTAACCCAGACGCCAGCCTGTCATGGCGTAGGACTTTGAGAAGCCGTTAATGACAATCGTACGCTCATACATTCCGTCGATTGACGCGATTGAAACGTGATCACGTCCGCCGTAGGTGAGCTCTGAGTAAATCTCGTCGGAGAGAACGAATATATCCTTCTCGATACACACCTTGGCGATCTCCTCGAGGTCGTGCTTCTCCATGATAGCGCCCGTAGGGTTGTTCGGGAACGGCAGCACAAGCAGCTTTGTCTTGTCGGTGATCGCTGCGCGCAGGTCGTCTGCCTTCAGGCGGAAATTGTCCTCGTTCTTTGTGTTGATGATAACAGGCACACCGCCTGCCATTACGGTCAGCGGCTCGTAGCATACAAACGACGGCTGCGGGATAATTACCTCGTCGCCGCGCTCGATCATGGTTCGGAAGCAGAGGTCTATAGCCTCGCTGCCGCCGACGGTAACAAGGGTCTGTGTGGTCGGAGAATATGTAATGCCGAAACGCCTTTTGTAGTAGCCTGAGATTTCCTTGAGCAGATCGGCAAAGCCGCGGTTCGGAGAGTACCATGTCTTGCCCTTCTCAAGGCTGCGGATACCCTCGTCGCGGATATGCCACGGAGTCTGGAAATCAGGCTCGCCGATGCTCAGGGAAATTACGTCCTGCATTTCGTTGGCAATGTCAAAGAACTTGCGGATTCCCGACGGGCTGACCGACCGGATACCGCTGTTCATATATTTCGAATATTCCATCAGAGAATTAAACTCCTCTCGTCAGCCTGAGCGTCCTCATTGAAAACATTCATGCCTCTGTCCTTGTAGCGGCGCATGATGAAGTGAGTGCCTGTGGAGATAACTCCGTCGATCGTGGAGAGCTTCTTCGCGATGAACATGCCGATGTCCTGCATGGTCTCGCCGCGAACAATAAGCGCGAAGTCATATACACCTGCCATAAGATAAACTGACTCGACCTCCTCAAAAGCCATGCACATCTTAGCCATCTCGTCAAAGCCTGTCTCCTTCTTAGGGGTTACCTTCAGCTCAATGAGAGCCTCGACAAAGCTGTCCTCGATACCTTCCCAGTTGACGACAGCCTGATAGCCCTTGATGATGCCCTGATTCTCGTATTCCTTGATCTGAGCCTTGATATAGTCCTCGGGCTCGCCGAGCATAGCGGCGATTTCGCCCGTTGTGAATTGCGAATTTGTGCTTAAAAGCTGTAAAAGTTTATCCATCATTTTTACCTCCCGTATTATACAGCCTGCAGCGCAGGACTGTCGATTGTGTTGATAAGGTTCGAGCATACCGACGCGGCGACGCAGAACAGCTCATTTCCGCTGCCGGGTATATTAATCTCACAGTAGTCGGCGTGATTCCTGTGCTCGCAAATCAGCGTCTTGTCGACGTCGATGATGCTGAAATTCTTCGCGGCAAACTCTCCGACGATGTGCCAGTTGCTTCCGTAGAAATACGCCGAAATGCCCTTTGTGGTCGGAACGGTCACGAGAGTGACGTGCTTTCTGCCGAAACGCAGCACATACGTCATTGTGCCGACAAGCGGTATCCGCCTTATTCTGGCGGCTTCATTCCCCGTGGTGTCTGTTATGACGAGCCTGAACTTCGTCATCAGACCCGACGTCGGAGTCGACACAAAGTATTTTTCCGCGCCTAAAGCGTCAGACACAGTGAAGCATCTGTTGCCCGCGGAAACGTCTCTTCTCAAATATAGCGTCATACTATCACCGTCAGAAAAAAATAACCATAGGCATTTTGATACACCTATGGTTATTATACATCAGTTTTGTGAATTATACAAGTAGTTTTATACTGATTCCTGATAAGGAGCAGGCTTAGATTTGCGGGAATATTTTTCGCCAGACGAGGCGAAGGACGCCGCAAGGCTGGCGCCTTGCAAGGACGACAACGAAGTATAGCGGAAAACAGACCGCAAAGATTGTCTGCTTTTTATCAGGTTTCAGTATTATAGCATTGTTCTGCGAATTCGTTTCTGGTGGAAAAGATACTGGGTTTCGATCAGATGCTCGTATTTCGCGACGTAGCAGCTCGTGTAGCCCATCATCAGCCAGAACCACATGACCATGAAGGATATGTCGTACAGCAGAGCCTTTTCAAACAGCGCGTAGACGAGATAAGCTCCGAGAAACGCGAACAGGCACGGATATATCTCCGTTCGGACGGTTTTTCGCCGCAGGAACAGATGCTGAGCGGCGTGCTTTGCGAAACGGAAACCGAAGGTGCCGAACAGCAGCGCACCCAGAACGCCTGTTGAAACGATGATAGTCAGATAGCCGTTATGCAGGTCGTTATTGTGGTAGCTGTATTGCAGCGTGCCGTTCAGGTATTCCTCGCTGTAAAAGACAATATTACCGTTCGCGATGCCGATGATCGGCGAAATCTTGAACAAATCAAACGACTCGCGCCACAGCTTGAACCTGCCGCTGTCGATGTTGGTATTTTCATGGTCGAAGGTAACAGCGCCTTTCTTTTCCTCGGGAGATGAATCGCCGTCCGTTATGTCGTGAATGATCTCTTCCTCGTCAAAGAGAACGTCGACAAGCGCGTTCGTCTTTGCCGTTACCGCGGCAAAGCCCGCCTTGAATACCGTGCGGAATATCATCGACGAGCCGACAAATACCGCCGACACGAGAAGCAGAGTGATTATTTTTATAAATACCTTTGACGGCGTCAGCCCTTCGCGCGTATCGAAGAATATGTACGCGAGATACACGACGGCGTACCCGAGAGCGAGCACGAACGAGGCGTTTGAGTCACAGAGAATCAGCGCGAACAGGTTGACGATCATACAGGAATAGAGAAATACCCTGCCGAAGCCGCGCGCCTTAACCTCACCGCGCAGGCTGTTTTTGCTGAACATATGGCACAGCACGATCGTTACGACGGACACGAAGCCGAGAAGGTTCGGGTTGACGAACAAGCCCGTGAAACGGTTCTCGTAAATCGGGAAATATACCCAGTGAAGATCGTAGAAATTCCAGTTGAACGAAATGCCGAACAGCAGGCAGAAGAATCCGATAAGGTTGAACAGCGTTGTGCATACGATAATCACGCGTCCGATTATAAAAAGCTCTTCCTTAAAGTCAAGATCGGGCTCGGTGTGCATTCCGTAAAACAGGAAAAAGCATATCATTACGTGCAGAAACATCAGCACGCTGAAAAGAATCGTAAATGAAAAGTTAATAAGCACCGATATAAGCGAGAACGCGAGAAACGCGCCTACCCAAATGCCGAATCGCAGCTTGAAGAAGGTGTTGTAGCGTTTCTGGTTCAGATATACCAGACGCAGTCCCCAGCAAAACAGAAAAACAAGGAATATATACGCGGGTATCTGCAGGAATGACACCATGCAGAAAAATAAATCAATTATATACAGCGTTCTGAACAGGGACGAATCGCTTAGCTTGGTTTTAAAGGCTGACATGGTTCACCTCTGAATCAGGAAAATACCTCTTTGACGGTTTTGAACATGAGCTTGACATCTGAGCCAAAGCTGAAATGCTCGGTGTATTCCAGATTGTATTTCATTTTCTCGGGGAGAATGGTTTCAACATATACCTTGTCCGCGTCCTCGGTCGACGCGAGCAGCTTCTCCTCGTCCTTGTACATAATTGAAGCGAGCGAAGTGATTCCCGCGGGAAGCAAAAGCGTGGCATAGTACTTATCTTCATACATGTCGACGTATTTAGGAACCTCGGGGCGTGTTCCGACAACCGTCATGCTTCCCGAAAGAACATTGAACACCTGAGGCAGCTCGTCAAGGCGGTACTTGCGCAGCTTTCTGCCAATGCGCGTAACACGGGAGTCGCTGTCGGTCGTTACCATTGTGCCGAGGCTCTCGGCGTTTACGACCATGGTGCGGAATTTGAATATCTTAAAACGCCTGCCGTACTTCGTCACTCTCTCCTGTCTGAACATGACAGGGCCTTTGGAATCGCACTTGACCGCGATGGCGATAACGGCAATTGGAATGATCAAAAATATCAGCAGTATCACGGAAACAAACAGGTCGAACGCTCTCTTGAAAATTACGGACGCCTGCTTTTTGCTGAGAATATCGTAATATTGCCTGACCTCGTCGTTCTGAAACTCCTCGGGCAGCTTATCAAATGCTTTCATAATAAACCCCTGTAAACATAAAAGTATATTGTTCCGATTAGATTATAACCCCGACGGCGGCAAAACACAATAAAAGTATCAAAAGTTTCACTAATTATTTCCGAAACGTAAAAACCGACGGTTGCGTTCCGTCGGTTTTTAGGTAATTTTATGGAGTAATCAAGCACATAGAAAGGAAGTCACAATTTATTTAACATGTATAATATATCATATCAGTTGTGAAATGTCAATACTTTTTTTGATAAAAGTTAGTTATATATATATTTATTTTTAAATAGTAATAACTCTTGACTTCAAGCCTAAAACCATGTAAAATATAGATAAAGAAAGAAAGTTATATAAACCGCTTTCCTTCATATAATATTTTTGGGTTGGTACATTGCCTGCCCGATGCGTGAATGATTTACAAATAACCCTACAACACTTAAATCGGGAGCCCTACTCTTTGCGTGGTGTGCAGACCTCCCACTTTTTGGAAGAAGGGAGCCTGAAGCACAAAGGTGGGCACCCACCTGTTCTATTCGTAGGCAGGTTATTATTTAAATCATACGGTCGGGCGGGTTTTTTTATGCCCAAAACTGATTGACATTTTTTACATACAGGAGCATGATATTATGAAAGTTTCAGTTTTAGGATGCGGTCGCTGGGGCAGCTGCATCGCATGGTATCTTGACAAAATCGGACACGACGTTATAAGCAGCGGTCTTGAGAACGCCCCTGAATTTATCAGACTCAGGGATACGCACAAGAACGACTATCTCAGCTTTCCCGAGTCGATCAAAATGACGAGCGACCTTAAAACCGCTGTGGATCACGCTGAGGTAATTGTCATCTCCATCTCTTCCCAGCACCTCAGATCATATATGACGGATATCGCAAAAAACAACCTCGACGGCAAAACCATCGTTCTGTGCATGAAGGGCGTTGAGGTTACAACGGGCAAGCGTCTGAGCCAGGTCGTCGGCGACTTTGTTGACGAGAGCAAGACTCCCATCGCCGTATGGGTCGGCCCCGGACACCCTCAGGACTATGTGCGCGGAATCCCTAACTGCATGGTCATCGACAGCATGAACCAGGAGGTCAAGAAGAAGCTTGTCAGCGAATTCAACAGCGATCTTATACGCTTCTATCTCGGCACCGACCTCATCGGCAGCGAGATCGGCGCGGCGGCAAAGAACGTCATCGGCATCGCCGCGGGTATTCTTGACGGACTGAACTACACCTCTCTCAAGGGCGCGCTCATGGCGAGAGGCACCCGCGAAATCGCAAGACTTATCGCGGCGCT
>JAEEGI010029167.1_pt1 | contig 10450 bp, 5 predicted proteins | sample 8958751 | NCBI WGS metagenome assembly JAEEGI01 (sample SAMN16246545, study PRJNA631951) | gut metagenome | biome: gut microbiome; feature: rumen; material: KS-attached | host: Bos | place: Iran: Karaj | collected 2018-10 | reverse complement strand
TTCCGGGGTGAGGAAGGTCCCGGCCCAGGCTGTGCGGACCGAGTCCTCCCGGGCCAGGCGGCGGCTGTTCTCCTCCCGCTGCTCCGGGGTCACTTCCGGGAACCGGGCCTTCTCGGGCGGAGGCACGATCTCAAGGTCCTCACGGGTCGGGGAGGGCGTTTCGGCCAGATGGACCACGACCTCGGAATCCAGGCCGAAAGATACTTTGGCCCATCCGTAAAGACCGTCTTTCGAGGCCCATACGAGGAGGTCGCCGAGTCCGGACGAGATGGAGGTGAGGCCCTTAGCGTCCGTGAACCGGCTGACTGCCGGATAGAATTCGGCGTAGTTGTAGATGCAGAAATCGACCCTCGCTCCTTCAACGGGATTTCCGTCGGGTCCGAGGACGCGGATACGGGCTCCGGCGGTCTTGGCGTAGTTCCCGATCAGATTGATCTCCGTATAATTGGGCCCTCGCAGCACGACTTCTTCCGGGCCATGGTATTCCCCGAAGACCTTGGTGTGGGTGAACATGCAGCGGGAGGCGGGGGCGTTGAACCAGCCGAGGTCGAGGACCGGTTCCGGTTCGCAGGCCCCGAGGAAGTGCCATTTCCCGTCCGCCCAGGCTTCGACCCAGGCGTGGTTGTCGTCGGTGTGGGCCCATCTCGGCGTGTAGACCTGCCGGGCGGGGATGCCGACGCTGCGGAGGGCGGTGACCGTGACGACAGACTCTTCCCCGCAGCGGCCTTCCGTGTTGTTGACCGTGTTGAGCGGGGAAGAGGTCCGGCCGTCGGAAGGGTGGTAGGTCACTTTCTCGTGGCACCAGTGATTGACCTCCAGAATCGCGTCCGCCATGGACAACCCCTTGACGCGCGGCGCCAGCTCCCGGTAGAAGACGGTCCGGGCCGAATCGAGGGATTCATTGTTGACCCGTACGGGCAGGACGAAATGGCGGAAAATCTCTTCCGGAACGTTCCAGCCCATCTCCTTCCGGGCGCGGAAAGCAGCCCGGACGTTTTCAAGGTGAAGGGCTGTCGGATAGTCAGTTATGTCAGCCGTCGGCATATAGGCGTAGAGGAAGTCGAGCGCTTCTTTCTCTTCGGCGGTGAGTTTTCCTTCAGGTACATAGAGGCTCTCCCAGGAGGGGCCGAACGTCTCGGCACGGGCATTGAGCACGGAGTCCACTTCCCGGCGGAAGGATTCGTCAGAAATGAAATGTGGCCGGCCGCACCCGGCCGTCAGCAGAAGGACGGCTACGGGGAAGACCATCCGGAGGAGGCTGTTTTTCATGGCGTGATCGATTATTTCCCTGCAAGATACGAAAATAATCCCTGAAATTGACTAATTTTGCCCTGCCGTAGTGTATTTGTCATGACCCGGGAACAACTGTCCGGACACCTGTCCGTCGCCGCCGCCTATACGATTTTCGGACTGAATATCGTTTTCTGCAAGGACATTGCAGCAGCCGGGATCGTGTCTCCGATCGCCCTCTTCACACTCAGGGCGCTCGGAGCTTCGCTGCTTTTCTGGTTGCTGTCCCTCTTCATTCCGCGGGAGAAGGTATCCGGGAAGGACATGGGCCTGATCGTCCTGGCTTCGCTTACCGGCCTTTTCATCCCGCAGCTGACCTTCCTCCAGGCGATGACGGTCTCCGCTCCCGTCGATACGGCCGTCATGGGCACCCTGTCCCCGATCTTCACGATGCTCTTCGCGTTCCTGTTCCTGAAGGAGCCGATCACCTGGAAAAAAGCCCTGGGCGTCGCCGTCAGCTTCGGAGGCGTCCTCCTGCTGATTTTCAATTCCGTACGTTCCCCCGGCGCCGTTGAACATACAACCCCGGCCGGTTTTGTCCTCCTCCTGCTCAACAGTCTCAGTTTCGCCTTGTATCTCGGCGCTTTCCGGACCCTCATCTCCCGGTACAGCGTCGTGACTTTCATGAAATGGATGTTCCTTGTCTCGCTCCTCGTCTCCATTCCCTTGTCGGTCGGGGACCTGGCGCGGACCGATTTCCTGTCCATCCCCGCCGATATCCTGTGGGAGATCGGCTATCTCATCCTTTTCGCCACCTTCTTCGCCTATTTCCTGATCCCTTTCGGCCAGAAACGCATCCGTCCCACCCTCGTCAGCATGTATTCCTACCTCCAGCCGATCATCGCTTCGGTGGTCAGCGTGTGGATCGGGCAGGATATCGTGACCTGGCAGAAACTGCTTGCAGGCATCCTCGTCCTCGCAGGAGTCACCCTCGTCAACCGGAGCCGGGCGGCCGCTGGCGGATAGACCCTCTTCGGAGTGCGATATTTGCAGGAAATGCGTATATTTGAAAATTGAAATCATATCGGAAAAGATGAAAAAACTGATAACCGCCTTCTTTCTCTTTTCCGCCCTTCCGCTGTGCGGCTGGGCGCAGATCCTGAAAAGTGACAATCCGTCAGCCGATTCCGTGGCCTTCGCGAAGGTCCGCGCCCGCATGGACTCCATCCGGCAGTACCGTCCTACGGTCGGGCTCGTCCTTGCCGGAGGCGGCGCCCGCGGACTGGCGCACCTCGGGGTTATCAAATACATGGAAGAGCTGGGGATCCCCGTCGATATCGTTACAGGGACCAGCATGGGCGGCCTTGTGGGCGGTCTGTATGCGTTGGGTTACAAGCATGATCAACTGGATTCCCTCGTGCGCGCCATCGACTGGCCTGTCATGATGTCGGATGACATCCCGCAGGACTATATCTCTTATAAACTCCGGAAATACCGCGAAAAATTCATCATCCGCATCCCGCATCACTATGACCATGAAGATCTGGCCGAGCGGTTGAAAAAGGAACGGATCGCGGACAAGATGGCGCAGGAATCCGGCGGCAAGTCCTCCGACATGATGCGGGAATCCATCTCGCGGATGAGTCTGGGATTTCCGGACGGCTACCTGTACGATCTCAATGTCCGGAACACCCTGAGTTCCGTGAGCGTGGGTTACCAGGACAGCATCAGTTTCGCCGACCTCCCGATCCCCTTCGCCTGCGTCGCGACCGACCTGTATGCGATGACCCCCAAGTACTGGACCGGCGGCAGCATCACCGACGCGCTTCGGTCCACGATGGCTATCCCGTTCTATTTCAGGGCCGTACGACAGAATGGCGAGGTGCTTTTGGACGGCGGGATGCGGAACAACTTCCCCGTGGACATCGCCAGGGCGATGGGCGCGGACATCATCATCGGCTCGGAAATGTCCGTCCACCGGGAACTGAACGAACTGAACACCCCGGCGGATTTCCTGATGCAGACCATCTCCCTGCTCTCTTCCGGAACGATGGAGCCCGCCCAGAAGATGCTGGACCTCGATGTCCATCACGAACTGAAAGGCTATTCCATGCTGTCTTTCGACGACGAGAGTGTGGACGACATCATCGGACAGGGCTACCGGAATGCCGTCCAAAGCAAGGAATTTTTTGAATCGATCGCCGCCGTCGTGGCCGGGAAGGCCGCACCTCCGGTCTCCCGTCCCGCATCCGCCGTCAACCTGGCGCAGAAAAAGGTCCTGGTGGATCATGTACGGTTTACCGGTATCACGGAGGAAGAGCAAGGCCGGATCCTTCATCATACGAGCTATCCGAAGGACGGGCTCTACGACCGGGCCGTCGTAGAACGCTTGCTGAACGACATCTACGGAACCAACGCCTTCGAATCCATCACCTACCATATGGAAGGACATGAAGAGCCGTATACCCTTGTCTTCGACTGCCAGAAAGGGCAGACGAACGATTTCGCTCTCGGTCTCCGCGCCGATACGGACGAGACGGTGGCCGTCGCCCTGCACTATGGTCTTGGGACCCGCCGCCTCGCCGGCCCCCGCATGACGGCGGACTTGAAACTGGGTACCAATCCCGCTCTGGAGATCGACGGGTCCTACCAGTTCATGAGAGGGCTTCCTACGATCGGCGTCACGGCGCGGAGCCGGATGATGAATACATCGTTCGGATACCAGTCTTCTTCGGAATTCAATCTGCTTTCTGCCGCCGTGGATGCTTATGTGGAAGACTCCCGCCTTCGTTTCGGCTCCGTCCGGCTGGGATTGACGGCCGAGATGACCCCTTATGAACGCTATCTGGAATATATGGCCAGCCGTTTCGGCTGGGATTGGAACAGTTATTGGCTTTCCGCATTTTCCCGCATCAAGTTCGACACGTTCGACGACGGATACTATCCTACGAGGGGCGTTCGCTTCTGTCTGGACGGCCGGTATGTTTTCAAGGGCAGGATGCCGGACACGTCGAACGGAACTCCCTGGACAGACGATTTAGGAGACGGCAATGACGGAGACATGAATGAAGGAATCGTTTACGCGGAGAGTGGAAAGGGGGAGATAGATGATTATTCCGGAGATCCGTTCGTTCCGGAAGATTTCACGAAGTCGCAGCCGGTCAATCCTTACGGAAGCGTACTCGCCAGTCTTGAGGCGGCCATCTCCCCGTGGAGCAATTTTACGATCCTTCCCAGCCTTTGGTTCGGCTGGCAATCGGATTATTATTCCTCGATGAATCCCCGGCACGGCATCGCCGTCGGCGGATTCATGCCCGGACGCTATGTTGAACGTCAGATTCCGTTTTTCGGTTTTCCGACCGGGTACAAATACAGTTCGCTGCTTACCGTCGTGTCCCGGCTGGACCTGCGATTCCGGTTTGCACGCAAGAATTTCATTACGGCCAGAAGCGGCTTATTCTTCCGGGACGAGGGCTTCAGATCACTGTTTTATTCCCCGGTCTATGCCTTTGGCATGGAATTGGGACGCCAGACGATGGTCGGTCCGCTGCGGATAGCCGTCCAGTGGTGCGACATCACCGGCATAACCGCCTATGCCGGAATCGGTTTTGACTTCTAAAGGTTTCAGGTGTTATGGCAGACATGAAATCCCTGGCCAGGGATACGGCCATCTACGGACTCAGCAGCATCGTCGGGCGTTTCCTGAACTATCTGCTCGTCCCCGTATATACCTATGCGATCGCGGCTTCGAGCGGCGGTTACGGCGTCATCACGAACCTCTACGCCTATACTGCCCTGCTCCTGGTCATCCTGACCTACGGGATGGAAACGACCTTCTTCCGGTTCGCCAACAAGGAAGGGGAGGATCCGAAACTGGTCTATTCGACCATCCTGCGGATGATCGGGGGGACCTCGCTCCTGTTCATCGCCCTTGTCTTCATCTTCATCGGGCCGGTTTCCCGGGCGATGGGTTACCCGGACCATCCGTCCTATATCTGGAGCCTTGCGATCGTAGTCGCCCTGGATGCCTTCCAGGCTATCCTTTTCTCTTATCTGCGGTATCAGAAAAGACCGGTCAAGTTCGCGGCGCTGAAGCTCCTGTTCATAATCCTGAACATCGCGCTGAACCTCCTTTTCTTCGTCCTTCTCCCCAAGCTCTACCAGACGCATCCCGACTGGGTCGGAAAGATTTACGACCCCTCCATCGGTGTCGGCTATGTATTCTATATCAATTTGTTCTGTACGTCCTTCGTGACCTTCTTCTTCCTGAAGGAGATCCGGGGGATCGGATACGGATTCGACGCGGCGCTGAGCCGGCGGATGCTCTCCTACAGCTGGCCGATCCTCGTCCTCGGCATCGCCGGCATCCTGAACCAGACGGCGGACAAGATCCTGTTCCCGAAGATTTATCCCGGCGAGGATGCGAACGCCCAGCTCGGTATCTACGGGGCGGCCTCGAAGATCGCCATGATCATGGCCATGATCACCCAGGCTTTCCGCTATGCCTATGAACCCTTCGTCTTCGGCAATTCCCGCGACCGGGACAGCAAGGAAACCTATGCCAATGGGATGAAGTATTTCGTGATCTTTACGCTGCTGGCCTTCCTTTGCGTCATGGGGTACATGAATATCCTCCGGTACATCATCCGGAGCGATTACTGGGACGGCCTGAGAGTCGTTCCGATCGTGATGGCCGCGGAAATCATGATGGGCATCTATTTCAACCTCAGTTTCTGGTACAAGCTGACGGACAAGACGATCTGGGGCGCGGTCTTCTCGGGAATCGGCTGCGCGGTCCTGATCGCCGTGAACGTGATCTTCGTGCCGAAGTTCGGGTACATGGCCTGCGCCTGGGGCGGATTCGCGGGGTACGGAACGGCGATGCTGCTGTCGTATTTCGTCGGACAAAAGCATTACCCAATCGCCTATCCGATCAAGGAAATGGCTGTATACGTGTTGATTACGGCGATTCAGTTCGCGGGCATCCTCTGGAGCAACACCCATCTCGGATTCTGGCCGGCGCTTATTGTCAACACGTTCCTGATCCTTGTCTTCTGTTTCTATATCGTGAAGAAGGATCTGCCGCTTTCGGGCCTTCCCGTCATTGGAAAGTATTTTAAGAAACAATAGTCATGTCCCGGCAGCTTTCAATCCTGCTGCTCCTTCTCGGCCTGTCCCTGCCCGTTCTCGGGCAGGAAAGGGTGTATGTCCGGACGAACTGCGCCCGGTATGCCCCCGGAGACCGGATCTGGTTCCGTTGCTACCTTTTCGAAGGGGCTGAGCGGGAGCCTTCCGGGGAAAGCCTCTATATCTATACGGAACTCGCCGATACCCTGGGGTCGGTCCTGACCCGGGTCAAGGTCATCCAGCGGGACGGGGTGTTTTCCGGTTATATGGACATCCCGGAGGAGACCCCGGGCGGGGTCCTGCTGCTGAGGGCCTATACGCTGGGAATGGCCGCATCCCCGGAGTCCGCCTTCGTCAAGGCCCTCCCGGTCGGACGGTCCGTGTTCCGGCACGGTGCCGGTGTCACAGAGGGGGGAGAAGAACCGGCGCGCTGCCGGGTTCCCGCCTCTTTCATGAGGGCATCCCTCGAAGACCGGGATTCCGTCCTTCTCTTCTTCGGGCAGCCGGACCTGAAGGAGGGTGAGATCCTGGACCTGTCGCTGTCGGTATCGGCAGACCGGGAGCCTCTCTCGTCCATCATCTCCTATTTCCGCACTTTTCCGGCGCTTTCCGGCGGGAAGGGGTTCCATGAGAAAACGCAGGAAATCACCGGGACGGTCGTCCGGTCCCTTTCCGGCCGGCCGGTTTCTTCCGCCAAGGTCAGCCTGATGTCCCCGCAAGCGGGCATCGTCGCGGTCCGGGAAGCCGGTGAGGACGGAAAGTTCCGTTTCGAAGGGCTGGATTATCCCGCCGGAACCCAGTACGTCCTGAAATCGACGGATATGGACGGGAAGGGGAAATATGCCCTGAAGATTGACGAAACGGTCTTTCCGTCATTCGTTTACGATCCCGGACAGATCGCCTGGATGGATGCGGTCGGCGAAGATCCCCAGCAATGGGACGAGTCTCTCATGGCCGGTTCGGACCATCTTCTCCAGAGCAGTATCATTACGGCCCGTCAGGAAGAATCCCGTGACGTCTTTTCCGCCAACAGCGATTTGTCTTACGGCCCGGAGCAGATCAAAGAGATGAACGTAACCTGCATCCATGAGCTCCTCCGCCGGGTTCCGGGCGTCTTCGTCATCGAAGAAAAGTGCTATATCCGGGCGCAGACCTCGATCATGGACGAGCGCCAGCCTGCGGCGATTGCCGTGGACGGACTGATCTGGGAGGGGTTCGACCTGGATGAAGTCCAGATGGCGGATGTCGAGCGGGTCGATATCTTCAAGTCCGGCCAGACGGTCCTCTGGGGCTCCGCGGGCGGAAACGGAGTGATTTCCATCACGACCAAATCCCGGTCCTATGCCAGCGAGGATGTGGCCCGTCCGGACCCGAATATCAGGAAAGTCACGCCCCTGGGATATCAGCTGCAGGAAAGGTATCAGCCCGGCGGCCTGGGAAACCGCTCGCTGCTCTGGATCCCGCAGGTCAGTTCCGGGGAAGCCGGTTTTTCCATTCCATCCTCCATCCATTCCGTGCGGATCGTCCTGGAGGGGGTCAGCAGCCTCGGCCGGCTGGTGCACGAAGAATGGGTCTTATAGGAGGGAAGTCTTTACTGTAATCCAGTCGAAATGGCGGTACAGCTCCCCGTTCTCTTCGTAGGAACGGAGATTCAGGGTCCGCTGGCGCAGTTCGTCCTTTTCCCCTTTCCGATAACCCGAAACCAGGAGCGAGGCGCATTTCCGGAGATTCTCTCCGATGGCCAGGTATTCCAGCGAGTCGTAGATCTTCCCGCGTTCGGGGTAGAGTTCCGTCTGTCCGGGCTCGAGGATGTCCGGAATCAGGCGTGCGGCCTCCCGGACCTCGGGGGAAGCGAGCTGGAGCTTGGTATGGACATGGGCGCAGCATTCGAGTTCATGTCCCTGTTTCCGCATCAGTTCCATGTTATTGCGGAGCCGGTTCGCGGGATCGGCCATCAGGGCGTCCCTTCTTTCGTCCCAGGAACCGCTCTGTCCCGTCGCCCGCTGATAGGCGTCGAAGAAGCGGCTGGCCTGTTCCTTGAGGCCCTTCCCCGAGATGACGTCCGGCTGCCAGATCCGGTCCCAGCCTCCGAAGCTGCAGATGACGGGCCGTCCGTCCGGACAGTAGGAGCGGTTATAATAATCAAGAATGCTCCGGGAGGCCTCGGAGGGAGCTTTTTCCCGTGCGAGGATGACGAATTCCGAGAGGACTTTCCCTTCCCGGGCAGCGCTCTGGAGGAGAGAAACGGCCGTTTCAATGTTGAAGGAATCCGAGTTCGTCGCGACGATGATGTAGTTGATATCCCGGATATCCCGGACAAAATCCTCCCAGAACCGTTCGCTTCCGACCTTCGCGTCGGACCATTTCAGGGACGGGTCGTCCCGGAGACCGGGATGCGTTCCGAGATACTGCCCTTTCCGGAGGTCCATGTCCGGGTCATAGACGGAGATGGACAGCGGGATGCGATTCCGGTCCTTCCCGACGAAGGTGCCGAATTCATAAAGAAAACCGAGGGCTTCCTGCCCCGTTTCCCCGAAGCCTACGATCATGGCGTGGAATCCGTCCTTTACATATCCGAGCGGACAACCATCCTTTCCCCGGGCGATATCTACGAAATGCACGGGATGCAGGTCGGGACGGTTGAACTTGATGTCCTGGAAGGCCAGATAGTGCGTATCGATGAGGCGGATGCGGTTCTGCAGACCGGAATACAGCCCGTTGAATCCGTTCTTCCGGTCCACGAGACAGAAAATCTTGGCCGGAATGTCCCCGGCTCCGGAAATCATCTCCAGGCGCTCCATGTTCTCGTCTTCGTCTTCCGAAAGGAGATAGATGCTGGTACGGGGGTTGTTCAGCCAGGGGGCGAGCCGGGCGGTCTGCAGTCCTTTCAAAAGGACGAAACGATCGGATCCGAGTTCCTCCTCCAGGGTCTTTTCCTTCCGGCGGCTCATCAGGTTCGAGAGGACGTCGCCGAGGGATATTTCTTTATGGACCTGCTCCCTGTCCGGGAAATCGATCAGGATCAGCCGTCCGTCCCGGTCGTCTTCTTTCAGGATGGATCGGGCGAGGGCCTTGGTCTGCGGGTTGATGCCGAGGAAAATGTGGTTTTTCCCGGCTTCGGCGGCTTTTTTCCCGTGCGTCCTGAGCCAGATCCTGTCCCGGAACTTCCTCGGGAGAATCTGGAAGACCATCACGAAACTGAAACAGAGGATCAGGGTGAAGATGGTCAGATAGGCGAGCAGCAGACCGGGCATATGGAATACGACGGCGGCGTAGATGTCATCGAAGATAAAGGTCCGCCCTACGAACATTTCCAGGCCTGCGACGAGGGAGATCAGGCAGAGCTGGATCCAGTTCCCGTCCGTCGCCGTATGGGTGGAGAGGGAGAGCATGACGACATGGACCGCGGCGCCTCCGATCAGCAGAAGTCCGAATACGGCCAGAATCACATTCCTGCGGTTCTTCCGCAGCTGCAGATTGAGGAAATGGATGAATAGGAAAACTCCGGCCAGAAGCAGGACGGCCCAGAGGATCATCATCGGGGTGGAGACGGGGAACTGTGCGGCGTGCATAGTGAATCAGTCGTTTTCCGCAAAGATAGCAATAAAAAGATGAACGCCGCGTGCATCCCTGCATACGGCGTTCGCAATTCTAACCTAAAACTTAACCTATGAAAAAACTATTCATACTTAAGTAATACCAATTTCGTGCCAAGAAATGTCGTATGACAACATTTTTCGGATGCTTTTAGGGGAAATGATTGTCTTTTGGTCTACTCCGTCTTCTTGTTCATCTCCGCGTCCGGACGGATACTTAGAATACGTACTTCCTGGACGGGACGGTCCCTCTTGTCGGTCTTGACCATGGCGATCTTGTCGATTACGCTGAGTCCGGCTACCGTTTCTCCGAAGACCGTGTACGCTCCGTCGAGGTGGGCGCAGTTCTCGGGACTCTGCACGATGTAGAACTGGGATCCGGAGGATTCCTTCATCGGATTCGCCATGTCTCCGCGCCGCGCGGCGGCGAGGGCGCCTTTCTTGTGCCGGTATTCCGGAACGAATTCGGCCGGTATCTCATAGCCGGGTCCGCCTTC
>JAEEGI010029166.1_pt1 | contig 10450 bp, 11 predicted proteins | sample 8958751 | NCBI WGS metagenome assembly JAEEGI01 (sample SAMN16246545, study PRJNA631951) | gut metagenome | biome: gut microbiome; feature: rumen; material: KS-attached | host: Bos | place: Iran: Karaj | collected 2018-10 | reverse complement strand
GCTCCTTGAGCCGGGCGATGGCGGTCACGGCGGCCATGCTGACCACCACCGTATACCGGTCCTGCCGCGCCAGGGCTTCCCGCAGCTCCGGCGTCACCTCCGGCAGCATCTGCGGCTTTACACCCAGGAAAAGGTAGTCGGCCATGGCTGCGCCGCTGTTGTCCGTCACCTCGCCGCCGATCCCGGCGCAGAGGAGCTCCGCCTTTTCCCTGCTCCGATTCGCCAGCAGGAGCCGGTTCCCGCTGTTTTTCGCGGCAGCTGCCGCCAGGGCGGAGCCCATGTTCCCCGTTCCGATAAATCCAAGCGTCCGCATGCTTCTTCCCTGCCTTATTTCACAAGTTCCTGTCCCATCTGGAAAGCTCTCTGACAATCCTGCGGGAACACCTTCTCATGCTTCTCCTGCCGCCGGGGCACATCGAACATATCCCCCACATAGAGGTCATAGTTGTCGAACTGCAGGGTCTCCGTGGCGCAGACGACCTTCGTCTCGCCGAAGAAGCGCTCAAAGGTCCCCTTATGGCCGCCGATCAGGCTGTCGTAGAAATGCTCGTCCGGGCAGTTCATGGTGTAGATGAGGCCCACCTTCACCTTCTTGTCGTAGGCGCAGGCGCCGTCCCGCCGGTACATGAGGCCGGGGAACCACAGCCGCTCAAAGAGATTCCGGACCATGCCGGGCACGTCCCCGAAGTAGACCGGAGCGGAGATGATGACCGCCTCCGCTTCCAGGATCCGGTTCAGGATGTCTGTCAGGCCGTCCTTCGCGGCGCAGCGGCCAAAGCTCTTGCCGCCCAGGCGCTTGCAGGCAAAGCAGCTGCGGCAGCCGGTGAAATCCAGGTCGATCAGATGGATGAGTTCCGTTTCCGCGCCGGCGGCGGCAGCGCCCTTCAGGGCGGCTTCCAGCATCTGCGCGGAATTCCAGTTTTTGCGGGGGCTTCCGTTCAGGCCTATGACGTTCATGGTCATTCTCCTCTCGGTTCTTTTTGGATTATTATACAGGGTTCCGCGCAAATTGCAAGGTTTGCTCTTTCGCTTCCCTTTTTCTTCCGTTGATTTTGGAAAAACTTGAAAGAGGCGGAATTGTGTGCTATGATTTCCTATGGGCGGCACCGTCCGCCTCATCAAACCGTAATTTCATAATAGGAGGTACCTATCATGCAGGAAGTATATGATTTTCTGAAGAAGGCCGGCACCTACTACCTGGCCACCGTGGAGGGCGATCAGCCCCGCGTGCGCCCCTTCGGCACCGTGAACATCTTTGACGGCAAGCTCTACATTCAGACCGGCAAGATCAAGCCCTGCTCCAAGCAGATGGCCGCCAACCCCAAGATTGAGATTTGCGCGTTCGCCGGCGGCGAATGGGTCCGCGTGGCTGCCAAGGCCATCAACGACGATCGGATCGAAGCCAAGCAGAGCATGCTGGATGCGTATCCCAACCTCCAGAACATGTATAAGGCCGACGATGACAATACCCAGGTGCTCTACCTGCAGGATGCCACCGCCACCTTCTCTTCCTTCGGCGGCTCTGACCGCGTGGTGAAATTCTGAGTCTCCAGGCAAAGCAGACAGGATCGTCCCTCAAGACGCACCGCATCCGTGTGCTGCCCTGAGGGGGCGATTTCCGGCCAAAAGGATGTGAAACAGGCGTGACCGCAATGGTCACGCCTGTTTTATACGAATTCTCCCTTGAAACCAGACCAGGAATTGCGAGAATGATTTGTGTCAGCCGAGGCGAAGGACGCGATTCGGCCTGCCGCAAACTCAAACGGCGCATTCTTCGCGCAGAAATCATGCAGCGCCTTTGCCGCCGCCTTGGCGCTTTCCTGACAAAGCCCGCTGCAGCGCCCACAAGACAGCAGCAATCAGCAAGGTCGCTGCCAGCATCAGTATACTGCTGAGGATCCATCGTCCCCCTATGTTGAAACCATAGAAATCATACCATCGTTTCCATGCCACGACCATAAGCATATAAACGACGCCGTAAAGCAGGGTGGGGAGCAAACCGAGAAATACCGAGCGGAAGGGCAGCGCGGCATCTCTTTCCAGCAGACAGAAAGACAGCATGGCCAGCAGCGGCGTGATCAGATGCATGAACAGGTTGACGCCTTCGATCATGCTCCGATAATCGTAGAGCACCCCCAGGAAGCAGAACACCGTAAAGAAGGTCAAGCCGACCGATATGGTGCCGACAAATTTCAGCACCGTCAAGGCCTTATGAATCGGCCTGCCCCGCAGGAGATACCGCAGCTGCCCGAATAACAGCAGGAACGAAGCAAGAGCGGCGAGCAGATTGGAATCTACGGTAAAATACTGAAAACAGCGGCTGTTCATGACCGCCATATTTCCATCCCCGCCTACGGTGAAAAACCGGCTCATGCCATAGGCTGTAAGAAGAACGATCATAAAATTGCATATCATCGAAGCTATCAGTCTGCCCTTTGCACCGTGAACGGCATTCACGCCTTCCCCCTCCTTCCTGTCTGCTGATGGGATTATACGTTATCCTTCAAAATGTGTCAAACCGCTCTTCCGGTGATTCAGTTCTTTCAATCATTCTTGACGGTTGCACAAATGACTGCTAATATACTAATAGAATTATGTGCAGAATGTCTAATCATTCTGCGCTTTGAACAGGAGGAAGCGAATATGACACCCGAGAATCAAAAGAAATATGATGCGAAGCTGAAGCGCATCACCGAAGCGCTGGAGTTGAAAGAACCGGATATGATCCCCATCACACTGTCTGCGGAGTTATTCCCTGTTTTCAACGCCGGCTACACCGTGGCTGAGGTGGTCTACGATGCCACGATGGAAAAGATGAAAAATTGCCTCGTAAAATATGTGAATGATTTTGATCCGGACATCCATCCGGGCCTCTGCAACATACTTGCCGGAGAGGGACCGGGACTGGAGCTTACGCAGCCCAACAATACCCGCTGGGCAGGCATGCCGGGAAATCCCATCGACGAAAACTCCCTGCAGCAGCACATCGAATTCCCCATGCTGCTGGACGACGAATTTGAAGAATTCAATACAGACCGGACCGGGTGGACCCTTCGAAAGCAGATGCCCCGTTCCTCCGACCTTCTCAAGCCGATGGCTGCATTGAGCTATGCCAGCGATGCCCGCAGTCTGGCCCGCGTTTTCTCCACGCCGGATTTCCAGCATATGATCGAGCAGTTCAAAAAGATCAACGAGTTTTATGACGAGCACGACAAACGGGCAGCCGAAGTCGTGAAATACGTGGAAGAGCTGGGTTATCCCAATCTGCGGACCGGCATGGCCGGAGCCCCTTTCGACAGCTATTCCAATTTTATGCGCGGCACGATCCTCAGTCTCAGCGACCTCTACGATAATCCGGATTTTGTCCTTGCCCGGGTGGAGGAAAACTATGAACGTACGATCAATATGATTCGCATGGGAAAGGGCAAAGGAAATGAATTCGTCTTTATGCCCCTTCACAAGGGAATGGACGGATTCATGAGCGACGAGCACTATGAGAAGTTTTACTGGAAATATCTGAGAGGCGTTATTCTCGAGATCATTGATGCCGGCAAGACTCCCTATGTTTACACTGAAGGGAAATACAACACGCGGCTTGACTTCCTGACCGAGGTGCCCCCCGGAAAGGTGATTTATCACTTTGAGGATGTGGATATGGCGCTTGCCAAAAAGAAGCTGGGCGGCATTGCCTGCATTACGGGCGGCTATCAGCCCTGGAAGCTGGGCTGGGATTCCCCCGAAAAGGTCAGGGATGAGATCAAGAAACTCATCGATACCTGCGCGCCCGGCGGCGGATATATGTTTGAAACCAGCTGCGGTCTTGACTATGCCAAGCGGGAAAACGTGGAAGTCATGTTCGATACCGTGCGGAACTACGGAAAAGCATAACCCCCTGAATACACGGACGGACCGGGCAGTGGTCCAGGCTGCCCGGTCCGTCCGTCTGAACAGGAGGTGGAGGATTATTTCCGCGGGGCAAGCCCCGTAGAAAGCGTTTGCGCCAGACCGGACGATCGGGCAGTGGTCCAGGCTGCCCGAGTCCGTGTCTGAACAAGGAGGTTGGAGGAATTATCTCATACGAGCGAGAAGTCGGCGCTCGCTGAAATCGAAAAAAGATAAAACGAGCATGTCAGAATGCAAAAGCAATAGCTGACACACCCGTTATTCGTGTGTTCACCGCCATAGACTCTTCCTCGCTATGGCTAAAAAACAAGCTAAACAGTAAGTCTTCTGACTCGTGTTAGGAGCGATCGCTCTGCGGGTTCTTCCTACCTTCCCATGATGAATCACAGTGGAAGCCTTTCGGCTCACATCCTTGCAGATGCTTCAGAGAACCCTCACACTTACAGCGTCGGATACGCGGGGCTTTGCACCCCATTCCGTCTACGCCCGATCCTGACCTGCGGTCTTTGCGGATCGGCCGACTGAAAGCCCATTCAATTGTTCGGCTTAAGTACGCTATAAAGATAGCAGATTTGTTTCTGGATTGCAAGTAAAAAATCAACGAATATGAGCTTTTTCTCAGATTCTTTTTTTGGCGGAAGTGACGGAACCCGAAAACATCGGGATGCCGATGCTTTCGGGTTCCGAAAAATCACTGATACATATCGTACATCCTGCCCGCCATTTTCTGTGCGGCTTCCAGCGTCACAGGCACGGGGCAATAGGTACTCAGATGGCTGGTGCTTCCTTCGTGCGCGATCTGCAGCACCTCTTCCCGGGTGTAACCCATCTCCTTCAGAGACTTGATCTCCAGCTTGCGCATCAGGGCCCAGAGGGCATCGGCGCAGAGATGGCCTACTTCCTCGGCTGTTTCGCTGCCCTTCAGAGGAATACGCATGGCCTCGGCCACCATTCTGATCTCCTTAGGCACGGCGGGGGCCGCGTATTCCAGAGCCACCGGCAGCGCCATGGCGCAGTTGTAGCCGTGCGGCGTATGGAATGCGATGCTCAGCCCATCGGCCAGGGCATGGCCCACGTGGCACATGGTCTCTGCGAAAGCAATGCCCGCCCAGTTGGCGGCAAGGGACATTTCCGTACGTGCCTCCACATTGTCCGGTTCCGCCCAGGCAGTGTAGATGTTATCCACGATCTTACGGATCGCGGCGCATCCGAAGAGCTGGTTATGAGGATTCGTCACGTTGCTGGTGACGCATTCCGCCGCATGGCTCAAGGCGTCCATTCCGGTGAACGCGGTCACGTTTTTCGGCAGCTTAAAAGTGATTTCCGGGTCGACCACGGCCAGATTGGTGTTGACGAAAACACTCCATTTGCCGTTGGTCTCCGTTTGGGTGATAATGGCGACGCGGGTTGCCTCGCTGCCGGTGCCGGCGGTGGTGGGAACTGCCACGACGGGCACCTTTGTATCCACGGTGATGGGCTTTGCCAGCACATATTTGCTGATGGGACCGGGATTGGTCATCAGGATGCTGATGGCCTTTGCCGCATCCATGCTGCTGCCGCCGCCGATGCCGATGATGACGTCCACCTTTTCCCGCAGCGCGATCTCCCCTGCTTCATCCACCACGTTGATGGTGGGATCGGACATGATCTTATTGAAGCAGACGCACTGGATGCCCGCCTTTTCCAGGCTGGCAACCGCGCGGGCCGGAACGCCTGCGGCCTCCACGCCGGGATCGAAGACGCAGAAGGCCTTCTTGCTGCCCAGCTCGGAGACATATTCTCCCAGATGATCGATTGCGCCCGCACCAAAATAGATGGGGCAATTCTGCATATACCGGAACATGATTCTTCTCCTTCCCTTTTCAGCGCAGGATCCTGACTTCCAGACGCTGCCCTTCACCCTTGAGCTTGGGGAAATCCTTATCGGCATAGCCCAGTGCGCAGGTCCCGACGCAAGTATAACCCTCGGGGAAGCCCAGCTTCTTTTGGAGCTCCTCGCTGGAATTGATGCCCACCATCGCCATCCACAGATAGACGCTGTCGATGCCCCGATCGGCCGCCAGCACCATCATATTCTGAATGATGCAGCCCGCGTTGGAGAGTTCAATGTTTTCCAGGAAGCCCTTTTTGGCGGCGACCACCACAAGGGTCGGCGCCTGATAGAGGGGATGGCTGCCGGGATTTCCCTTGGCGGAAGCTTCATCGATCTCCTTCAAAAGGGCTGCGTCCTGCACCGCGCAGAGCTGCAGGCTGGCAAAGTCGGCGCAGCCGATGGCAGCCTGACCGCCGGCGACCAGAATATCCTGCAGGTCCTCTTCGCCGATCTGCCGGGAGGAGAACGCTCTGGTCGAATGGCGTTTTTTGATCGCGTCAAAAGTATTCATCATGACCCTCCTCATTGAGATTATTCATACTGAAATTGTACCGCATTTCCCCTTCGCTTGCAAGGGCTGAAGGAGAATCCGGGAGATTTATTGTGTCTCTGCCTCCCCGGCTTTTGCCAGCTTCACGAGCCTGCTGGTACCCAGCCGGTCAGCCCCCAGCCTGAGGAATGCCTCTGCATCCGCAAAGGAAGAAATACCGCCCGCCGCCTTGATCCGCAGATGCGGCTCCGAATGCTCCCTGAGAAGCCGGACATCCTCAAGGGTCGCGCCGCCGAAGGAAAAGCCGGTGCTGGTTTTAATAAAGTCAGCTCCGGAATCGGAGACAACGCGGCACATCTCGATTTTCTCCTCATCCGTCAGGAGGCAGGTCTCAATGATGATCTTCAGGGTGTGCTTTGCGCTGATCCGCCGCACCTCCTCGATCTCCTTTCCTGCTTCCCGGTACATCCCGTCCTTGATCCAGCCGATATTGGCCACCATATCCAATTCGTCCGCACCTTCGCCGATGGCTTCCGCAGCCTCGAAGCACTTGACGGCCGTGCCGGAATTCCCGTTGGGGAAGCCGATCACGGTGGTGATCGGAAGACGGCCGCCGAGATAAGCAGACGCCCGGGAAACAAAGCAGGGGGAAATGCAGACGGAGGCCACGCCATAGGCCAAACCGTCTTCACACAGCTGACGCACTTCTTCCCATACGGCATCCGGCCTCAGCAGCGTATGGTCACACTTTCCGAGGATTTCCTTCCGTTCCACTTCTCTGCACACCTCCCAATCATTGATCAGCGCGGAAATAGGCTTCGATATCCCTGCGAGACGCGGTACAGGAGCCCTGGATCATCTCCGGGCGTCCTCCGCCCCGGCCGCCGATGGCGGCGTTGATTTCCTTCGTCAGACTCCGCAGGTCCGCGGAGCGGCTGCCGATGATATACTTCCATTCCCCTTCTTTTCCGGAAAAGGCCGCGCAGATGCCGCCTGTTTTTTCCATTCCGGCGTTGACCAGTTCCCGCAGGGAGAGCATATCCAACTCCGGCTCAAAAAGGCAGAGATTTCCTTCCGTCTGCGGCAGCGAAGCGGCCTTGAGCTGCAGCAGCTGCCTGCGGGATTCCGCCAGCGCCTGCTTCATTGCCTCCAGTTCTCCCAGCACCCTGCGAACGGCGGACGGCGTCTCCAGCTGCGGTACGCTGAGAAGCCCGGAAATGGCCAGGGTTGCCTGATAGCGCGCCCTGGCATCCTCCATAGCGTCCAGCCCGCACAGGATGCGGAGCCGTATCCCGCCCCGGTGACGCATGGAATCCAGGATGTGCAGGCTGCCGATCTCGCCGGTTCGGGAAACATGAGGCGCACAGCAGGCACACAGATCATAGCCCTCGATCTTCACCAGCCGTACGTTCTCCGTGAGCTCCAGCTTGCTGCGGTAATCCAGAGCTGCCAGTTCTTCCTTCGGTGGGTACCAACAGCTCACGGAAGCATTTTCGGCGATCGCCCGATTGACCGCCGTTTCCAGTTCGTCCAGCTGCGTCCGGGTCAGCTCTCCGTCGAAATCCACGGTCACTTCCCCGTCGCCCAGATGGAAGCCGACGTTCCGATATCCGTATCGCGCGTGGACAAGTCCGGAAAGGATATGCTCTCCGGAATGGTTCTGCATCCGGCGGAAACGCTTTTCCCAATCCAGGCGGCCCTCCACAGCTTCCCCCGCATTCAGAGGGCCGTCCGTATAGTGGCGGATCTCTCCGGCGGCCTCCTGCGCATCCGTTACGCGCCGTGCGCCAAGAGTTCCCGTATCCGACGCCTGACCTCCCCCCTCCGGGAAAAAGGCAGTACGGTCCAGAACGACGGCCCAGCGTTCCCCTTCCTGTTCACAGGAAATCACTTTTGCGGTGAATTCCCGAAGATGGCTGTCCGTATCATAGAGCTTTTCTGTCATCTCGCCCTCCAAAAAACGCTGCGCCGGACAGACCGGCGCAGCGGCGGATTTTGGGTCCATAGCCCATTATGTGTAATGGAATGCCCGTTGTCAAGAGCAAGCGGCGCGGCATTTTGCGGCTGCTTCCTCAATGGCAGCACGATTCTGGTTCAGACGTTCCAGCGCAGGCGGACAGAGCCGCTCCTTCCATGCCTCCAGCTCAGACATGTCCACGAAGCAGGCGTCCACGACCTCCTCCGGCTGAAGAGTCAGCTTCGGCTGTCGCTCCGGGCAGAGATAGAGATAGTTATCAAAGAAAAACCGATCCGTCTTTTCGGAACTGAGAAGCCGGACGTGTTCCGGATCCGCAGCCAGCCCGGTCTCCTCCCGCAGTTCCCGCAGGGCTCCGTGAAAGCTGTCCTCTCCGGCCAGGACGCTCCCGCCGGTGTTCTCCCACATGAGGCCCCAGGTCTTGTCGGGATGCCGCCGGGTCAGCAGCAATTGACCGTCCGCAGTGACCGTCCAGATGCCGACGACGATATGCCGGAAGCCCTCCGGCACCGGCTGGCCGCGGAGCATGGTTTTCCCCGTGGGGCGCTTGTCTCCGTCATAGAGCTCCCAAAGCTCAGGCATTCTCCACCTCGAAGAACTTGATGAGAACGCCCTTCACATCCGGATGGCCTTCGCCCCGGAATTTGTTGGTGTGCAGATAAGGCGCCAGGGTCTTGCTGTCGGTGATAAAGGTGGGTACCGTCTTGAAGGGCATGCTCTGGGTCTCGAACCAGCCGTTGTTCTCAATGAAGATGTGGCACTTCTCCCCCGCGCTGTCCTCGCCCTCCAGCAGATAACGGGCAGACATATGCCGCACACCGGCCAGGTTCACCCGCTGGCAGTCCACGCCGCCGGGGCGCACCACGCCGTTGAAGATCTCCCCCTCCGCCGTGCCGCCGAAGGGGATCATAACCACCTCGCCCGCCGGTCCCTTGAGGAAGGAGCAGTCCTTCATGTCCATCGTCACATGGATTTGGAGAATCAGTTTGTCAGCCATGTTCTTTTACCTCCTGATCGAGCCTGACGGCCCGGAATTTACTGCCAAGGATCAGCGCCTCCACAGCGCCGGAGCTGAGCTCCTGCAGCCGCCGGTTCAGAGCTTCGCTCTTCCCCTTTTCCAGCAGCGCCTCCAACGATACATCCGCGCCGAAATCCGTGGAAGTCACCACGGCCCCGGCCAGCTCCAATTCCCTCCGGATTTTCTCATACATCCCGTAGGGGCAGGCAATCAGCAGCTCCTCCCATTCCCGCACCCGGGCAATGCCCGCGTTTTCCAGCGCCAGCTTCGCGGTTTGGGAGTAGGCCCGCACCAGCCCGCCGGTACCCAGCAGGATGCCGCCGAAATAACGCGTCACGATACAGAGCACATTCTGTATCTCCTTTGCGCGGAAAACCGTCAGCGTCGGCATGCCGGAGGTACCCTGGGGCTCTCCGTCGTCGGAATAGCGCATGGCGCCGCCCTCCCGCAGGATATAGGCATAAACGTTATGGGTGGCGTCCCAATGCCTGGAGCGGATGTCCTTCAGAATCTCCAGTGCCTCCGCTTCCGTCTCCACCGGCCAGACTCTGCCGATGAAACGGGAGCGTTTTTCAATCAATTCCGCCTCGCCGTAGCCCGCAGGGGTCATATAGTCTTCATTCATCGTTCACCGCAAACTCACGAAGCCGTCCGTAGACCTCCGGCGTGCAGACCGCAGTGACCCGGATGCCGCCGTCGGTGTACTCCGTTTCCTTGATGCGGCAGCTGTCATGGAGCCGGTCCAGTTCCCCGCCCCGGGCATAGGGAAGCAGGAAGGTCACCGTTTTCTCCCCCGCGGTCAGAAGCTCAAACATGCGCTTTTTCAGTTCCTCCAGTCCTTCCCCCGTCACGGCGGAGATACAGACGGCTTCGCTGCTTCGGGGCAGCTCCTGACCGGCGCAGCGGTCGCACTTATTATAGACCTCGATCCTGGGGGTGGTCTCAACGCCCAGTTCCCGGATCAGGGTGTCCGTCACCCGCAGCTGATCCATCCAATCGGGATTAGACACGTCGATCACATGCAGGATCAGGTCCGCGTAGTTCAGTTCCTCCAGCGTCGCTTTGAAGGCAGCCACCAGCTGTGTGGGCAGCTTGCGGATAAAGCCGACGGTATCGCTCAGCAGCACCTCCAGGGTATCGTCCAGCTCCAGGCGGCGGGTGGTGGTGTCGAGAGTGTCGAACAAACGGTCT
>JAEEGI010029165.1_pt1 | contig 10450 bp, 7 predicted proteins | sample 8958751 | NCBI WGS metagenome assembly JAEEGI01 (sample SAMN16246545, study PRJNA631951) | gut metagenome | biome: gut microbiome; feature: rumen; material: KS-attached | host: Bos | place: Iran: Karaj | collected 2018-10 | reverse complement strand
GGCGCTCCGCACGCGCTCCACTATCTCACGGTTGCCAGGCACGCTGAAGTAGTCGACAATGCTCTCGGCAATCTTAGGGCCAATTTCGGGAATGGCGGCCAGTTGCTCGGCATCCATCGCCATGAGGTTGTCGATGTTGTGCACATTGCGTGCCAGCACCTTGGCAATGGTTTCGCCCACATAAGTGATGGAAAGTGCAAATATCACACGCTCGAAAGGCACTTGCAACGATGCCTCGATGCCACGCAGCAGGCGCGACGCCGCTTTCTTCTGGAAGTGTTCCAACTGCAACAAGTCGTTGCCAGTGAGGTCGTAAAGGTCGGCAATATTGTTCACCAGCCCACTCTCGTGCAGCTGGATGGCCACCTCCTCGCCAATGCCGTCGATGTTCATGGCGTGGCGGCCCACAAAGTGCTCGATGCGACCCGTAATCTGGGGCGGACAGGCATATTTGTTGGGGCACACCCAAGCCGCTTCGCCCTCGACACGCACCAGCGGTGTGCCGCACACGGGACACTCACGCACAAACTCCACGGGCTTGCTGCCCGGTACGCGCTGCTTGAGGTCGACGCCCACAATCTTGGGAATGATTTCACCACCCTTCTCCACATAGAGGCTGTCGCCATCATGAATATCTAATTGCCTGATAACGTCTTCGTTGTGTAGCGAGGCCCGTTTCACTATGGTGCCCGAGAGCAGCACAGGATCGAGGTTGGCCACCGGGGTAATGACACCTGTGCGTCCCACCTGGAAGGTGATGGACTGCAACCGCGAGCACTCGCGCTCGGGGGCAAACTTATAGGCAATGGCCCATCGGGGCGACTTGGCAGTGCTGCCCAAGTTGAGCCATTGGCGTATGCTATTGAGCTTGAACACAAGGCCATCGGTAGCCACAGGCTGCGACTTGCGCTCCACATCCCACTGGTCGATGAAGTCTTTCACGGCATCAATCGAGGGAAGCAGCGTCATCTGCGCCACCTTGAAACCCCACGACTTCACGGCCTGCATGCGGTCATAGTGTGTGTCGCCAGGCAGATTGTCGCCCAGCACAAAGTAGAAGTAGGCATCCAGGCCGCGACGCGCCACCTCGGCTGAGTTCTGCAGTTTGAGTGTGCCGGCGGCGGCATTGCGAGGGTTGGCAAACAGCGGTTCCTCGTTATAGGCACGCTCCTGATTCAGTTTCTCGAAACTGGCCCATGGCAGCAGAATCTCGCCTCGCACCTCAAACTTCTCGGGCCAGTTACCTGGTAGCAGTTTCAAAGGAATGCTCCTGATGGTAAGCACATTGGCAGTGACATCATCGCCTCGCACTCCGTCGCCACGCGTCACGGCACGCACCAGACGCCCCTGCTCATAGGTGAGCGAGATACTGGTGCCGTCGTACTTGAGTTCGCCCACAATCTGCACCGGTTCACCTCCCAGACCGTCCTTGGCACGCCGCAGAAAGTCCTGCACCTCCTCGATGGAGTAGGAATTGCCCAGGCTCTGCATGGGTCGCTCATGCGCCACTTGCGTGAATCCCTGGCTCAAGTCGCTGCCCACCCGCTGCGTGGGCGAGAGCGGGTCGAAGTACTGAGGATTGTCGGCCTCCAGGTCCTGCAGTTCACGCATCATCGCATCAAATTCCTGATCGCTGATGGTGGGGGTATTGAGTACATAGTAGTTATGATTGTGACGCTCGAGCTCGGCACGCAGTTCCTTGATTCGCTGTTCGAATATATCCATGGGGCAATTTCGTTATTTTTTAGCAAAAATAGCAAAAAAAATCAAGTTTTTGAATAAATACACCCAAGATTTTAAAATTCATTGCTATCTTTGCCAAATATCAAAGTGCATAAATAAAAATATTAAACATAATAGAACATGAAGAAATTATTAATATTGAGTTTGGCACTGCTCGCCGTCATTTCGGCCAATGCTGCCACTGAAGCCCCCAAGGGGCACATGATTTACTGCAGTTATGCCAACACGCGCAACGACGGCTGGGGCCGCAACTTCTGCGAACTCGTCCACGAGAACGGGAAAACCACTGTGGTGGTCTATTCCTACAACAGACAGATGGCTCAACCCGACGAACGTCACTACGAGGTAAGCGACCAGGTCGCCAACCAGCTTGAGACCCTTGTGAGAGAGAACAAATTCTACGAAATCGACGGTTACAAGGTAATCGAACACATGATGGGCGGCTCTACCAAACGCGTCTATATGGAGTTTGAAACTGGCGAGCACATCAATGCCGAATGGTTTGCCGAGAAACCCGACCAACTGGCCGAAAGCGCCTATTCTGCTATCGCCAAGTTCTTCGTGCCCTGGGTTGAAATTGCCGAGAAAGAGCGTATGCAGGAAAAATCTAAGACCGAAGAAAGCGTGGACATAGACGAAGACGAAGAGATTGAACAGAGTACTGCCCGCAAGAGTTCAAAGAAGTACTACAAAAAGAAAAGAACTTACTCGAAGAAAACCACTAAAAGGTCGAAAAGATCTAGACGATAAACACTTATGACACACGAGATATATCTGGCCGGTGGCTGTTTCTGGGGCACCGAGCACTTCTTCAAGATGATCGACGGTGTGGTCGACACACAGGTAGGCTATGCCAACGGAACTGTCGAAAACCCCAGCTACGAACAGGTTTGCACCCACAAGACAGGCCATGCCGAGACCGTGAAGGTGGTCTATGATCCCGAGCGCATAGGGCTGGAGTTCCTGCTCGACATGTTCTTTACCGCCATCGATCCCACGGTCGAGGACCAGCAAGGTCCCGATGTGGGCCCACAGTACCGCACCGGCATCTACTACACCGATGCCGCCGATCTGCCCATCATCGAGCGCCGTGTGGCAGCCGAAGCAAAACGCTACGAAGCCGACATCGTGACAGAAGTGCTCCCACTCGCGTGCTTCTACCCTGCTGAGGACTACCATCAGGACTACCTCGACAAGAATCCCGACGGCTACTGCCACCTGCCCCTGGGCCTCTTTGAACTGGCCCGCAAAGCCAAACCCTCAAAACCCTGATAATTCAATGAAAATCAAGTCTGCTCAATTTGAGATAAGCAACAGCGACTTCCGCAAATGCCCAAAAAGTGACAAGCCCGAGTATGCCTTTATAGGGCGCAGTAACGTGGGCAAGTCATCGCTCATCAACATGCTCACCCAGCGCAAAGCCCTTGCCAAGACCTCGTCAACACCCGGCAAGACGCTGCTCATCAACCACTTCCTCATCAATGGCGAGTGGTACATCGTTGACCTGCCCGGTTACGGCTATGCCAAGCGCGGCAAGGAGGAGCGCGAGAAACTGCATCAAATCATTCGCGGCTACATCATGGGCCGCCAGCAGATGACCAACCTGTTTGTGCTCGTCGACTCACGTCTGGAACCGCAAAAGGTCGATCTGGAGTTCATGCAGTGGCTGGGCGAGACGGGGATACCCTTCAGCATTGTGTTCACCAAAATCGACAAACTGGGCAAGCAGGCAGCTATTCAAAACGTTGAAACCTACAAGCGCCAGTTGTTGCACACATGGGAAGAGTTACCGCCCATTTTCGTCACCTCGAGCGAGACTGGCCAAGGCCGCGACGAGTTGCTCGACTACATCCAGAGCATCAACGACGAATTGGAAAAATAAAGTAAACAGCTAAAAAAATACTAGCTATATATACTGAAAAGAGTTTTTTCTCGTTATAGAGAGTATGAAACATAACTCAAGACTCAAATGGACCGTGTTGCTGATGGCAATCGTCACCGTATTACCACTGGCAGCTCAAGTGAAGATATCGGGTAAAGTCATTGATGATAAAGAGAATCCCATCGACTTTGCCACCGTGCGCATCGAAGGAACCGCCATAGGTACCGTGACCGACACCAAGGGCATGTATGAGCTCACCGTGCCGCCCGCCGACACCATCATGGTCATTTTCTCGTGCCTGGGCTACAGCGATGTGCGTCGCCAGATTGTGAAACCCACAGGCAACGTATCACTCAACCCCAAACTTTACAAGAAGACTCACGAACTCGCCGAAGTGCAAATCACCGAGTTCAAGAAACAGACCAACACCATGCAGCAGATCGATGCAAGCAACCTGGCACTTACCCCCGACGCCTCGGGCGGCAGTGTTGAGGCCATCATCGCCACGCAAGCCGGTGTGAGTTCAAAGAACGAGATGAGTTCGCAGTATATGGTCCGAGGCGGCACCTACGATGAGAACAGCGTGTATATCAACGGCATCGAAATCTATCGCCCGCAGCTCATCAGTTCAGGGCAGCAGGAGGGTTTGAGTGTCATCAACCCCGACATGGTCAAGGGCGTGAGTTTCTCGACGGGTGGCTTCAATGCCGAGTATAGCGACAAGATGTCGTCGGTGCTCGACATCACCTACAAGGAACCCGAGGCTTTCGAGGGTTCACTTGCAGCAAGCCTGCAGGGCGGCAGTCTGTCGATAGGTCAGGCCAGCAGCAAATTCTCTCAGCTGCATGGTGTGCGCTACAAGCGCAACTCGTCGCTGCTGGGCTCGATGGACTCGAAGGGTGAATATGACCCCCAATACCTCGACTACCAGACTTTTATCACACTGAAGCCCAGCGACAAATTCAAAATGTCGTTCCTAGGCAATGTGTCGATCAACGACTACCGATTCACACCCAAGAACCGCGAGACGAGCTTCGGTACCTCACAAAATGCCAAGTCGTTTCTCGTGTATTTCGACGGTCATGAGAAAGACAAGTTCCAGACCTACTTCGGCGCCCTCTCACTCACCTACAGTTTCAAAAAGGGCAACGACATCACACTGCTCGGCTCGGCTTACCAGACCAACGAGCTGGTCGCTTACGACATTCACGGCGAATACTGGCTTGATGCCGCAGGCACCAGCGCCGGCGAGGAATCGATAGGCGGTGAACTGGGTGTGGGCAAGTATCATGAGCATGCCCGTAACAGGCTTCGCATCAAGGTGATGAATATAGGGCTTAAAGGAAACATCTCTATCAGCCACAACAATTTCACCTATGGTTTCAACTTGCGCCGCGACGACATCTACGAACGCTCGCGCGAGTGGCAATGGCGCGACTCGGCCGGCTACTCCCTGCCCCACTTGCCCAACGAGGTGAATGTGATTTCTAATCTGGCATCGCACAACGACCTGAAGACCACCCGTTTCTCGGGATTTGTGCAAGACACCTATAAATTATATATGGATGCCGGCATGCTCACGGTGAACCTGGGCTTGCGTGTGTCGTACTGGGACTTCAACAAGGAGACACTGTTCTCGCCGCGCTTCAGCATTGGCTACGTGCCAGCACGCAACAACCGCTTCTCACTGCGCCTTGCGGGCGGCATCTACTACCAGTCGCCCTTCTACAAGGAATACCGCATCGAGCGCACCGACGAACTGGGCAACAACTACATTGAGTTGAACCGCGACATCAAGTCGCCGCGCAGCATACACGCCATTCTGGGAGGCGACTACACCTTCCGTGCCATGAACCGACCCTTCAAGTTCACTACTGAGGTCTATTACAAGAATTTGTCTAACCTCATTCCCTACGAGGTAGATAACCTCAAGCTCGTGTATTCAGGAACCAACAGTTCCAAAGGTTACATTGCCGGTATCGACATGAAGTTCTTCGGCCAGTTTGTGGAGGGAACCGACTCGTGGATTAGCCTCTCGCTGATGAAGACGCAAGAAACCCTCAACGGCGTGAAGGTGCCGTTGCCTACCGACCAGCGTTACAGCGTGGCCATCTTCTTTACCGACTACTTCCCCAACCATCCACGCTTCAAGTTCAGCCTCAAGGGCATCATCTCCGATGGTCTGCCCACCACCTCGCCGCGCATGACACGCGATGTGGCCTACTTCCGCCAGCCCGCCTACAAGCGCGTGGATGCCGGTGTGAGTTTCGAACTCGTGGGCAAGGAACACCGGCCGTCGTCGGGCTTCCTGAGCCACTTCAAGAGCATTTGGCTGGGTGTGGATGTGTTCAACCTGCTCGACATCTCCAATGTGAGCAGCTACTACTGGGTGACCGACGTCAACGCCATTCAGTATGCCGTGCCCAATTACCTCACCCGCAGGCAAATCAACGCACGCATATCAATGACCTTCTGATGTGAGCCTCACAAAAAAACAGGGCAAAACCTTGTTTCTTGTGCATAAAAATGCTAACTTTGTGAAATTCAAAATCCAATAATTATAAACCACTTAAACTCTTTTCAACATGGCTAATCTGGCTACAAAACCTTATGTAATAGGTATTGACATGGGCGGCACCAACACCGCCTTCGGTATCGTAGACGCTCGCGGCAACGTGATTGCCAGCGACTCAATCAAGACCGGCAAACACAGTGACATCAACGACTACATCGATGAACTCTACACCGAAATCACCCGCATCATTGTGGCTAACGACGCTGTAGACAAAATCAACGGCATTGGTATCGGTGCTCCTAACGCCAACTATTATACCGGCATTATCGAAGACGGCGTGAACCTGCCCTGGCCCACTCCCATTCCACTGGCTGAACTCATCACCGAGAAATTTGGCATTCCCTGCGTCATCACCAACGACGCCAATGCTGCCGCCATCGGCGAAATGACCTACGGCGTAGCACGTGGCATGAAAGATTTCATCATGATTACACTGGGTACCGGTGTGGGTAGCGGCATCGTCATCAATGGACAGATGGTGTACGGCCATGACGGCTTTGCCGGCGAGCTGGGCCACGTGGTGATGAAACGCAACAACGGTCGCATGTGCGGCTGTGGACGCACGGGCTGCCTCGAGGCCTACTGCTCGGCAACGGGTGTGGCACGCACAGCACGCGAGTTCCTCGACATTCGCACCGACGAGTCGAAACTGCGCGAACTGGATGCCGACAAGATTACCTCAAAAGACGTGTATGACTGCGCCGTTGCTGGCGACAAGCTGGCCAAGGAAATCTTCGAGTACACCGGCACCATTCTAGGCGAGGCACTTGCCGACTTCACCACCTTCTCGAGCCCCGAGGCATTTGTGCTCTTCGGCGGTCTGACCAAGAGTGGCGATCTCATCATGAAACCCGTGCGTGACGCCTTCGAGAAAAATGTGATGAAGGTGTTCAAGGGCAAAGTGAAAATCCTCATCTCTGAACTCAAGGAAAGCGATGCCGCCGTGCTTGGCGCATCGGCCCTGGGCTGGGAAGTGAAAGAGTAACGTGTGGCATAACTGCTACAATAGCACGAGGGGAGCGACAATCGCTCCCCTCGTTTTTGTTTCGCCTGTGTGACGTTGCGATTACTGCTGCGTGTTCAGGATGATGTTGATGATAAGGGTCACATCCATCACGTTCACGTCGCCACTACCGTTCACGTCGGCGTTAGCTTCGTTGAACGGGTTGGGATTCTTGCCCAGAATGAAGTTGATCACAGTGGTCACATCGTTCACATCCACCTTGCCGTCGGCATTGGCATCGCCTGGAGTCACAGTCACGGGAGGTTCCCAGCCTTCAGGTGGCTGAACGCCTATGAGCATCTCGTGATCCCAGTTGAAGTGTAACTCGTCGCCCTCGCGATGCGTCACGTTCAGAGCTGTCGACACAAACCAGCCGTCGCAGGTGCCATACCAGCCAAAGTTGAAGTGGAACTTACCATCGCCACTCAAGCCGTCGCAAATAAAGGCGTGGCCACCCTCAGAATAGTCGTCGGCCGAATATAGAATGGGGCGACCAGCCAAAAGCTCGGTCCTCATCATCTCCTCCCACTCAGCTGTGGTGTAACTACCATACATATAGCCATTTTTCCGAACATCTTGAGCCGAGGAACGATAACCGAATGCTTTCATAGCTGCCAGCTGATCGGAAGTGTAGGCGCCACTGCCCTCGGGGCTGTAGCTCATTTCTACCGCCTGACCACAATAGCGCGACAGTTTTGCTACCTCCTGTGCCTGGGCATCGGTATAGGTGTCCTGCACCAGGGTGCTGGTGTTGTAGTCCCAGTGGCAATAGCTGTCGAGCATGAGGTTGTAGTCGAACGTGGTAGCGGGCAGAGCGGGCACATATCCACCTATATTATAGCAATAGTACGAAGCCACACCGTTGCACTCCTGCGGATACTGCCAGTACTTCATCACCTGGGCCATAGCGGTTGCCACGCAACCCACCACGCAGTACTCATTTTGATAAAGCGGGCACTGCAGGTAGTAGGGCATTTCCTGACCCCATGTGGTCTTGATGAGCGGAGCCACTACCTCCTTAAGGTTTCCTGAGCTCTCGACGCGCACAAGATCGTCGGCAGTATAGGTCTGCAAGTATTCAATCTCGCGTTTGTAACTGTTGAGCAGCCCCTTGAAGTTGTAGGGCAGATTGCTGAAGTCGAGCCTACCCTGGTCGCTGTAGCCCAGCACTGTGGCGGCGCGGTCTTCGCCTGCTATGATAATCCAGCCACCACCTTCGAGGTTATACACATAGTAGTCATTGGCGCCGGCAACAGCCTTCGATGCCTCGACATGAGTAAGCGACAACTGTGCACCAGCAGCCGCATTGAACTTGCCTGCCGATGCTTGTTGGCGAATGAAACTGCTAGCTGCGCTACGTGCTGCCACTTCATCGATGTTGCCTGCTGTAGCCAGTTGTGACACCGCAACAGCCACCAAGGCAATAAATGCCTTGAGCACATAATTCCTTTTCATGGTGTGCTATAATAATTACAGGTTGGGGTTGATTTTGTTCCACTCGCTGATGGGCGGCACAATGTTGAGCGTAACCAGTTCGTCGCGCATCTTGCACAGGTGCTCATAGCTTGCGTCGAGCTTGGCATTCTCCTCGGGAGTGCCCTGCGGAACCTCGTAGCTCACACCGTTCACATCGAGTGTGGTCTTCATTGCCATCATAATGTGGTTATACTTCTCGTTGTTCACATAGGTGCCAACGGGGAAGCGGAATTTCTCGCCACCCATGACCGAACGAATCATTTCGACCGACAGGTAAGAGGGGCTCTGGAACGAGCTGCGGCCGCGCAGCTTGATGATGGCAGCACCACCTTGTGTCACATGGTGTTTCATCTCTTCCCACTCCTCGACGGGGAATTCGTCGGTACCGATGATGTCGGTGAGCTTGCGGCCGGCAACCTCAACATGGCTGCCAAACACTGCCATCTGTTCGCCGTGGCCACCATAGGTAGCGCAACCTGTGATTTCGTTCTGCATCACGCCAAATTTCTTGGCAAGTGCACTCTGCAAGCGGGTGGTGTCGAGAGCGGCGAGGGTTGTCACCTGTGAGGGCTTCAGACCCGAGTAGAGCAGCGTCACCAGACCCGTGAGGTCGGCGGGATTGAAGATAATCACCACATGTTTCACATCGGGGCAATATTGCTTGATGTCCTTACCCAGGCCCTCGGCAATCTCACAGTTACCCTTGAGCAGATCTTCGCGAGTCATGCCCTCCTTGCGGGGAGCACCACCCGACGAGATGATATATTTAGCGTTAGTGAAAGCTTCCTTAGCATCGGTGGTAGATGTGATTTTCACATTGTCGAAACCACTCTGCAGCATTTCCTCGGCCACACCCGTGGGGGGGAACACATCGTAGAGGCAAATGTCGTTAGTCAGGCCCATCATCAGGGCAGTTTGAACCATGTTAGAGCCAATCATGCCGGCTGCGCCGACGATTACCAGTTTGTCGTTTGTTAAAAATTCCATATCAATTGAATCTTTTTTTATGATTGTAAATATAATTTTTCACTTATAAAGCAAACGCAAAGATAGTCATTTATTTCATGAAAAGCAATTTTTATAACTACGTTATACTTTTTTAGTTTTTCAGTGACTGATTTTCAACCAATCAGGGTTCACACATTATGAAAAAAGCATTAACTTTGCACCATTCGATATGGAACAGGAATTTGCTTCAACGCTACTCGAGAACGCCGTGGCACAGTTTGCCAAGCTGCCCGGCATAGGCCGCAAGACTGCCTTGCGGCTGGTGCTGTATCTGCTCAAGCGCGACCCCGCCGAGGCGCAGCAGTTTGGCGAGGCCATCATCAGGCTGCGCAACGAGATCCAGTACTGCCACGTGTGTCACAACATCAGCGAGACGGCCACCTGCCCCATCTGCGCCAATCCCAACCGCGACACCTCCACGGTATGCGTGGTCGAGAATGTGAAGGACGTGATGAGCATCGAGAACACCCACCAGCACCACGGGCTCTACCACGTGCTGGGCGGACTCATCTCGCCCATGGATGGCATCGGGCCACAAGACATTGAAATCGAGAGTCTGGTGCAGCGCGTGGCGCAAGGCGACATCAAGGAGGTGATACTGGCGCTGAGTGCCACCATGGAGGGCGACACCACCAATTTCTACATTTTCCGTCGGCTGGCACCCTACCCCGACGTGAAAATCACTATGCTGGCACGCGGTGTGAGCGTGGGCAACGAGATCGAATATACCGACGAACTTACCCTGGGCCGCTCCATCCTGAAC
>JAEEGI010029163.1_pt1 | contig 10450 bp, 7 predicted proteins | sample 8958751 | NCBI WGS metagenome assembly JAEEGI01 (sample SAMN16246545, study PRJNA631951) | gut metagenome | biome: gut microbiome; feature: rumen; material: KS-attached | host: Bos | place: Iran: Karaj | collected 2018-10 | reverse complement strand
TAACGAAGAAGGTCTTCGACTGCATCGAGGCGAACGCCGACCTGTGCCGGGTCATGATCGGGCCGTACGGCGACCGCGAATTTGCGCGGAACCTGATCTGCGAGAGCAAGATCTGCAGCATCCGGAGCTGTCGGCGGTTCTTCCCGAACGCCGAAGAGTGGCGGATCAACACCTACGTGACCTTCGTTTACGGCGGCTGCTATGCGCTGATGGAGCGCTGGCTGCGCGACGGGATGGTCGAGAAAGCGGCTGCGGTCGCCGATGCGGCGGAGAAGATCATGGAAAACGGCGTCGGATTTTTGCGGCAGGAGGGCGGCCATGCGGTTTGAAACGTATCTGTTCGACCTGTACGGCACGCTTGCCGACATCTGCACGGACGAAGGGCCGTCCGTGTTCTGGGAGGGCGCGGCGGCGGACGCCGAGGGCTTCGGCGCGCAGGTTTCCGCCGAGGCGCTGCGCGCGGAATATCTGCGGCTCTGCGCGGACGAGGTGCGTCTCCGCGCAGGGACCGAGCCGGAGGTGCCGGAGGAATTCGTCGAGCCGGAGCTTCTGAACGTATTCAGGCGCCTGCTCCCGGTCGGCGCGGACGCCGAAGCGTTTGCAAGGGCATTCCGCAAGCGCTCGACGCTCTGGATCCGGCCGATGAAAAACGCGCTCGAAACGCTGGACGCGCTGAGAGAGCGCGGCGCAAAAACGTATCTGCTCTCCAACGCGCAGTCGTGCTTCACGCGGTTCGAGCTTTCCGCGCTGGATTTAAGCCGCCGTTTCGACGGGATCGTGCTGTCCTCGGACGCGGGCATGAAAAAACCGTACCGCGGGCTTTATGAGCTGCTGCTTTCGCGGTACGGGATCGACCGAGACGCCGCGGTCATGGTCGGAAACGACGCGGTCGCGGACATTGCCGGCGCGCACGGCGCGGGGCTCAGGAGCTTTTATATCCATACGTGGCAGTCCGGGGCGCGTCCGGCGTCGCTCCCGGAGGACTGCGTTGAGATCGGGGATCTTTCCGAGCTGATCTGATGCTTTGCCTTTCAAAACCGCGCGGAACGCCTTCGTCCTGCCGCGCAGCGTACATCAAAAGCGGCTGTCTTCCGACAGCCGCTTTGCATAATGCGCGTTATTGCTTTTTGAAGACGAACAGGCCCATTTCTTCAATGTCGATGGTCAGAAGGTCGCCGTCGAACGTGCAGGGCGTTTCTTCGCCGTTGATCAGAAGCTGACCGTTTACCGCCGTGTAGGTAAAATCGGTGTTGTCGGCCTTGCCGCCGTAAGCGATCGACAGCGTGCCGGTGCCGTCCGCGTTGAACGTGATCTCCATGGTCATGCCGAGGGAGAGCATCATCTCCACATACTCCTGCGTTTCGTCGCTCCCGGCACTGAGCGCCCAGACGCCGACGATATCCGCGCCGTCGATCGTCGACGGCTCCGCCGTTTTCTGTGTGCGCGCTTCGTCCGGGATCACGATCGCGGGAACTGCGTTGATCTGCGATATCGTATACTCGACGATCGCGGAGTCGATCTTGAATTCAAAGGTGATGCCGTTGCCGTATTCGGCGAGCATCTGCTTCATGTAGCGCTGCATCAGCGTCTGCATGGCGTCGTTCATGTCCAGGCGGTAACGGACGACGTACCCCGTTTTGCTGTCGACGTTGACGGTGAAGGGAATGTCGTCAAGATCCTTCATCAGCTCGTCCAGGCTCATGCCGCCGCCCATGGATTCGAGGAGATTGAGACCGGAGTCGGTCAGAGAGTCCGAAGAAAGCGTGCCGGTGAAGACCGTCGTTTCCGTGCCGTCGACGGTGTCGACGCCGGTCCGGTCGAGCGTTTTGACAAAGCTTATCCAATTTTTGAGGATCGCGTCGGGGTCCGCAAATGCGGTCGAAGTGTCGCCCCGTTCCCAGGTCTTGCCGCCGTCTTCGGATTGATAGAAAACGACGGCGTCGTCCGCGACCTCGGCATAGAGCAGCATGCTCTGCTTCTGGCCGCCCGTTTCCATATCGCCCTCCATCCGGATGACTTCGGGATCCTTTTGCCGGTCGATCCGGAGGTCGCCCTTGATCGCCAAGCTCTGATCGCCGCCGAGCGTCGCAGAGACGATGCGCATGATGACGTCGATGGTCAAATCGATGTGCAGCGACTGCGCTTCCTCGGTTTTTGCGAACGCATCGGAAAGCATTTGCTTCGCGTCGACAGGCTCGTCCTCGGGCTCGGGCGCGCGCTCCAGCGTGACCGTAAAGGCGATGCCGTTCATGGAGTATTCCAGCGTGATCGTGTCGTCCTCAAAGAGGAAGGGGATCTCGACGCCCTGATAGGTCACGGTGCTGCCGTTGAAGGCGATCTCCTCTTTGAAATTCGGATAGGAGGGCGAGGTCACCGTGCCGGTGTACTCGCTGTTCAGCGTGACGAGGAGGTCGAAGCCGTAGGACTTGATCTCGTTCTCCGAAAGCACATAGTCGCCCGCCGCGATCTTCGCCGTCTTCCATGTGCCGATGAGCTCTGCGGGATCCGCCGGAATGATCTCCGGCATACGCTCCAGCTTCACCTTGAAGGTAAGGCCGCTCAGCGGGTATTCGAGCGTGATCGCTTCGCCGTCGAAGGCGTAGGGGATCTCGACGCCGTTATAGTTTACAGATGCGCCGTCAAAGGTGATCGCCGCGGAAAAGTCCCGATCGGAAACGGAGGTCACCGTGCCGGTGCCGTCGTCGAGAAGCTCGACAACGAGGTCGAACCGGTAGTAGCGCATCTCGTTTTCCGAGAGGACGTGTCCGTCGGCAGCGACGTCGGTCACCTTCCAGGTCCCGACCGGCGCTTCCGCATCCGGCACAGGCTCGGCGATCGGTTCCGGCGTGGGTATCGGGGTGGGCTCTGCGGTCGGCGCCGGTTCGGGCGCGTCGCCCTGCCGCGTCAGCCGAATGGAGTATACGGCGTTGTTGTAGGGGTAATCCACGAGGATCGCGCCGTCGCGCAGCGTAAAGGCGTATTCCTTGCCGAGATAGGCCGCGGAGGAATCGGTATAGGTGATCTTCTGCGTGCCGAGCGATTCAAAGCCGTTCACGGAAACAGTGCCGGTGCCGTCTGCATACAGCGTCACGACAAGGTCGAATCCGGAACTGCGCAGTTCCTGCGAAGACAGCACGGCGCCGTCCTTCATCACGTCGCTGACCGTCCAGACGCCGGGAAGCACGGTCTCCTGCTTCGGGGCTTCGGTCGGTCCCTGTTCTTCGATGGCGGGTTCTTTTCTGCAGCTGCAGCCGACGACCAGCGCGAGCGTCATCAGCACAGCCATCAGCATTGCGATCCGTTTCTTCATACGCGTTTTCTCCTTTTGTTCGGGTACAAAATCAGTATATAACGGATCCGCCGGGCCTGTCAAGAAACATGCGGGAAACCGTCGGAACGGCGCAGAAAAACCTCAGAAATTTCACAAAGAAAAAGAAGGATTTTTCGTTCCGACGGCGTATATAAAGAAAGTAAGACTAAGAAAGTGAGACTAAGAAAGTAAGACTAAGAAAGTAAGACTAAGAAAGTAAGACTAAGAAAGTAAGACTAAGAAAGTGAGACTAAGAAAGTGAGACTAAGAAAGTAAGAGAGGAAAGTGAGACTAAGAAAGTAAGACAGGGAAGTAAGAAAAGGAAGTGAGAGTCTCACTTACCTATTATAATAGCTATTATAATAACTGTTAAAGAACAAAAGAAAAAAGAGTCTCACTTACCTATTATAATAGCTATTATAATAACTGTTAAAGAACAAAAGAAAAAAGAGTCTCACTTACATAGCTATTATAATAGCTATTAAAGAATAAAAGAAAAAAAGAGTCTCACTTACTGTTATAATAATAGCTATTATAACAGCGATCAGGAAAAAGAGTCTCGCTTATCTGCGGACGCTTTCGGGCGTCCGCAGAAACGATGCAAATGAGAAGTCATAAGAAACCGGCGGGCCTTATGAGCCCGCCGATTCAAATACAGAAGGAAAAAACCTCAGCTCTCCTTTTTCGACATAAAGAAGGAAACGACGAAGCCCGCCGCAAGGCAGAGGACCGCGACCGGAATGAACCACCACTGCGCAAGGCTTGCGCCGAACGCGGGACCGAAGCACTTTGCCTTCAGGAAGATCGCGTAGGGCGAGGCGAGCATCAGCGCGAGGATGCCGTAATAGGTCGGCGTCGGATGCTTGTCAAGGAGCCAGCGGATCGCCTTCGATACCAGCAGAAGGCCCAGAATGATACCGATCCCGAACGGGATCAGCACCAGAAGGTGCGGACCCATCTCGGCGAAGTTCATCGTAAGCAGGCAGACCACGAAGCTCTTCAGGTGCATCATGACGCTGTTGTAGTAGCCGAGCACCAAAAGCACCATCGAGCCGGAAATGCCCGGCACGATCATCGTGCCCGCCGCGATAAAGCCGAGCAGCAGGGCAAGGAGCGCGCTCCATACGCCGTTGTTCAGCGCGTCGACCGAGCGGTAGGCGGGCGAGGCGACCGTTTCGCCGCTGTTTCTTGCGGTCAGCACAAGGCTGCTCCCTTCGATCGACAGATCAAAGACGTCCTCGGTTCCGAGGGTGTAATACACGCTTTTGTCGAGACTGCTGCGGAGCTTGTAGCCGTCCTCGGGCTTGCCGAACGTGCCGCCCGCGCTCTTGATCTCATAGACGGCGCGGGCCGGATCGCCGTTCTGCACGACGAGCGTATCCTGCGTTTCGTCGGCCATGACGATGCGTTCGCCGACGGACAGCGTATCGGTCGGGCCGAGGCGCTTGAAGGTCTCGTTCGTTGTGTCGTTCAGGTACGGCAGCAGCACCATCAGCGCGATCATCACGACCGCGACGAGGATGTAGCCCGGCTTCACCTTATGCCCCTTGATCTTTTTGAAGAGCATCGGCAGCGAGCCTAAAATCAGGCCCGAGAAGAGCAGGATCGTGAAGAACTCGAAATTCGCGAGCAGCCACGTGACGACGAACGACAGCGCGACGACGCCGAGCACGATGCCGAGCGCGTAGGGAATCAGCTTTTTGATCGCGGCGCGGCGGCGGGCCTTGTCCTTCGAGGTGATGGAGACGGCGTCCTCGTAGACGCCGATGGTGAGAAGCATCGAACCGCCGGAGACCCCGGGGATGACGATGGCGAGACCGACGAGCGTGCCCTTCAGCACGGCGACGATCCAATTCAGGATTTTCTTTGACGTATTCATGGTCCCATTGTACGGCGGCACGGGCGTTTCGTCAACCGTGCGGCCGGATTTATAACATCTTTTTTACAAACGTTCCCGGCGATCCGCGGGAAAAAACCGACCTCGCCGTCCGCGCCGCCGGACTGCATCCGCCGCGAATGTTTTTGAAATCGCCCCATTTGCGACAAATTCGGTTCACAATCGGGATCTATAATACGAACCGAAAAACGGATCGGAGGCGATCATATGGAATATGAAAGAACAAAAAAGACCGGCGTCGGCACCGCGGTGCTGCTCACCTGCTCGGTGATGGCGCTGATCATCGGCTTGTTTTCGGGCGTTTTCATGATGTACCGCGCCGCAAAGCAGGACCGCGAGGCGGAGGCGATTAAGGCGGCGGCGACCCCGGAAAGGATCGCGGAAACGACGCAGCAGCGGATCGACACGGCCGCGGAGCTGCCGACCCCTGCCGCAGCCTCGACGGAGACGGTGACGGTCGAGCCGGAACAGACGGCGACGCAGTCCGCGGGCTTTGCCTACGACGGGCAGTATACCCGCGCGCAGGTCGTGGAGCTCTGCGCGCCGAGCGTCGTGGGCATCGACGGCGTCTTTGAAGTGTCCGTTTCCTACTGGGGCCAGCGGCAGACGTACGAGCAGTCGGGCAGCGGCAGCGGCGTGATCCTGACGGAGGACGGCTATATCGCCACCTGCGCGCACGTCGTGGACGGCGCAAAGAGCCTGACCGTCACCCTGAACGACGACGTGAGCTATGAAGCGAGCATCGTCGGCGTCGATACGCGCAACGACCTTGCGATCATCAAGATCGAGGCGACCGGGCTTGTGCCCGCGACGCTCGGCGACAGCGACATGCTCACCGTCGGCGAGGACGTGATCGCGATCGGCAATCCTTTGGGCGAGCTTCGCGGCACGGCGACCGGCGGCATCATCTCGGCGGTCAGACGCAGCATCACGGTCGAGAATACGGAGATGGAGCTGATCCAGACCGACGCGGCGATCAGCCCGGGCAATTCCGGCGGCGGGCTCTTCAACGCATCCGGGCGGCTTGTCGGCATCGTCAACGCAAAGGTGTCCGACACCAGCGCGGAGGGCCTCGGGTTTGCGATCCCGGTCAACAGCGTGGTCAAGGAGATCAACGATCTGCTGCACTACGGCTACGTCACCGGCCGCGCGTATCTCGGCGTCCGCACGCAGAACGTATCGCTTTCGAACGGCTACTTCTCGTACGGCGGAACGCGCTGCGTGCAGATCACGGAGGTCGTTTCGGGCAGCGCCGCGGACGCCGCGGGGCTTCAGGCGGGCGATCTGATCCTTGCGATCGACGGCAAGACCGTTTCCTCGAACGACGACCTTTCCGATCTCATCGCGGGCTACAACGCGGGCGACACGGCGACGCTGACCGTCCGCCGCGACAACAGCCGCACCGAGATCCGGGTGACCTTCGGGGAGTACGTGCCGGACAAGGGATAACGACGGCAGCAGGCCGGAGCGACGCTCCGGCTTTTTTCTATATCGGAACACGTTTCGGGACGGCGAACGCCGTCTTTTTTTTGTTGCGCCGCGATCGGAAAAAAGGGGTTCCGTCCCGTAAAGCGGACAGCGAAATGTGAACTTTTTTCAGGAAATTTCGGGGGTGTTTTTGTTGTATGCTGTGTACAGCGAAAGACAGGAGGCATGAGCATGAACAAACGGACGGAACGGATGGCCGACGCGATCGGGGCGTATTTTGCGGCCTGCGACGCAACGCGCGAGCGTCGCGAGCTGAAAAACGGCGGAACGGAAGAGAGACAGATCCCCTACACCCTGTTCGGTCTTGCGCGGGCGGTGCAGCTGACGCCGGAGGAAGTGCTCGCGGCGTTTCACACCGAGGCGCGTTCCAAGGAGAACGCGATCCTGCGCGACGCGGTCCTGAGGGTTGCCGCCTACACGCTCGAGCGGGCGCTGCTCGGAGAGCTCAACTATCAGTCGGCGCTGGAAGCGATCCGGTCGATGGGGCTCTCGGGCGGCGCGGAGAAGACGGACGGCGCTCTGGAGATCGTTCTGGACGACGCGGCGGGGAGGTATTCGAAATGATCCTGCATCTTCCGGGCACGCCGAACCCGAAACAGGAGCAGTTCTTCCTCGCGGACGCGCGGCACATCGCCTACGGCGGGGCGCGCGGCGGCGGCAAGTCGTGGGCGATGCGCCGGAAATTCGTGCTCCTTGCCTTTCGCTATGCGGGGCTCAACCTGCTGCTTCTGCGCCGGACGCTGCCGGAGCTCAACGAAAACCACGTGCTCCCGCTGCAAAGGGAGCTTGCGGGCGCCGTGCAGTACCACGCGACGCAGCGCGCGTTCCTGTTCCCGAACGGCAGCCGGATCAAGCTCGGCTACTGCGACCGCGAGGCGGACGTGTTCCAGTATCAGGGACAGGAGTACGACGTGATCGGGCTTGAGGAGGCGACGCACTTCACCGAGACGCAGATGCAGTTTCTGACCACCTGCAACCGGTCGGTGCGCGAGGACTTTGCGCCGCGCATGTACTACACCTGCAACCCCGGCGGCGTGGGGCATGCGTGGGTGAAGCGGCTGTTCATCGACCGCGATTACCGCAACAGCGAGCGGGCGGCGGATTATGTGTTTATCCCGGCGCGGGTCACCGACAACCCGGTCCTTCTGCACAGCAATCCGCAGTACCTCGAGACGCTCGAGAATCTTCCCGAGCATCTCAGAAAGGCCTACCTTGACGGCAACTGGGACGTCCTGGAAGGACAGTTCTTCCAGGAATTCGACCGCGACCGGCACGTCGTACGCCCAACGAGGCTCCCGATGGAGTGGAAGCGCTTCCGCGCAATGGATTGGGGCTACAACGATCCGTGCTGTGTACTGTGGTTTGCCGTCGCCCCGGAGGGCAGGCTGTACGTGTACCGCGAGCTGTACCTTCGAAAGACGCTGTCGAGCGAGATCGCAAAGCGGGTCAGAACGCTGTCGGAGGGCGAACGCATCGCCTACACCGTCGCGTCGCCCGACGCGTGGCAGCAGCGTGGGCTGAAGGGCGCGGAGGGCGAGAGCATCGCCGAGGTGTTCGGCCGCAACGGCGTGCCGCTTCTGCCGGCGGACAACGCCCGCGTTCCGGGATGGCAGCGCGTTCGCGAAGCGCTTGCCGATTCCGGGGACGGCACGCCGGAGCTTCGGATCTTCGAGACCTGCCGCAACCTCATCCGCACGCTGCCGACGCTGACCTTCGACGCGCACGACTGCGAGGACGTGTCGGATCTTTGCGAGGACCACGCGCCGGAAGCGCTGCGCTACGGGCTGATGAGCCGTCCGCGTCCCGCCGCCGCGGAGGCAAAGAAGCGCGTCTATCGCTATGACCCGCTTGCGGGCATGCTGCAGGAAAGCCCGGGCTTCCGGGGGCTGTGAATCAATGAATTGCGCTCCGCGCATGAATTGACCGGCGGTCATGAATTGTGCCGAAGGCACATGAAGAATCAACCAGAAAGGAATTATGATGAAACCAAGACAATCCGAAACCAAACGGCGGTTAGCCGAAGAAGCGACTGCGCTGTTCAACGAGTTTCGCAACGCATACGCAAACGAGTGGCGGCGTCAGGAGCACAATGAGCGGATGTATCGCGGGGAGCATTGGTACGACGTGCCGGTGACCGATCCCAACGAGCCGCGTCCGGTCACGCCGATCCTGCAGTCCACGATCGAGAACGTGTCGGCGGACCTTGCGGATCAGACGCCGGAGGCGGTCATCGAGCCGGAGAGCGCGGCGGACGCCTATGCGGCGCAGGTCATCGACGCGGTGATCCGCAGAAACCACGACGCGGCGTCGTACCCGGTCGAGTACCGCAGAATGATCCATGACCTGCTGGTCGGCGGCTGGTGCGTGCAGGAGGTCGGCTACGACAGCGCGGAAAACGGCGGCCTTGGCGGCGCGTTCATCCGTCACGTCGACATCCGCAGCATCCTCGTCGATCCGCTCGTCACCGATCTCCAGGACAGCCGCGCGGTGTTCAAGCTTGCGCTGCGTCCGAAGGCGTGGATCGAAGCGCACTATCCCGACGTCTATCCGCTGATCGAATCCCGTCCGACGAACGACGCGGAGCTGATCACCGACGAGATCCTTTCGCCGGATCCCAAAAACGCCTGCCTGCTCATCGAATACTGGCGGCGCGAATACGACGCGCAGGACGACGTGACCCGCGTGCACATGGCGCTGCTCTGCAACGGCGTTGTGCTCGAGGACAGCCGCGACGTCAAGCCCGAGGGCTATTTTTCACACGGTCGATACCCGTTCGTACTGACTACGCTTTACCCGCGAAAGGGGAGCGCTCTCGGCTTCGGCGTCGTCGATCTGTTCGGCACGATGCAGCGCTATGCGGACAAGCTCGATCAGCTCGTGCTGAAGAACGCGTTCCTGGCGTCGCGCAACAAGCTGCTGGTCACCGACGCGTCCGGCTTCGATCCGGACGATCTCCGCGACTGGTCCAAGGACGTGCACACCGGCGAGAACCTGAACGGCGTGACGTGGATGACCACCGCGCCGCTGCCGAACTATCTGCTCTCCTACATCCGGTCGATCCGCGAGGACATCAAGGAGGAGAGCGGCGCAAACGACTCCTCGCGCGGAGCGGCGCCGAGCGGCGTGACCGCGGCGCGCGCGATCGAAGCGCTGCAGGAGATGAGCACCAAGCGTGCGCGCATGGCGTCCGACCTTCTGCACGAAGCGTTCCGCGAGTCGGTGCGCATGGAGATCGAAACGGAGCGCGAGTTCAACTGCTATCTGCGTCCCGTGACGGTCACGGTCGACGGCGAGCCCAGAGAGGTCTTTTTCGACAGCGACGTGCTTCTTAAAAACGCGCCGGGCGGCGTGCAGCTGCCGATCGAGTTCCTGATCTCGATCAAGGCGGTCCGGCGCAGCCGCTTTGCCGCCGCCGCGCAGAACGAGCGCGTCATGAGCCTGCTGTCGCTCGGTGCAGTCACCAGGGAGCAGGCGATCTCCCTCATGGTATTCGAGGGAAAGGAACAGGTGCTGAAAGGCATGCGGGAAGCGGCAAACGAGATCGAACCGCTGTTTCCCGAACGAACCAAAAAGAAACGATTCGGAGGTAAACTATGATCTTTAAGAAGAAACCGGAACCCGAAGCGATCGAGCCGATCGAAGCCGGGGAGGAGAACCCGTTCATCGACGCGGCGAACGCGCTTGCGGAGATGGAACGGAACGGCGAGCTGCCGGAGGGCTTCGACCTTTCCGAGGCAGTCAAGGACTATGCGTTC
>JAEEGI010029162.1_pt1 | contig 10450 bp, 14 predicted proteins | sample 8958751 | NCBI WGS metagenome assembly JAEEGI01 (sample SAMN16246545, study PRJNA631951) | gut metagenome | biome: gut microbiome; feature: rumen; material: KS-attached | host: Bos | place: Iran: Karaj | collected 2018-10 | reverse complement strand
TGCTCTTTCAAGATGGTTAAGTGCTACATCAGCGGCTTCTATAGCTTCTTGTATTTCTCTTGTTCTCATATCGTACATAGCAGTTTCTCCATAAATAAACAGATGAGTTCTTACTAATACTATAGTAAGACAAAGAATCCCCCAAATATATGACAAATGTAGTGTAAAAAGCCCTGCTATTTTCCTTTTTTAGAAAAAATAGCTTAGAAGGTCTTTTATGCCATAGGATGTTGTAAATATGGGCGTAAATATGTACGTCTTTGCAAACCTTCAAACCTTCAAACCGTGGATGGAGTCCTTTTTATTGGATAGGTTTAAGAGGCATAATAGTATTGTGGAATATGAGGCAGCTTACGATTGCACGCTTGAAAATCTGATAGGACATCATTAAAATCTGTCAGGAAACGATTGAATTTAGCGAACGCGTAATTGCTGGATGACTAAGTGAGTATAATATGATATCCTTATTAGTGGTTGATATGCATTTATGATAACGGTTCGGAGGAGACCAGAATGCAGATAAGTTATAAAAAATTATGGAAGCTTTTGATTGATAAGGATATGTTGAAAAAAGATTTGGCTGCAAAAGCAGATATCAGTTCTACATCAATTGCAAAGCTTTCCAAGAATGAAAATGTAAATACAGAAATATTAAGAAAAATATGCACAGCTTTAGAATGTGACATTTCAGATATTTGTGAAATGATTGAAGAAAAATAAGACAGGAGAGTAAGGTTATGAAAGTAGTATCGTTTTTTAGCGGAATTGGGGGATTGGATAAAGGCTTTTCTGATGCTGGTTATGAAGTGGTATGGGCAAATGATTTTGATAAATATGCGGTAGAGACATACAAAGCAAATTACGACAATACTATTGTTCTCGGGGATATCAACGCCATAGACTTAGATGAAATACCAGATTGCGACGTAATAATCGGGGGATTCCCTTGCCAACCTTTCAGCATGATGGGAGAACAGCGAGGATTTGAAGATGCTCGTGGAACTTTATTCTTCAGAATCGCAGAGGTTATAAAAGATAAGATTGATAAAGGCCATAAACCCAAAGTTATTGTTCTTGAAAATGTAAAAGCGTTACGTACACATGATCATGGAAGAACATTTTCTACTATAAAGAGAATTTTGGAAGAGGATCTAGGATATAAAGTCTATGATGAGATTTTAAATTCTGCTGAACACGGTGTACCGCAAACAAGAAACAGGACATATATAGTTTGCTTTGCCAATGAAGATGTTGAGTTTTCTTTCCCGGAGAAGGAAGATCTTACTAAAACCTTACAGGATGTTTTGGAACAAGATGTGGATCCTAAGTATTTCCTTTCAGAGAAGATACTACCAACTATTCTGTCCAATGGGACAGGAGGCTATCATGCAAAGTCAGAGATAGATTTAAAAGTAGCAAGACCTTTGTGTGCAACTATGGCAAAAATGCACAGGGCATGTCAGGACAATTATGTAACGCAGAGAGGAAAGGTGAGAAGGCTTACTCCAAGAGAATGTGCACGTCTTCAAGGCTTCGATGATTCGTTTGTGATTCCTGTTTCGGATTGCCAGGCATATAAGCAATTTGGAAATGCTGTTACAGTTAATGTTTCAAAGGCAGTTGCGGAGTCGGTTAGGACAAGTCTTGAAAATGTGGGAGAGTGGGCATAAATATTATGAATTTCCAGAACGATGTTACTGAGATTGTTTCATTTATAAATAGTGGATTAGCGAATAGTGCTGACAGTTATGAAAACACTTTGAAAAAGTTTACTACAGAGACTGGAGAAAAGTATTTAGACGAAAGAGCAGCTTATATACTAGACAATATTGAATCAGATGATGAATTGAAACGGGCATTTCTTAGACTCGAGAAGTATTGTCAATGTGTGAATGAGTGTGAAAAGTGTGTTGTAAAGAAGTATTGCAATACCTTTATCAAGATGGTGAGACATGCAGCTGATTTAGATGCTTTGCAGATGGTCGATTTGTTCTGTGGAGCAGGAGGCCTTTCTCTGGGGTTCTCACAGGAAGGCTTCGTTACAGCCCTGGCAAATGATATAGAGGAGTGCTGCGTTGATACATATGCGCACAACCACCCTGAGACACCCAGAGACCATATAGTGCTTGGTGACATCAGGTTAGTAACTGATCATTTAGAAGAACTGCTGCAAGGTAAAAATGTGGATATAGTTGTTGGCGGACCACCATGTCAAGGATTTAGCATGGCAAATAGGCAGAGACTAATCGACGATCCCAGAAATCATTTATATAAAAGCTATGTCGAGATAGTTAAGCGTGTACAGCCCAAGTTCTTTGTCATGGAGAATGTTAAGGGCATGTTATCAGTTGCAAGCCAAGTAAAAGAGGATTTTAATAGCATTGGATATGAAGTTGAATATCATGTGCTTAATGCAAAAGACTTTGGAGTACCTCAGAATCGTGAAAGATTGATTTATATCGGAAACAGGATGGGCGTTGATAATGGGAAGATTTTTGATGACATTTTTGCATTATCGAACAGTATTCCGGATCATGTTCTCGGGGATGCCTTATATGGGCTGAGACCGTTAGAAGCATTAAGAATAAAAAATGCAACGGAACTGGATACTAAGGAGTCCGGCTATAAGATTGAGAAAAATCAAACGACAGATGTTAATGAATATGTTGATTACATAAATCAAGGAAGAGAGTGCGGAATCACTTTAAATCATAAGGCTCGTTATAACAATGATCGTGATATTGAAATCTTCGGAAGGATGTACCAAGGGGATAAATCCGATGATCCCAAAATTGCAGACATAATGCCATATAAAAGGCGGAATGGTATTTTTAAGGACAAGTATTTTAAGCTTGAAGAGAATAAAGTTAGTAAGACGATTACAGCACATATGAAATTTGACTGTAATATGTATATTCATCCTACGCAGGCTAGAGGACTAACTCCTAGAGAAGCTGCAAGGATACAATCGTATCCGGATGATTATTATTTTAGAGGTGCGTATACAAAGACATATATGCAGATAGGTAATTCTGTACCACCATTGTTAGGAAGGGCAATCGCAAGCTGTATCAAAAAATATATATAGGGGGCATGACTAAGGATGGCTAACCTGGGTTTAAAAGTATCAGATGTCATTAGCAAATTCTATGATGTAAGAGAAGACGATAGCATTAGGGGCATGTATGAGGTGAGAAAAAAAGGTGATCCTAATGGAGATTTGCTATGGTATTTTTTCTCAAGTAATAATGCAACGTATCATAGTTCGGGAAATGACTGTGTAATCAGGGATATCAATCAAAGCAATTCTAAGTATATTGATCGCCTTATTGCGGCATTTGAGAAAGCAAAAAATAAGGAAAAAAAGATTTTCTGGTTAGTCCTTGTCTATGGAGAAGGAATTGGATTGGTTCCTCAAGAGATGGAGTGGATGGCATCTGTTGAACCAAAGGTGGATTTCAATTCAATAACAGCCAGCCTCAGAATGACAAAGTATCCTAAAGGAAAAGGGATTGCTGGTGAATGGGAGCCTTGTTGCAAGCGTGTAGATCAGGATAAGTATTTTAATACGACCTTTATGAGCTGTAAGGATGAAGAAGGCGAATTTACTGATGCATATATGAAAGATTACTTTGAACTATATGATAATCGTCCTTATCGTGATCTGATTGAGGTCGAATACACTCCTGAAAATGATAACGAGGATATTTTTAAACATAACCTGTTTGGGATTCATATCACCGATAAAAATGATGCTCTTTCTGAGGATAATCCGCATGTATGTATTGGATGGTCAGACATGGGAGATATGTCTGGCATAAAAACAAGAGAAGGACTTGCTGCAGAGTTCGATAAACATTATTCGAAAAATGCTCGAGGAAAGGGGCAGGATGTTGGACAGCTTTGGAGATTTCTTAATGATGTAAAGGTCGGAGATTATATTATTTATGCAGAGAGCTCCGTCTTTCATATAGGTAGAATCGAATCAGATTACTATTATGAGGAAGTTTCTCGGGACGAACAGGATCCTGATTATACTAACAACAGAAAAGTTAAGTGGTTAAAGACAAATATTAGCAGAAAAGATATCTCAGAAAACTTCCACAAATCACTAATGACTGCTATGTCAATATTTTCTATCAATGATTATAAATCAGCAGTTTATGAATTATTACGAGGCACTTATAAGAAGGATGAATTGTCTGTAGAAGGTGAGAGGATGAAACCAAAGTATAAAACAAATGTACATGCTTCGATAGAAGATAGAAATAGAATAGTGTTTGGCGCGCCTGGAACAGGAAAGAGTTTTTTGTTAAATGAAGATAAGGATAAGCTTCTTGGTACGGATGACGACAATTATGAACGAGTTACTTTTCACCCTGACTATACCTATTCCCAGTTTGTCGGAGCATATAAGCCAATCATGGCTGCTGATGGTGAGTCTATAAAGTACTCCTTTGTCCCGGGCCCTTTTATGAGAGTATTTGTAAAAGCAATTCGAAGCGGGTTATCTGATAATCCTAAACCATTTTTGCTTCTTATCGAAGAAATAAATAGAGCGAAAGTTGCAGCAGTATTTGGGGATGTATTCCAGCTTCTTGACAGGGATTCTGACGGCGTTAGCGAATATGAAATACAAACTACAGAAGACATAAGAAGATATTTGGAAAAAGAATTTGAAGGTCAATCAGTTGATTTTGACAAGATAAGAATTCCAGACAATATGTTTATTTGGGCAACCATGAATAGCGCTGATCAGGGAGTTTATCCTATGGATACAGCTTTCAAGAGAAGATGGAATTTTGAATATCTTGGAATTGATGAGAAAGAAAAAGATATAGAGAATATTGGCAAAGTTATTATTGCCAAATATGATGAGCCTGTTGTTTGGAATAAGCTTCGTAAGGCGATTAATGCCAAGATGTCTAAAGATTTTAACATCAATGAGGACAAACTTATGGGGCCTTTCTTCCTTTCAAAGAAGGTGCTGGACTCTGATGAAAATGGAATGATTAAGGATCCGGATAAATTCAAGGATGCATTCAAGAGCAAGGTAATAATGTATCTTTATGAAGATGCGGTTAAGCAGAGCAAGAGAAAGTTCTTTGATGGATGCGATAGCAGCAAGTATTCATCGGTTTGTGAAGCATTTGATGAGATAGGCATGAATATTTTTGGAGCAAATTTCATAAGCAGCTATTATGAGCAAAAAAGGGATGATGCCGAATGAGGATGATTTCCAGATTCGTTAGGGAACAGAGACGATATACAAAAGATGAATTAAAAAAGAGATTCGATTTTGACAGTGAAGAAGCGCTGGAAAGATTTATCCGTACACTAAAGACATTTGGTGTTCTTAAGAGTGTAAGAAATACCGATGTACAACAGGAAATGTCTGATATTGCCGATGAAGATATAGAGATAACTGATGGGTCTGAACAGAGCGGTGTTTGCTTGTATGTCTTTGTGTACGTTGGTGTAATCACATGTGGAAGAAGAGTAATAAAGGTATATCCCAAATATCTGCTATCAAAGTATTCTGAAGAAGAAAAAATAGATAAAATGCGCCGTATAGTAAAGGTTCTGGAACGGTACAGTAATTCAGAAGAACAGATAATAAACATATATAATGGGGATGGAGATAATAAAAGCTTTAATCTTCTTGCCGTTATACTCTTTCTGCTTAAAGATTATTTTGAGTATGGAGTATATACAAACAGTGAAGAAATTATTGAAGTAAATGGAGAAGGTGACATTCTATGGGGAAAAACTATAGATGAAAGCTTTGCATTGCTCTCTGAGAACAAGCCATATTACATGGAGTTGTATACGAGGAAGACAGTTGATGATGATATGGACTATTTCAAGCGCCTTCATGAATATGTTATAACAGAATGCTCAAAGCAGCTTAAGGAAGCTGAACTGACCGAACTGTTTGGACTGGAGACTGCAGAAATATCCGATGCTGAAATGGATGATTTTGGCGATAAGGAATATATTCTTGATAGAATCTTCAAAGAACTCAATGTTCAGTACAATACCCGCAAACAGATTCTTTTAAAGACAATATACGCCTATATATCTCAGGACAAGAAGCTGTTTGATGATAATTCCGGATTTAGCATGTATGGTACTACTGCCTATCATGCTGTTTGGGAAAAAATGTGTGCAGAGATCTTTGACAATAAGCTGCATAAGACTTTGCGTCAGCTACAGCTGATTAAGCTGCATACTACTCAACCAAGACCCAAGGTCGATTACATGATTGACGGTCAGCTGATTGAGGTTATAGGGAAACCCATCTGGGAAAATGAAGAAAAAGAAATAAGTGTTCCGGCACAGGAAACACTAATTCCAGATCTTATTACTTTTTATGAGAAGGACGGAGAAAAGCAGTTTATCATCTTCGATGCGAAGTACTACAACATAACGTTGGAAAAACAACATGGTAGTGATGTGATCAAGGGAAATCCCGGAGTGGGTGATGTTACAAAACAGTATCTATATCATTTGGCATACCGAGAATTTATAGATGTATTTGGCTTTAATATAGTAAGAAACTGTTTCCTTATGCCGACGGAAGGCGATGAGATCATAAAATATGGCAAGGTAAGAATGCCTATACTTGAGCAGATTGGACTGGAAAATATACAGATCAGGCTTCTTCCAGGAGATAAGGTTGCGGAAATGTATCTTGCTAATCAGAAAATGGATATAGGATTGCTGGAATTGTAATAATGCTCCGAAGCATATGTGTGAGGCTGACATGGCAGATGTTTTGACACCTAAGCAGCGCAGAAAAAACATGCAGCATATTAAAGGCAAGGACACAAAAATAGAGGTTATTCTGCGCAAAGAATTATGGAAAAGAGGATACCGGTATAGAAAGAATTATGATAGGCTTCCGGGACATCCAGATATCGTCATCACAAAGTATAAAATTGCTATTTTTTGTGATGGCGAATTTTTTCATGGGAAAGATTGGGAGGTATTAAGACCAAGGCTTGAAAAGAGCAATAATAGTGAATTTTGGATCAGTAAGATCTCCAGAAACCGTGAGCGTGACAACGATATAAACAAGAGGCTTTTATTTGAGGGATGGACTGTCATTCGGTTTTGGGGAACGGATATTAAGAAAAAGCCTGAAGAATGTATAAAGGTTATAGAGGAAGCTATATTCGATAGCAGAATAGATGATATAGAAGAGTAATATGTTTTTTTAGAGGTTTTGATGGATAAGACAGAATTAATACAACATTGGAATTATTTCTGCTCTTTAGCGGAGCGGTTGGATGAAACAAAACATTACATTGATCATGGACTAATTGAACATGATGGTGAAATCGAATTAGTACATGGAAAAGTCTATTCAGATGTTTTTAAGCAGATTATTGTATTGGCTGCATCTGAGTTTGAAATTATGAGCAAGGCATTATGTGCTTTGCATGGACAGCAAGTCAAACAGATAGTAGATATTAGCGATGCTATACTGAATCAGTATCCTAAGATAATAACTTTTGAGGTTAGTACACCTTTTTGGATTAATACTCCTTTACAAGAATGGAGAGTAAGTGTTGTAAATAACGGGAATAATCGTAAAGTCCAGGGGCTTGATTGGTGGTTTGCGTATAATGCAATAAAGCATGATGAAGCTCTATCAATTCAATCAGCGACGCTTCAAAATGCCATAATGGCGCTGGGCTCTTTATATATTATTAATCTATATATTATGCATGAAATATTTGGGAACATGGAGATCATTTTTACTTTTCCTTGTGTGTATTTTAGATGCAAATATTTACCACATCCAATTAGTAGTGGAGATGGTTTATTGCCTGATTTTGGAGATTGTTCACCAAGCGAAAAGTTTAGGAGAGATTGCCCAGAGTTATTTAGATAAATTACATTTTAGTATTTTAGAAGGACAAGATAATGATTGATAAGGAAAGCGCACGTAAGATTTTGCAGGAGAAGCTTGCTGAAAATCTTGTTATAGTGGATTCCTTTGAGAGCCCGGATGCATGGTGTTTCGGGCTTGGACTTATTAATGATGATGGTAAGATTATGCCACTCATGGGAAACAGCACTATAAGGATCAGCAAAGAAACAGGGGAAATGGAGTAAGAGGAGTTTTGATGGGAAAGACGGCTATTGCATATTACAGCAAGCATCATGGAAATACGAAAAAGGTGCTAGATGCGATAAAAGGATATGATCCGGAGGTTGTGCTTATAGATGTTACAGAAAAGCATGAGGTAGACCTGACAGGCTATGACAGGATTGGCTGGGCTTCCGGCATCTATTATCTTAAATTTGCAGAACAGGTTCTGAATTTTGCAAGGGTAAACTTGCCGCCAAATAAGGATGTCTTTTTCATAGCTACAGCAGGTAATCCTACTGGTGGGATTTTTAATGCAATATCAGAAATAACAAAGGGTAAACATTGCAGTGAACTTGGTAGATTTACTGCAAAAGGATTTGACACCTTTGGACCTCTGAAGGTGATGGGTGGTATTCAGAAAGGCCATCCTACAGAGGAAGAGTGTCAGGCAGCAGTCGAGTTCTATAAGAATCTATAAAGATAACAGAAAGCTTATGAGGAAAAATATGAGCAGTGAAAGAGATCTGACAAAGGATATGCTGGATGAGCTGAAGCGTAACGGAATTGTTGCATCATATAAAGATTTTGAGGCCAGGACACAGCGGCTGATAAGCCTAAATGATGGATTTGGAGAGATGCTGGATTTTATACCAGATTTTATAATGATAGATCTTTTAAAAGAATTCAAATGTGAATTACTAGGGCAGACATACAGCAATATGGATGAATTGGCAGATGGAATTCTTAATTATAAACATGGTAGCGTTCAGCTTATGAGGAAAATAGCTAGACACTTTTTTGTGTTCAATCCTAATGCAAAGGAATTTGAGTTAGATAAAGCCTTTGAGGGATTTAGCCCGGCACAGTTGGATAAAATGTCGCAGTGGAGTAAGCAGGAACTATTGGATGCGGATATAAATCCATCAATGACAGTTTATGAAATTGATGCTAAAGTCCGTGAAAACGGTAAAAGAAAAAGCATAAGAGTTACTGATGATGAGTATAAAGTGCTAAATGCATACAGCATGGCTGATGATGCGATTAAGGATAAGGTAAGAGGATTACTAAAATTACACTGAATGCGAAACAACCTTATTTCAAAAACGTTATTGAGATTTCTCAATTGGAGCTCAATTTGCGCTCAATGACAAATGACCAAAAGTATGATTCAAATTAGTCGGAGGGACATGAGATGAAGAAATATGTGGGGACTATGTTTTTTGTAATTGCCGTATTGGTGTTGCTTATAGGCATAATAACTCCGGCAGGAATAGTGAGCTGCGTCATAGTTGCAGCGATACTTGCCGCTTTAGGAGTGTTCATCGAAATAAAGCGTCAGCAAATGCAGTAAACATGAAAAGCGGTCTGTTCACAGGCCGCTTTCAATAATTAATTATACATCATCTAATGGGTATTCTTCTGACAGGCGGTCGTACCACTCGTCACGGTGTTTCTTACGATCTTCATAAGATACCGGCTCCAGCTCTTCAAATAGGAAAGCAGGGAATCCGTGGAAGTCTTCATATTCGTCACCAATCTCTGGCTGCCCTTCAATGGCAAGCATCCCAATTTCAATATCTGTTTCCAGATAAGTATTAACAAGAGTATATTGTTTCCCATATTCTAGAAGCTGTCCTGCAACAATAGGCTTCAGATAATAGGTGAAATCGTCATCGTCGCCCATAAAAATATGGGTATCGGTGGAGAAGTACTGGCTGCGCCTAAGAAGGTATACTACCTCATCAGTTCCTTCAGAGATGCAACGGACTTTTCTTTTGCGTCTGTCGAAATAGTCAACGTAGGTATCTGGAAATGCTTCTATATTATTCTCATAATCCATCGGATTAAGTTCATCAAATCTAGTATTCATCGTCATCGTTATCTCCTAAAGCTCGGATTTTATTCCCGTTTCTATTTTACATAAGTAAAGGGTTCATCAGCAATGACTATTTATCCCTGTTGCAGCCCCTCCGAAAATGGTGTCATCTTTATTGGACTAGACAAGTGCTATAACAGTGGTATAAGGGGAAAATATGCCTGGCATGATGATTGGACTGGAGGTGAGCTGACCGGCAGGAGGGATTCTTTGGATCTGGTATGAAATCAAGATTGACTTACGTAGAATCCTTAAGAATAGTCTTGCCTACATATTGTCGGACAAAAAGCCTTTTTCTTATCACCGGCCATTTCTACCATACTTATAGAGAGGGCTTATCAACGTGTACAACAACATATATAGCAGCGATTATACCTGGTTCTACGGAGCCAGGTATTTTTTTGCCCTTCAAGGAGGTGATGAGAGATATGGATGCAGTTTGAAACCCTGTGAGGGGGAAGTAGTACACCCTG
>JAEEGI010029161.1_pt1 | contig 10450 bp, 9 predicted proteins | sample 8958751 | NCBI WGS metagenome assembly JAEEGI01 (sample SAMN16246545, study PRJNA631951) | gut metagenome | biome: gut microbiome; feature: rumen; material: KS-attached | host: Bos | place: Iran: Karaj | collected 2018-10 | reverse complement strand
TAACCCGTTGCCCATACTTCTTGTCTTGCATTAATACGCTCTGCACGAGTAAACCATCTTGGTTGCAGGCTTGCCACACATTACGCAGGTATCTGAAAGTGTCTCCTGCTCAAAAGGAATACATCTGCTGGTTGCTGAGAACTCTTCCTTGACCTTGTCCTCACACTCCTGGCATCCGCACCACATAGCCTTAACGAAGCCCTTGGTCTCCTTGAAGGCCTCTGCAAACTCCTCTTTGTTGTGAGCTGCAAAGGTGTGCTCCTCGAGGTGCTTCTTGGCTCTGTTGAACATATCCTTCTGCATCTGCTCAAGAAGCTCTCCTACCTTGGCAGGAACCTCTGAGATTGCGCATTCTATCTTTTCTCTGGTGTCTCTTCTTACGAGTACGCACTTTCCTGCCTCGAGATCCTTAGGTCCGATCTCAACACGTACAGGAATACCTCTCATCTCCTGCTCGGCAAACTTAAAGCCGGGAGTTCTGTCTGTATCGTCTGTCTTTACTCTGAAATCTGAAAGACTCTTAGCTATATCGTAGGCTGCGTCAAGAACACCTTCCTTCTTCTGCTGGATAGGAATAACTACAACCTGTACAGGTGCGATCTTAGGAGGTACTACAAGTCCGGAGTTGTCTCCGTGTACCATGATCATAGCGCCGATGGTTCTGGTTGTAAGTCCCCATGAAGTCTGGCTTACATAATGAAGCTGGTTGTCCTTGCCGGCATACTGGATTCCGAAGGCCTTGGCAAAGCCATCTCCGAAGTTGTGGCTGGTAGCGCTCTGAAGAGCACGGCCGTCATGCATAAGTGCCTCAACTGTGTAAGTAGCCTCGGCTCCCGCAAACTTCTCTTTATCTGTCTTGCGTCCCTTTACTACAGGGATTGCCATATCATTCTCAAGGAAATCAGCGTATACATTCAGCATCTGCTGTGTACGCTCCTCAGCCTCCTCCATGGTGGCATGGGCTGTGTGACCTTCCTGCCACAGGAACTCACGGCTTCTGAGGAAAGGTCTGGTCTCCTTCTCCCAGCGAACTACGCTGCACCACTGGTTAAGTACCTGAGGAAGATCCTTGTAGGAGTGGATCTCTCCCTTATAATAATCGCAGAAAAGTGTCTCTGATGTAGGACGTACACAATATCTCTCTGTTAATGGCTCAAGGCCTCCGTGGGTAACCCATGCTACCTCGGGAGCAAAGCCCTCAACGTGGTCCTTCTCCTTCTGAAGAAGTGACTCAGGTATGAACATAGGAAGATATACGTTCTGAACGCCTGTCTCCTTGAATCTGGAGTCGAGGTGCTTCTGGATAAGCTCCCAGATCGCATATCCTGCGGGTTTGATTACCATACAGCCCTTGATGTTTGAATAGCTTACAAGGTCTGCCTTAATACACACGTCGGTGTACCATTGTGTGAAATCCTCATCCATGGATGTGATTTCTGCTACGAGTTTTTTGTCTGCCATGATTTCATCTCCTTTTCATTGTTCCTTGCTGCACCGGACTTAATAATATGAAAGCCCGTGCGTTACAAAAAGCGGGATTCGAAGAATGATATAAAAAAACCTTCTGATCCCTACAACAGGGACCGAAGGTTATCGGCGGTACCACCCTATTTAAATCCGGTTATGGCAATAATCCGGATTCCTCTTCATTAACCCCTTAACGCGGGATACGCTGTGCTTATGCCGGATAATACGCTTTCACACAGGACTCCAAGGTAGGTTCACTGTTTCATCGCAAGGGCCTCGCACCAATAGCCCTCTCTCTGAAGCGAATACGCAATTACTAGTCCTCTTCAACGTCTATGAATTTATTTAATGATGATTTTATTCACATTTCAAACCATTGTCAAGAAAGGATTTTTTCTCAAGCATGATCAGCCTTTCAACGGTTCAGTTCACTGGTAGGCCCATCAGCATGGTGGTTTCTTATGATGCTGTCAATCTCTCTTAAATCGCTGGCAGGAAGGTCTCCCGGTATTGTGTTCTTGACGCTTGATGTGGCATCTCCGTACTCCAGAGCTCTCTGAACATCATTGTATTTAAGAAGGCCGTAGATAACGCCGGATACGTAGGCGTCACCTGACCCGATCCTGTCAATGACATCGATATTTGTATAGGGCTCTTCTGTGTAAAATTTATCTGCCCCGGCATCATATATAGTAGAGGTAAAGTTGTGTTTTCTGGGACTTATTACCTCTCTCTGAGTGGTGCATACCACCTTTATGGGATATTCCCTTGTATAGCTCCTCATTATGTCATGGAGCTCCCCTTCCTTTTGCATCATTCGCCTTGAGGTCTCCTCAGAAACAAAGAGCACATCAACATAGGGAAGCACTTCCTTTATTGCTCGTCTGGCCTCATCTTCGCTCCAGAGATTGGCTCTGTAGTTGCAGTCAAAAGAAACCATGGCTCCGGCCTGCTTAAATTTCTTTATCATCTGAGTTGTCACTTCGCAGGTGCCCCGGTTAAGAGCAAGGGTTATTCCGCTGGTATGGAACATTCTTGTGGAAGTATAGACGCTCTCGGGAATCTCATCCAGAGATATCCTGGTCATGGATGAATTCTTTCTGTCATATACTATAGAGGGTTTTCTGGGGGCTGCACCGTTTTCATAGTAATAAATACCCAGGCGCGCATCCTCAGATTCATCATAGATAAGGTAGTCATCCGACACACCTTCAAAACGTATTCTGTTCTTTATAAAGGTTCCCAGAGCATTCTGGGGAAGGCGTGAGATCACGCCGGTACGAAGACCCAGGAGTGCAACGCCTGAAGCCACGTTAAGCTCAGAGCCACCGGCTCTTTTGTCAAATATGTCTCCCCTGGTCATTCGCTCAAAGTTAGGGGGTGATAATCTGAGCATTATCTCACCCATAGTCAGTAGATCAAAGTTCTTCTCTCCCATAAGCACCTCCATTCTCACGAATATAATATGATTAATTTCGTCGATATGAAAGCGCTTACATCTTTGAAATATTGCAAATACTGAACTATACTCTCAGCTATCCTCTGCGGGACTCATCTTTATCATTGTACTTAGAGAGCACTATTTCTCCCTCTTCCAGAGACTTTGGCACATCGATTACGCGCTGATTCTCCGATCCCCTGAAGCGCAGCATCAGATTCTTTTTATCCAGCATGAACTCTCCGTCCACGAGAACATCAGTCATTGAAAGAATGGCGTCGGTATCTACGCTGTGGCAGCGCTTATTAGCCGGGTCTGTCAGCTCCTCCCAGGTATAACCCGAGTAGATCCATATGGTGGCCTTGGGAACCTCCTTTTTGATGCGCTCGAGAAGAGGCCTTATCTCCTTCTGGTTTACAACCTCCATGGGCTCCCCGCCTAAAATGGTCAGTCCGTCTATATATCCGGGTTTTAGGGACTCAACGATCTCATCCTCTACCTCTTTGGTGTAGGGCTCTCCGTAATTAAAGTCCCAGGTCATCTCATTAAAGCAGCCTTTACAGTGGTGAGTACAGCCGCTTACAAAAAATGCCGTTCTGCAGCCTATTCCGTTGGCAACGTCGTTGTAATATACCTGTCCGTAATTCATAGCATTCCTCGTTATACGATATGAGCCGGGAAATTCTCCCGGCTCAGTCGTATTATGTAAAATAATTTTCCTCCCATAAATCCCTATAAAAGGATCTATCCTGAACACTTCCTAAAAAGTGATCAAAGCTTAGGTGTGGACATGTGGAGAACTCTCTCCTTGATCTCCTGTGTCCTGCCCTGATTCCAGAACTGGGTTCCGATGTAGCCGCAGGTACGTCTTGCAACGTTCATCTTGTTCTGATCGCGGTTTCCGCAGTTAGGGCATTCCCAAACCAGCTTGCCGTCTGTGTCTGTAACGATCTTGATCTCTCCGTCGTATCCGCAGCACTGGCAATAGTCTGACTTGGTGTTGAGTTCAGCGTACATAATGTTGTCATAGATGTACTTCATAACTGAGAGAACAGCCTCAAGGTTACTGTTCATATCGGGAACCTCAACATAGCTGATGGCTCCTCCGGGTGAAAGTGCCTGGAACTCAGCTTCGAATTTAAGCTTGGTGAAGGCATCGATCTGCTCGGTTACATGTACATGATAGCTGTTTGTGATGTAATTCTTGTCTGTAACTTCAGGGATGATTCCAAATCTCTGCTGAAGGGCCTTGGCAAACTTGTAGGTTGTTGACTCAAGTGGTGTTCCGTAAAGGCTGAAGGAAATGTTTTCCTTGGCTCTCCATGCTGCACACTTGTCATTAAGGAACTGCATAACAGCAAGAGCAAAGTCCTTACCCTTAGGATCTGTATGGGATACACCCTTCATGTACTTGGTACACTCGCAAAGTCCGGCGTAGCCAAGGGAAATTGTTGAGTAGTTACCAAAGAGGAGGGGATCGATCTTCTCACCCTTATCAAGTCTTGCAAGTGCTCCGTTCTGCCACAGGATAGGTGCCACGTCGGAAGGTGTTCCCAAAAGGCGGTTATGTCTTGCCATAAGCGCTCTGTAGCACAGTTCGCATCTCTCTTCCAGGATCTGCCAGAATCTGTCCTCGTCCTTGGCTGATGAACAAGCAACGTCCACCAGGTTCAGGGTAACAACGCCCTGGTTAAAACGTCCGTAATACTTGTGGGTACCCTCTTTATAATTCTTGGCCTTAGCCTTGTTGCCTGCATTGCAGAGTCCCTCTGCAAGGTCCTCATTGTCAGGTGTAAGGAAGGATCTGCATCCCATGCAAGGATATACATCACCCTTCTTGAGCTCTCTCATCTTCTTGGCTGAGATGTAGTCGGGAACCATTCTCTTGGCTGTGCACTTAGCTGCCAGCTCTGTGAGGTAGTAGTACTTGGAATCCTCGTGGATGTTATCCTCATCGAGTACGTAAATGAGCTTGGGGAATGCAGGTGTGATGAGCTGTCCCTTCTCATTCTTAACGCCATAGATACGCTGCTTGAGCATCTCTTCTATTACCAGAGCCAGATCTTCTCTCATCTGTCCCTCCGGTACCTCGTCGAGATACATATATACTGTTATGAAAGGAGCCTGTCCGTTGGTAGTCATCAGTGTGATAACCTGATACTGGATAACCTGGCATCCTCTCTCAACTTCCTTCTTAACTCGCATCTCTGCGATCTCATTAACCTGCTTTTTGTTGATCTTCATGCCGGCAGTCTCAAACTCCAGGGCAACTTCCTTGCGGAATTTCTGTCTGCTGACATCAACAAAGGGAACCAGATGGGAAAGAGTGATACTCTGGCCGCCGTACTGGGAGCTTGCGATCTGAGCAATAGCCTGGGTAGCAATGTTGCAGGCTGTCGAAAAGCTCTTGGGCCTCTCGATCATGGTCTCTGATATAACCGTGCCGTTCTGCAGCATGTCCTCGAGATTGACCAGACAGCAGTTGTGCATGTGCTGGGCAAAGTAATCTGCGTCATGGAAATGGATAATACCCTCTTCATGGGCCTTAACCACATCATCGGGAAGAAGGAATCTCTTGGTGATATCCTTGGACACTTCGCCTGCCATATAGTCTCTCTGCACAGAGTTAACGGTGGGGTTCTTGTTGGAGTTCTCCTGCTTGACCTCCTCGTTGCTGCACTCGATAAGAGACATGATCTGCTCATCAGTGGTGTTGGACTTTCTTACCAGCGCATGCTTATAACGATATGTTATGTACTTTCTGGCAACTTCGAACTTACCGGATTTCATAAGTCCGTCCTCTACCATATCCTGAATCTCTTCCACACTGGCTGCACGTGTAAGAGAAGCGCACTGCTTCTCAACGGATTTCTCGATATCACTGATCTGGCCATCAGTCAGCTTCTTTTCTTCGGTAACCTCGTTGTTGGCCTTCTCAATAGCAGCAATGATCTTGGCTCCGTCAAAAGCTACTTCTTTTCCGCTTCTCTTTATAATCTTCATAAAATCCTCCATTAAAAAAGATACAACATATAGTGGTTGTATCTTTATGATAATACATTATATTGATAATTTCAAGTTCAAATATTTCTAACCTCTTCTAGGCGCAAATGCAGTCGTTTCAAGTGTTCCAGCGTTTCGCCCGAGGTAACTTCCTTGCCTGAAAAATAATATTCTGTATTTCGTAAACACAACATATTGTGTTCCGGGTCAAATATGTCACCACTATCCTGTGATGTCTCCAATCCCAAAACCTCTGCTAAATGTCTTACAGTTCCTCTGTTTCCGTCCACCAGAAGTGTTTCTCTTCCGAAGTACTCTCTGTAGGCGGGTTTAAAGTAATTAAAATGTGTGCATCCCAAAACCAGGGCAGAATATTCGCTCTTATTAAAAGCGGAGAACTGCTGCCTGACGTATTCCTTAAGTTCCGGAGAATCAAACTCCTCTTTCTCTGCAAATTCCACAAGTCTTGGCATGGCCAGAAGGTCGACTCTGTGCTCCTCATCCACTCTGTGAAGCAGATCCTTAAGCTTGTCCTCGCGGATTGTGACCGGGGTTGCTATCACCATGATACGCTTGCCCTCAGTGCCCTCCACAGCAGGCTTTACGGCAGGTTCCATCCCAAGGATCGGGATATCAAAGCGTCTTCTGAGCTCCTTGATGGCAACGCTGGTGGCAGTATTACATGCCACAACAACAGCATCAGCCCCCCTGGAAATGAGAAACTCCGTGTTTCCGATAGCAAACTCGGTGATCTCCTCGGGAGTCTTGGTTCCGTATGGTACATGCTCAACATCTGCAAAAAAAATAAAATCCTGATCCGGAAGCTGATGGTAGGCCTCGTGTAAAACCGATAATCCTCCTATTCCCGAATCAAAAATTCCTATCTTCATATCATGCCTCGTATGATAAAATAAATCTATGAGCGAAAAGAGATTTGACGAACTTCAAAAGCTTTACGACAATCCCAGAGTCGGTGCTCTTGTCCAGGAGATCTGCGAGTATTATGCCACCAAGGACAACTACGAGGATAACTCCTACGAGGACGAGATCGAACCCCCTGAGATGGTTGAGTCTGCCTATATGCTCTTTTGCCTGCAGAGCCGCGAACAGATTCTTGATGAATTTGCCATCGTCAGGAAGAAATATCCTGAACTCTATGAATGTGTAAGCGGCCTGTGCCAGGAGCTTCTCGTAAACATGGATTACAGTGCCCTCGAGGAAAAGAGTGCTCTGGCCATCCTGGGATATGTGGTTGTTACCACCACCGATGAAATCCGCTCCCACGCTGAAACCTATGCCCGTTCAAGCGAAAATCTCGCCCAGGGACTTGATAAATTCTATAAATGGCTCCACTCAAGAAGCCGTTAAACCACCGAACTTACTCAGCCCGGTGGTTTTTTATTACTTTTCTTTAAGAAATTTCATGGAAGCGTAGAGCTGCTGCCCTTCATACTCCACAAGTGCCCAGCTTCCGCTGCTGTCAACGGCAATCCTGTTGAGCTCAGTGCCCTTGGGTACCATGGCCGCCACAGTGTCATCGCTCTTGGAATTAGGCTGGGTACGAAGATTAAGAAGCTCTGCGGTAACCTCCACAGTATCATTCTTTTCTACGTAGCCCTCGGGAATGGACTTGGCCGTCTCCTCTGCCTTGTCTTCTTCCTGAACCTGTGTCTCCTGCTGAACTTCTTCATCCGGGTCGATCAGGGCCCTCTGAGGATCTATAACCTTTACCTTAATAAGAAGACCAAGGAAAAGAAGAACCAAAAGTCCCAGGAAAATGGAGGTGGCCATTACAATCTTGTTGATGCCGCTATCCTCTTCATATCCGTCATCTTCCTCTTCGTATTCGTAGTAATCCTCGTCCTCACGGTAATGCTCCTGCGCATACTGCTGCTGGGCATATTGCTGCTGAAGCTGAGCCTGACGCTGCCTCTCCTGATATTGTCTCTGGATCTCCTGTTGGCGCTGGCGTTCCTGCTCCTGTTGAAGCTGTGCCTGACGCTGCCTCTCCTGATACTGTCTCTGGATCTCCTGTTGGCGCTGGCGTTCCTGCTCCTGTCGGAGCTGCTCCCGGCGCTGTCTCTCCTGGTACTGACGCTGGATCTCAAGCTGCTTTTTGCGCTCTTCCTCCTGATGAGCAAGCTCGCGCTGCCTGATATACTCTTCCCTCTCCTGCTCGTTCAGAAACTGGAAGGGATCCTCAATCTGGATATCCATGGTCTCCTGTGGCACCGGCTCCTTGGGCGCAGGTCTTGTGACCTCCGGCTCAACATCCCTATTCTCTTGTTTGACATCTTTATTTAAGTAGTCTTCAAATCTAGTTATCTTATCTGCCAAAACAATACTCCTCCGGATAAAACATGTATCAGTCCATGTAACAACCTGATACATTAAATGTGCTGGCTTGTTAAGCCAGCACCTTATCTATTATTCCCTGTAATTTAGCCTTGTCCTGGGCTCCTACTGCTGTTTCAACAACCTCGCCGTTCTTAAAGAACGCAAAGAACGGAATTGACATTACATTATATTTCTGAGCTACATCCGGTGACTGATCAACGTTGATCTTGCCAACCTTGAGTTCTCCCTCGTACTCCTCAGCGAAATCATCGATCATCGGAGCCATCATCTTGCAGGGGCCGCACCAATCTGCAGAAAAATCAACCAGCACCGGCAATTTGCTCTTCAGTACTTCTTCTTCGAAATTTTGACTGTTCAATGTGTAATCCATTAGTTACTCCCCTTTCTGCTTATAATGTACTTGTATATTGGATTCCCGATTGATGAAAACCTCTCCTCATACTCTGTCATGACATTACCCTCGTTCATAACTTCGTCATGGTGGAGATCGTAGGTCACCGCATCCAGATTCCATCCCGCAGGTTCCACCTCATCAAGTGCAAACATGAAAAGGTCCCTGTTGTCGGTCTTAAACTCTACAGTGGACTCGGGCTTTAAGATCCTGTCATACCTCTTAAGGAACTCCCTGGAGGGAAGCCTTCTCTTGGCGTGCCTGTCCTTGGGCCAGGGATCCGAGAAATTAAGGTATATCTTGTCCACCTCGGCGGGAGCAAACACCTCGCATATATCCTCCGCATCCATCCTGATAAAGATGACATTGGGAAGAGCCAGCTGCTCCTGCTTCTGAATTGCTCTGAGAAGAACACTTGAGTACTTCTCAATTCCTACATAATTGATATCCGGATGAAGCTGAGCCATATCCATAAGAAAACGACCCTTGCCCATTCCTATCTCAATTTGTATTGGATTGTCATTTCCAAAAACCTCTTTGTGCCAGAGGCCTTTTTTAGTCTCAGGGTCCTTGACGGTAAAGCTGCTCTCTGCGATAACTTCCCTGGATCCTGCGATATTACGTAAACGCATTCTAGTTCCTACCTGTAATTCTTATAAGAGAATTTTACAACATTTGCCCGAAGATGGAAAGTATTGTATTATTTTCATACCATGACCATCATACACAAGACAAAACCTGGTTTTAACTTAATATATAGGTTCTCAGCCGCCATCCTGTCTGTGCTCCTGCTTTTTACTCTGTGTGGCAGCACTGCATTTGCAGACTACGAAGAGGATGCTCAGGCGAGAAAAGAGCTGCCGATCCAGTCCAACGACATTGCAGGCTGGCCCCACGGACCCGAGATAACAGCCCAGGCCGCCATATTAATGGAAGCGGACACCGGTGCCATCCTCTATGCCAAGAACATCCATGAGGAGCTCTACCCCGCCAGCACCACCAAGATCATGACCTGTCTTCTGGCAGTTGAGAATGCCAGCCTAAGTGATACGATCACCTTCTCCAACGATGCTGTCTTCAGTGTTCCCACCGGAGGCTCCAACATCGGTATGGACGTTGGCCAGTCTATTACCCTTGAGCAGGCACTCTACGGAATAATGGTGGGAAGCGCCAATGAGGTTGCCAACGCAGTGGGCGAGCATGTAAGCGGCAGTATTTCCGATTTCATTGATCTTATGAACCGGCGGGCCAAAGAGCTTGGCTGCACCAACACACACTTTGCCAACACCAACGGCCTTCAGGACGACAATCACTATACCAGCGCCTATGATCTGGCCCTGATCTCCAAGGCCTTTTTTAACAACGAGCTACTGTGCAAGGTGGGCAACACACCCAGGTATCACTTCACAGCCACCGACACTCAGCCCGATGATTTCTACCTTAATAATAAACACAAGCTCATTAATGGAGAGATTTCCTACGAAGGCATCATCGGCGGCAAGACCGGTTACACAGATCTGGCAAGAGAGACCCTTGTAACCTGCGCTGAAAAGGACGGTATGAGACTTATATGCGTAGTATTTATGGAAGAGTCCCCTGCTCAGTTCACTGACACCACCACACTTTTTGACTACGGCTTTAACAACTTCCATGCCGTAAGAGTTGCCGACGTTGATACCAGATACATGCCCAACGACTCCATGTTCTTTGAGTCTGACAACGATGTCTTTGGAAGATCCGGCACCATCTTAAGCCTCAATCCCGGTGATCAGATCATATTGCCCAAGACTTCC
>JAEEGI010029157.1_pt1 | contig 10450 bp, 6 predicted proteins | sample 8958751 | NCBI WGS metagenome assembly JAEEGI01 (sample SAMN16246545, study PRJNA631951) | gut metagenome | biome: gut microbiome; feature: rumen; material: KS-attached | host: Bos | place: Iran: Karaj | collected 2018-10 | reverse complement strand
TACTTGGCATCAGTTGGATCAATGCAACAGCTGACTTTGTGGCAACGGTCTACACCCGCCTGTTCCAGCTGCTGGCTGTGCCTACGATTGTGCTGGCCGTCATCACCACGTTTGCCACTTTCGGTTCGAAAGGTTCAGGGCGTATCTTTGGCCATACACTCACCTATACGCTGCTGACCACCTTCACCGCTGCCGCTGTGGGAGCTGTACTGTATGTGTTGGTAGCTCCTGGCAATCTGCCCATCGAGACCATCAGTAACGGTTCTCAACCTTCGGACATCAGCCCTCAGACATCTTACATTGACCATATCATCAGTGTCATTCCCAACAACATTGTCAAACCTTTCTTTGATGGCAATGTGCTATCACTACTCCTGCTGGCCTTTGCTGTCGGTATAGGATTGTCGAAACTGCCGGAGTCGGAGAACAAAGCGGTAGTGGTAAAATTCCTGGTGGGTTTGCAAGAACTGCTCTTCCTGTTAATTCATTGGCTCATTTGGACCCTGCCCCTTGGCATCGTAGCCTTTGCGGCTCAGTTGTCGGCTCAGGTAACGGCAGGTGTGGTGGCTGACAGCATTGGCAAATATGTACTCGTGGTCTTAGGTGGCAATATCATCCAGTTCTTCGTTGTCCTGCCCCTGTTCTTATTGATACGCGGCCTCAACCCCATTCACGTACTGAGTCGCATGATGCCTGCCGTACTCATGGCGCTATTTACCAAGAGCAGTGCCGCCACACTGCCCGTTACCATGGAGTCTGCCGAAAACCGCCTCGGCGTCCGCAAGGACATTGCCCGTTTCGTACTGTCCATCTGCACTACCATCAATATGAACGGTTGCGCTGCTTTTATCCTTGTCACCTCGCTCTTTGTGATGCAGAACGGCGGTACTCCCCTGACGTGGAGCACAATTCTGTTGTGGATACTTATCTCCGTCGTCTCGGCTGTCGGCAATGCCGGCGTGCCCATGGGCTGCTATTTCCTCACCCTCTCGCTCATGTCGGGCATCGGTGCACCTGTCGCCATTCTGGGCATCATCCTGCCCATCTATACTATCATCGACATGGTGGAAACGGCTGAGAACGTATGGTCGGACGCCTGTGTCTGTGCAATGACTGACCACGATCTCTAATATATTCAAGGCTTTGCGCGCGACAGACTTCAGGCCGTTGGCTGAAGTTTGTCGCTTTTTGACGGTCGTGTCGTATCTGTCTCGGGAAAAAATCAGGATTTTGTTTGGAACGAGCGTGGAGAATGTCGTATCTTTGCAGCAGATACAAAAACAAATAGCAGAACACAAAAAAGAAGAAAACTATGAAGAATTTCAAGAATTTGGCAATTGGCATCCTCGGCAACCTCTTTGCCGCCGCCTGTTTTACAGCTTGTTCCGCAGAAGACAACAGCATCAATGAAACTCCCAGTTACTACCCCCTGTCTGACGTGAAGGTCATGGCATCTGGCTACATGAGAGCCGGTCTGAAGAAGACACTCGCCGAAGGTGAAGAACCCTCTACCGACAACGTTACGATAACGCACTTAACAGAACAAGAGGCCAAGTCGTTCAAAGCCGGCACGGCTAACGATGAAGGTAAGACTGAACTTCTGTACAGATGGGTCACGCTGAACTATCGGTGCAACACCGCCGACGGCACGCAGAAAGACCTCTCAGAACTCGTGGTATGGCCATACGGCACGAGCGACATCAGTCCTACACACTTGGTGGTAGGTTGTCACAGCACTATTACCAGCAACGACGAGTGTCCCACCAACTTCAAGAATCTGTCGAGTCTCGGCGAAATCAACATCCTGGCATTGTTTGCCGCCGGCATGAGTCAGAAGGCACTGGTTGTCATTCCCGACTACGAGGGTTATGGTATTACCGCCGACATTCCTCACCCCTACTGCAACCGCGAGCTCACTGCCGAACAGGTGGTAACAGGCGTCAAGGCAGGTCTCAGCTATTTTGAGTCAAACGTAACAAAAATGTCAGACGGCTGGACGGGATGCGCCATCGGCTATTCACAGGGCGGAGCTGTAGCAGCTGGCGTTTTGCGCTACTGTCAGGAGCACAACGAAACCTCTCTGCGACTGCAAGGAACCGTATGCGGCGACGGTCCCTACGACCCGCTGGCAACACTGAAGCGATACATCGAGATGGACAAACTCTACATGCCCGTAGCCCCTGCAATGCTGCTGAAAGGCGCCATTGATACCGATCCCGACATGAAATCAGCAGGATGCGCCTATCAGGACTTCGTGACCGACAAGTTCTACGACACGGGCATCTTCGATATGATTGCGTCAAAAACCAACACAACTACAGATATTCAGTCGGCACTGCTGCAGCACTCGCTCGAACACGGCGACGACGGCGGCTTCACCATGAGAGCCTTGACCGATGACGGCTACCTGCCCTACACCCAGAGCAATCTGAAGGACGACAAAGGCAACGATCGCGATTTCGAACTTGAAAACGGCAAGGGCTACAACTACTGCTCCGTGGACCAGTGTCTCAAACCTGGCGTCATTGAATACTTCCGTAGCGGTGCCATTATCGGCGACGTACCCGAGGACAAACTGAAGGCACTGGAGAAGTCGCTGGCCAAGAACTCGCTCACAGCTGGCGGTTTCACACCAGGCAAGGGCTTCACTTTCTTCCACTCCATCGGTGACGAGGTAGTGCCCTACTGCAACTTCGAGAGTGTGCGCAACACGTGGGGAGTCAACAGCATCGTTGCCCTCTCATACCAGTCGAACACCACGCTGCACGTAGCCACCGGCGCCTCGTTCATGCTCTTCTATTGCGGTGACTTGGTTGACGAGATTCTGAAGGGCAACTGGGCTCCCCGCGAAGAAACCGTTGGCGGCGGATTATGGAGTCCTAAGAGAATGGATGATTGATAATGGATAATGTGATATACCAAACATTTGGTATATAAAATAACTTGTCAATGGGATTGTGGGGATGAAAAAAAGGCCGTACCTTTGCACTCAGAAACATTTAGTTTAATTTTTAATAAGGATAAGACTATGACAAAGATTGCAAAACAGCTGACCGAGCTCGTCGGCAACACCCCACTTCTGGAGCTCAACAAGTATTCACAGGCAAAGGGTTTGGAGACCCCAGTAATTGCCAAAGTAGAGTTTTTCAACCCCGGCGGCAGCGTGAAGGACCGTATCGCACTGGCAATGATTGAGGACGCCGAACAGAAGGGCATCCTGAAGCCCGGTGCCACCATCATCGAGCCCACAAGCGGCAATACGGGTGTAGGACTGGCTCTGGTATCAGCCGTCAAAGGCTATCATCTTATCCTTACCATGCCCGAAACCATGAGTGTGGAGCGTCGTAACCTCGTCAAGGCCTACGGTGCCGAGGTTCGCCTCACCTCTGGCAAAGACGGCATGCCAGGCGCCATCCGCGCTGCCGAGGAGTTGCGCGACTCGATCCCTGGTGCTGTCATTCTGCAACAGTTCGAGAATGCTGCCAACCCCGCCAAGCACTATGCCACCACTGGTCCTGAGATTTGGCGCGACACCGACGGACAGGTAGATATCTTCATCGGCGGTGTAGGCACGGGTGGAACGATTTCTGGTACGGGTAAGTATCTGAAGGAGCAGAACCCCAACGTCAAGATTATTGCCGTGGAGCCGAAGTCTAGCCCTGTGCTGAACGGTGGTCAGAGCGGTCCTCACAAGATTCAGGGAATCGGTGCCGGCTTCGTGCCCAAGACCTACGATGCCGACGTCATCGACGAGGTGTTCGACGTGGAGAACGACGATGCTATCCGCACTGGACGCGAGATAGCCCAGTCGGAAGGTTTGCTGGTCGGCATCTCTGCTGGCGCTGCCCTCTACGCCGCTATTCAGGTGGCCAAGCGTCCTGAGAACAAGGGCAAGAAGATTGTGGTGCTACTGCCTGACACTGGTGAGCGCTATCTGAGCACCGTGCTCTACGCTTTCGAGGACTATCCCCTGTAAGATGAAGATGACAAAACGCCCTGCCATGCGTCTTCTTATTATAAGAAAAAGGTATATACATGAAGACGACAAAGGCAACATGGATTTGGTATCCAGGAGACTTCGAGATATGGTTGGGCAACATCTTCAATAACCGTCGTACGGAGCGAGGAGCCATGTTTCCTCCTTTCTGGAAACAGGACTCCCACTACGTCACGGTAGAATTCAGCAAAGCCTTCTCCCTGGAACGGGAAGAGACTATCAGCATTGCCGCCGAGGGTCAGTATAATCTGGCGCTCGACGGCAAATTGCAGTTTGGCATGCCTAAGACTTTCGTTATACCCGAAGGCAAACACAAGCTGAACATAAAAGTGTGGAATCAGGCCACCCCACCGGCACTGTTCGTGGACGGGGATACCATTCGCAGCGACAGTTCATGGCTGACAACGTACGAGGACAAGCTGTGGATTGACGAGAACGGCATTGCCCACGGTTCAGGCATTTACGTGCCTGCCGCCTCTTGGTACTTCAATAGTCCTGACACCCCACCCTCTTCCTTCCATCTGGAGCGCGAAGAAAAGCGCCCTGCCTGTAGCTACGACGTGGCGACAAACGAAACGCTCTACGACTTCGGTCAGGAAACCTTTGGCTACCTGAAGCTAAAAGGTCTGCAGGGTACCGCCCGCATCTACTATGGCGAAAGCCGCGAGGAGGCTTTGGACAAGGAGCACTGCGAAACGCTGGACGTTCTAACCTCAGACCTCAGCCATCAGACCTCAGCCCTCGCAAGCAAGGCCTTCCGCTTCGTTTATATCGAGAAGGACGCGGGTGCCAGCTACGACGACGTGCTGATGGACTACGAATACGCCCCCTACGACCGGCAGCATACGGGTTCTTTCCGATGCTCGGACGACGGCATCAACCGCATCTGGGATGTGGCAGCCTACACGATGGACCTCACCACACGCGAGTTCTTCATGGACGGCATCAAGCGCGACCGCTGGACGTGGTCGGGCGATGCCATCCAGTCGTACCTGATGAACTACTATCTGCGCTTCGACACGGAGTGCGTCAAGCGCACCATCCGTCAACTGCGCGGCAAAGACCCCGTCACCGCCCACGTCAACACCATCATGGACTATACGTTCTACTGGTTCAAATCCATCCTCGACTACTATCAATATACTGCCGACGCAGACTTCGTGCGCGAAATGTGGCCACGCATGGTGACGATGATGGACTACGTTGAAAAAAGGCTGAACGCTGACGGGATGGCCGAGGGACAGGCCGATGACTGGATATTCGTCGATTGGGTTGACTTTCCCATGCACAAGCGCGGAACACTCTGCTTTGAACAGATACTGCTATGCAAGGCATTGGAGACAATGGCCCTATGCGCCAAGCTTCTGAGCATCAACAAAAGCGACTACCGCGTCAAGGCCGAGCAATTGCGCAACAAAGTCAGGCAGACTTTCTGGAGCTACGAGCAGAAGGCTTATTACCACGCCATCGAGGACGGCCAGATGAACAAACAGATTACCAAATTCCCTAACATGTTTGCCATTCTCTACGGCTATGCCTACGAGGAACAACGCCGCGAAATTATGCAGAGCGTCATGCTGAACCCCGATATTCCTGCCATCACTACGCCCTACATGCGTTTCTATGAATTGGAAACACTATGCATGGACGGATTGCATACGCAGGTTCTTCAAGAGATGCGCGACTACTGGGGCGGCATGTTGCGCGAAGGGGCGACCTCGTTCTGGGAGAAGTACGTGCCGGCGGAATCAGGCACGCAGCATCTGGCTATGTACGGTCGTCCCTACGGCAAATCGCTGTGTCACGCTTGGGGCGCCTCACCCGTTTACCTGTTGGGCAAGTATTATTTAGGCGTCCGTCCTACCAAGCCTGGCTATGCGGAATTCGAGATACGCCCCTCGTTGGGCGACCTCGACTGGCTACAGGGCGATGTTCCCACGCCTCATGGTATGATACATGTTGAAATGAACCGTCACGAGGTGAAGGTTTTTGCCACTGAGGGCAGCGGCACGCTCTACATTGCCGACCGGCAAGTACCCGTCAGAAGCGGCATCGAAGTCTGCATCAGTTACTGATTCTTCCTTTTATTGATGTAGATGACCACGCCAATAATAACGAGGATCACGACTGTAATAATGTGTAGTAAGTCCATACGAATAATGATTTAGTTTGGCAAAGATAGCCATTATATTTCAAAAAACAAAAGGAAATCACGTAAAAATACGGATTTCCTTTGTTTTGTTATTATCCTGAATATATGTTTACATATTGGGACGCTGACCGCGAGGACCACCAAAACCGCCACGTCCGCGACGCTGCTGTTGTTGCTCCTGATACGTCTTGTACTGGTCGTCAGTCAGGATATCCTTCAGCTTCTTCTCGTACTCCTGACGCTGCTCCATACGCTGCTGCATCTGCTTCCGCATTTCGGCACGCTGTTCTTCAGTCAGCTGGGGACGCTGTCCCTGCTGCCCACCCTGGAAACCACCAGGACCGCCAGGGCCACCCTGACCTCTTCCAAAACCTCTGCCCATACCTGGACCACCCAATACGCCCTCGTACTCCTTGTTCAGGTCAAGCACTTTTGACTTCTGCTTGTCGTCCAGCTTCAACTGGTCGGCCATGCGGTTGGTCATCTCTTCAGGGGTCTGTCTCTGAAAACCTCTACGCTGTCCATTACCGTTGTTCTGTGCTACTGCTGCTGTCATTGTCAGCAAGGCAACCAATGTCATCACAATTTTTTTCATACTCTTCTTAGTTTTTGAATTGTTATTACTAAAAGTTCTTGCATTTTAATTCGTTTCGTGAATCGTTATCTTTGACGCAGCAAAGGTATGAAAAGTTTAACCGTCCACCGAAAAGATTCAGTGAACGGTTAGTTTTTATCAGTCAACAGCCAAATTTCTACATCAGCCCTCATCCATCACACATCATCCATTATCCATCAGCCATCACACTTCTTACCTCTTACATCTTACTTCTTCCATCTTACATCTTACATCTTACATCAGACATCTCACCTCACCCCTCTCACCTTCTCAACGCAATATTATAGTTGTAGTATTCCGGATTACCCGTGACATCCTTAACCACTCGGATGAACGGTGGGAAGTTGACGCTCTCCGTCTGTGCCACACCCTTCGTCTCCAGAAGGATGAGGTTGTTAACGGGCGTGTAGAAAGTATCAATCTGGAAGAACTGACCTCGCCAGATAAAGCTGCGGCGCGTCTTGCGAATGGTGGCACGATAGGGGTCGGCCTGTTGCAGCAGCGACTCGTACAAGGCATTCGACACCTGACGCTCCGTTTCAAGCACCTCGGTTGGCGATATGCGCTTCTTGGTCTTGTGCACGTTGACCACTTCCCCACTCCAGCTGCGACGACGCAGACGAATCTCACAGTCAGGATCAGCCACCAGATAGGTCTGTGTGATCTCACTCTCGATGCTCTCAGGCAACTGACCCGTCAGTTCAACAATATACGTGCGCTCGTCCTCGATGGGCTGCGGAATCTCAAGCACGTTGCTGATTTCCTTCAGCACGCTACGCAACTTCGTGTCGAAGTCGTCGTGGTTGTTGATGACACGCAGATGCGGATGCCCCGTCCACGCCTTGTTCACCTTCTTGTCCAGATCGCGTGCAAGGCGCAAGCCCTCTTCGTTAGCCTGCTCGTAGCGCGTCGAGTTAGTGGCGGTGGTGTAATACTGCTCGGCACCGTCGGCAGCACTCACCAAGTGCAGCACGGCATCGTAGCGCTGGCGCAGCGCATTCGGGTTGGTGCCACACTTCTGGCACAGCTCTTCCCACATCTCGTGGTCAATGTATGCCGAGATGTCCAGCGTACCGCGGTCGCAGACGATGAAGGTCGGCTTGGTGCACACCTCAGCAAGCCGCATAAACGAGTCCTCCAAGGCCAACTGCGTGCGCAGAATAGCCAGCTCGCCCTCGTAGTACAAGTCGTGGTTAGGCGTCAGGTAGCTCCAGCCGCCCTGACTATACATCGTAGGAACTTCGGGCACCGTAAACACCTTAAAGCCCAGATTCGAGAAGTGCTCGATAATACGCACCAATGCCGTTGTCTTGCCTGCGCAAGGACCACCCGTCAACACAATTCGCTTGATCTCTTTCATCTTGTTTTAAGTTTTTTGCCTCTGGCGTGCAAAATTAATATAAATCGGGCGAAATGCAAAATAAATCGCGATTAATTTTCATTTTTACTCTTTTAACGTTGGGGCGGTGTGTAAGAAATCAGAACTGACCCCAGTTTTTTTCTACCTCTTTTAATAGGAACGCCATGTACATTGGCAGAGTCAGTAACTGATCCTTACGTCCAATATTATAGTCGCCAAGTTTTATGGCACTCGTCACATGGTATTTCTCCGGATGACTCATTACCGTACGCATAGACTTGGCGTTGCCTGTTGTAGCCTTACATTCCACAGGTGTACACTGGCCCTTGTAACGCATCAGAAAATCAAGTTCCACACCAGCATTCTTATGAAAGTAATACAACTTACGTCCCATCTTACCGAAGATGTCTGCTACAAGGTTCTCTTTGATGGCACCATGATAACTAAGCAGGTCGCCTTGCAATATGCTCGACTGAGTGCCATCTTCAAGCATTGAAATAAGCAACCCGATATCTGTCATATATACCTTGAACTCATTTTTTAATTTATGTCCGTCAAGCGGCAGTTCCGTAATCTCCGTATTATAGCATCTACTAATGATGCCGGCATCTTCTATCCACTGCAGGCTTCCAGCGTAGTCGCGCCCACGGCCTCCCGGACGGACTACGTTGTAACTGAACTTCTTATACTCACGCGCCAGTTGGGCGGGTATCGACTCGAAACATTCCCTGATGCGCGACTTGTCGGCAGCAAGAGCATACTTCACCATGTCCGACTTATACTCATCCACGATACGCCTCTGCACAGCAAGCACCTTGCCTATCTGCTTCGTTTCCATGAAGGTGGTCACCACCTCAGGCATACCACCCACCACGATATACTGATGTAGCAGTTCGCGGAAACGGTCGTGCAGCGCCTCTTCAACAGGTGTTTCGCTGTTCAGGCATCTCTTCAAGTAATCGAAGTGCATCGTTTTAATGCCATTGGCCCACAGCCACTCCTCAAAGTCCATCGGATACATATCCACAATATCCTCGAAACCAACTGGTATAGAGGCTTCTTCCTCCTCCTTCTGTTCCTCAGGTGACTTATAGCCATTTACACCCAACAGTGAGCCAGTACACATCACCTCATAGCGACCGTCCTGATAGAAATATTTCAGCGAGCCTCTTGCCTTCGGACAATCCTGAATCTCGTCAAAGACAAAGCAGGTTTCGTCTGGCTCAATCTCTGCATTGGGCATAGCCGCCGTAATGCGCATGATGATGGAGTCCACTTCCAGATTCGGAAAGAAGAATTTCTTGTAGTCCGGATGCTCACGGAAATCCAGATATACCACATGTTTGAAATGCTTTTGTGCAAAGTCCATCACACTGCTGGTCTTACCGCACTGGCGGACTCCTTTCACAACCAGTGGCTTGTGTGAGGCATCATCCAACCACGATTGGAGTACGTTTTCTATCTTTCTTTTATACATAATAACACGTTTTGTAGCCGACTTTCTTTTGTTGGTCACACGTTTTGTAGCCGACTTTTTGCGCAAAGATACACATTTTATTTTATTCCTCAATACTTTTTGTAGATTAAAAATGAGATTATTAAGTCAGTTTAACTATTTTTCGTGACCTCTGCCCGTCCCTCTCAGCCACTTTTTTCTTTGCCCATTTTTGTTTATCCATCTAATTATCAGTGTTTTAGTACTAAAAATTAGGGAACTATATACATCTGTGTACAAAATGAGAAATTATGAGAACGATTACACTGATTATTATTCATTGCAGTGCGGTACGTCCCGACCAGCAGAGTTCTGCGGCTCAGATAGATACGTGGCATAGGGACTGAGGCACAGAAGCAGACGATGCGACGGCTACTTGAAGAGTTGCACGAGCGTTACCCCCGCGCCACGATAGTCGGTCACCACGACCTGAACCCCCACAAGGACTGTCCGTGCATCAAGAATGTAGCAAAGGAATATGCCGACTTACAGCCGAAGTAAAAACGAACGAGAGGATGTGCCAATTGACACACCCTCCTGTTTTTGTGAGCGAAATGCAAAATAAATATCGAATTATTCAGAAAAATGAAGGGAAAAACAAAAAGAATGCGTAACTTTGCAGGATATTTCAAGTATAAGCAACGATATACAAACAAAAAAATGATGAAAAGAACACTATTCATGACCATGGCAACAATAGCCACAACGGCTGCAATGGCGCAGCAGATACAATATCCGAAAGCCGCCAAGGACGGTACTGTTGACGAATATTTCGGTACGAAGGTGGCAGACCCCTACCGCTGGTTGGAGAACGACACCTCGGCACAGAC
>JAEEGI010029155.1_pt1 | contig 10451 bp, 9 predicted proteins | sample 8958751 | NCBI WGS metagenome assembly JAEEGI01 (sample SAMN16246545, study PRJNA631951) | gut metagenome | biome: gut microbiome; feature: rumen; material: KS-attached | host: Bos | place: Iran: Karaj | collected 2018-10 | reverse complement strand
CCACACCTCTCCCAGTGGCACGTCATGCAGTGCTGTTACTATTCCCTCTACTCCTATTTGTTTTAACATGGCAAGCGTGATCTTATCATTCTTGCCAAACCATCTCCAAGTGCGTTGCATAGTTATGCAAAGTTATGAGTTATGAATTATGAGTTCGTTATGCAAAGTTATGAATTATGAGTTATGAATTATGAGTTATGAGTTACAAGTTATGAGTTGTATTTTCTACTTCTACATTCTTTCTTGAGGTCTTGATTATTTTAGCCAATATTCTGGCTATTTCCTCGCCGTCATTGTGAATAGAATTGTACTCTGCATCGGTTATGAAGTCTGTCTTGTGTAGTATATCTATCCAATACAGAGATTCATTACATTCCTTTTGTGCTATGCAGAGTTTGTTGATGAAATCCTTCTTGCTTGCACCATATAGTCCTTCAATGATATTTGCGCCTATGCCCGTGCCAGAGCGTTTCAGTTGTCTGCTGATGTCCTGTTCTCCTTTATTGCAAAGATATTTCCATAGTTTGACAACTCTTACCGCGAAATCCTTGGATTTTTCGTATATGATGCTGTTTTCTGTCATTCAGTTTTTGATTAATACAACTCTTAACTCTTAACTCATAACTCATAACTCATAACTTGCACCGCATGAGCGGTGCACTACATCGCAAAGATGTTGAATCCGCCGTCAACGACTGCTACGGTGCCGGTGACGAATTTAGAGGCGTCAGACATCAGGTAGTGGATGGTGCCGCAGAGTTCCTCCGGCTCACCCATACGACCGAACGGTGTCTGACGTACCACATCCTTGCCACGCTCAGTGTATGAGCCGTCAGGATTGGTCAGCAGGGCGCGGTTCTGCTCGGTGATGAAGAAACCTGGAGCGATGGCGTTCACACGTATGCCCTCGCCGAACTTCTTGGCGCACTCATGAGCCATGTAGGCGGTGAAGTTGCTGATGCCAGCCTTTGCAGCAGCATAGCCGCAAACACGGGTCATAGGACGGAAGGCAGCCATTGACGAGAAGTTGATGATGCTGCCCTTGCCAGCCTTCACCATAGGCTTCAGGAATACCTGCGTAGGTATCACCGTACCGGTGAGGTTAAGGTTCAGTACCTGCTGGAAAGCCTCCGTAGAGAGGTCAAAGAAGTTCTGGTCAGGACCGATGGTAGCGCCTGCCTGGTTGCCGCCTGCAGCGTTAAGCAGGGTGTCAACCTTGCCATACTTGCCTACGATATAGTCGCAAACCTCCTGAATCTGCTGCTGGTTCATCACGTCCATCTTCACGAACTCGCATGCTCCGCCTGCAGCGGTGATGTCGCTGACAATCTGAGCGCCGACGTCCTCCTTGCGTCCGCCGATGATAACCTTTGCACCCTCAAGAGCCAGATACTTGGCTATGCTGCGGCCCAGCACACCAGTGCCGCCGGTTATGACTACCACGTAGTCCTTAATGTTGAATAGATTGTTCATTAATGTTATATTTTTTATTGTTCTATTAGCTATATAAAGATGAGTGTTGATGTGTTATTTTGCTTGCAAAGTTACGAATTATTTTCCACTCTGCCACCATTTTCACGTAAAAATTATATAAATGCGCACAAAACTCCACCTTTCCGTACAAAAATATAAGAATTACAGAAATGAAAGAGAGCTGTGATTATAATATGATTATATCTATATTTACTCACATAATACTCATTTCTTAATGTAATAATTTCAATCATTGATGCGTTATATTGCAGATGAAGAAGGTTATTTTTGTTTTCATAGGAATTACGACGATGTTGTTTGTCGTAGCCATGTGTGTAAGTGGCAGGTCGAAGATTGCGTCGCGCCATGACGTGCAGGTCGATGGCGTAAACGTAGTGAAGGATCCGGATACTGCCATCCCGGACTCAGTGATAAACCTGCTTATGGTGCGTATGCCTGACAGCGTGCCGCAGCAGTTGCTTGTAAGAAGAGGCTACATCACGTCGTACAATAAGGCTACGCTGCTGCCAAATTGGGTAGCGTGGCGCCTGACGGCAGAGAATGTGGATGGACAGTGGCAGCGTGTGAAGCAGTATCATGAAGATGAGGACGTGCCAAAGCCGAGGGCAGTGCCAGAGGACTACAGAGGTTGCGGCAACATGGGACTGTCGCGCGGTCACATGTGTCCGGCAGCCGATAACAAGTGGGACAGGAAAGCTATATATGAAGCCAATGCGCTGACCAATATATGTCCGCAGGACAGGAGTATGAACTCAGGTGTGTGGAACAGTGTAGAGATGGACTGCCGCAAGTGGGCACGCCGCTATGGCGAGATATATGTGGTGTGCGGTCCGCTGCTGTTGCGCGGTGAGCACCAGCGCATAGGTCGTAACGGCGTGGTGGTGCCAGAGGCATTCTTCAAGGTAGTGCTGTGTCTTACAGGAAAGCCTAAGGCGTTTGGCATAATAGTAAGGAACAACGACGGTACGCACAAGCGCGACCTGTACTATAACTCTGTTGACCAGGTGGAGCGTATAATGGGCATGGACTTCTTCGCAGCCTTACCCGACGACATAGAAGAGGCGGTTGAGGCTCGTCTGGATATGGATGAGTGGAGGTAGTTGAGAGTTGAGGGTTGAGAGTTGAGGGTTGAAAGTTGAGGGTTGAAAGTTGAATGAGATATGGGGGTGAGAGTTGAGGACAATAACAACGGCAATTCCTATGCTGATGCGTAGGGATTGCCGTTGTTGGTTTTTATGTTGTAAAGTATTGAAGCCTATTTCGCAGAGGTTTTCTTTATTCTGTCGCTGCTCTCTCCGCTGAACCAGCTCTGCATGACCTCCTCCTTTGAATATTCGCATGGTATGGCGATGTGGCCTTTGTAATATACTCCGAACTTCTTGCCGTCTTTGGTGACTATGTAGCAAGGATAGACATCGTCATCAGCCTCATATTTCTCACACTGCGCATATCCTGTAGGCGGAGCCACTATGTCAATGCGGTGTATGGTGATGTCGTTGATAGTGTTTCGTGGGAATATTATCTGCGGGTTGCATTTAGCGTCGAGCGTCAGGTTCTTCAGCATCATGGTGTTGGTAAGGTCCAGTCGCTCCAGTTTGCTGTTATAGCTCAGGTCGAGATTTTCCACTACGGTGTTGCCCACAGACAGCGACGTGAGGTTAGGGAAGAAGCGCAGGAATGAATAGTCGTCTATCAGATTGTTCACTCCGCCCATATCCATCACCAGTGAAGTGGTCTTTACCGCCTCACCGTATGTCACCACGCCGTCGCCGTTATAGTCGCTTAGCAGGAAGCAACGGGTGTACATGTCGTTATAGTCAATCTTTATGAAAGTCTCCTTGGCATCCTGTGCCTGTACTGCCATTGTCAGCATGGCAATCAATATTGTTACTATATTCCTCTTCATTGCATGCGTATTTCTTTTACAAACACCTTTATGCGGACATTGTCATAATATCCGCTACATAATCAAAATTGTGCCACAAAATTAAGTAATTATTTTTGTTCTTGCAAATTTTTTCCGTAAAATCTACGAAAAGAGCAGCGCGATAATGCTTTAGAATATGATTGAAGAATATGTTTTTTGCAAAATAATGCATTTTGAACGATGTTTTTTTCGCAAAAAAGCGGTTTTTATAATTATTTTGATTATCTTTGCAAGCAGAAGATTAACTGAAGTAATTAATAACTAAACAATAAACATACATTATGTTAGATAAAGAAAGAGGACTATACATAGCTCACTGCGAGGCAGGAGCACTGTCGATAACTGGAAAGATGGCTAACCGCCACGGACTGATAGCCGGTGCTACGGGTACGGGTAAGACCGTAACGCTGCAGGTGATGGCAGAGACCTTCTGCCAGGCAGGCGTACCTTGTTTCATGGCTGATATGAAGGGCGACCTCAGTGGTATATCCCAGGTGGGCAAGACAAGCGGATTCATAGAGAAGCGTATGCCGGAGTTCGGTATAGAGAATCCGGAGTTCCAGGCTTGCCCTGTAAGGTTCTACGACGTATTCGGCGAGCAGGGACACCCTATGCGTGCCACCGTATCGCAGATGGGACCACAGCTGTTGTCGCGCCTGTTGCAGCTCAATGAGACGCAGGACGGCGTCTTGAACATCGTGTTCCGCATTGCCGATGAGCGCGGACTGCTCTTGGATGACCTGAAAGACCTGCGCTCAATGCTCGACTGGGTATCAAAGAATGCCAAGGAATACACTACAAAATACGGCAATATATCGACAGCCAGCGTAGGTGCCATACAGCGAGCACTGCTGCAGCTGGAGAACCAGGGCGCCGACAAGTTCTTTGGCAGACCATCATTTGAGATATCAGACCTGATGCAGACCGAGGGCGGCAAGGGCGTGATGAGTGTATTGGCAGCCGACAAGCTGATGATGCAGCCAAAGCTATACTCCACCTTCCTGCTGTGGTTGCTCAGCGAACTCTATTCTACGCTGCCAGAGGTAGGCGACATGGAACTGCCGAAGCTCGTATTCTTCTTCGATGAGGCACACATGCTCTTCGACGGTACCAGCAAGGCACTGCTCGACAAGATAGAACAGGTGATACGCCTAATACGTTCAAAGGGCGTAGGCATATACTTCATAACACAGAGTCCTACCGACATACCAGAGAACATACTCGGACAGCTCGGCAACCGTGTGCAGCATGCATTGCGTGCATACACTCCTAAAGACCAGAAGGCAGTGAAGACCGCAGCCGATACGTTCCGTGCAAATCCAGACTTCAAGACCGATGAGGCTATAATGAATCTTGAGACCGGCGAGGCACTGGTGAGCTTCCTTGACGAGAAGGGCGCACCAAGCATAGTGCAGCGCGCCAAGGTGCTCTTCCCATTGTCGCAGATAGGAGCCGTAACCGAAGGCCAGCGTCTCGACATCATCAAGCAGAGCCGCATATACGGCAAGTACGACACTCCTGTTGACCGTGAGAGTGCCTTCGAGGTGCTCATGGAGGAGAGTGAGAAGAAGGCCCTGCAGGAAGAGCAGGAGAAGGCCGACATAGCGGCAAGCAAGGAAGCAGAGAAGGAGGAAAAGGCCGAGGAGAAGGAGAAATCAAAGCCAGGCATGATGAGCAAGGTATGGAAGGCCATCATCACTGCCATCACCTCTACCTTCGCAGCGCTGCTGGGCACCTATGTCAGTGATAAGATAACAGGCAAGAAGACAAAGTCGAGAACCACCGCCACGGGTCGTGTGGTGAAGAATGCCACCAGTGCTGCCAGCCGTACCATTACCAAGGAACTGACACGCGACATACTGGGCAACCTTATCAAGTAACCATCTCTGCTGCTGTACACATCAGTGACGACATACAACATGCGGTGGCGCCATTGACGCACATAATATTAACTTACAAAACAACATGAACTTATGAAAACCAAGTATTCTGGCACGCAGACAGAGAAGAATCTGGAGGCTGCATTCGCTGGCGAGAGTCAGGCGCGTAACAAGTACACCTATTTCGCCTCAAAGGCAAAGAAAGAAGGGTTCGAGCAGATTGCCGAGATATTTCTCAAGACTGCTGACAATGAGAAGGAGCATGCCAAAATGTGGTTTAAGGAACTCACTGGCGGCATAGGCACTACGGCGGAGAATCTTGCCGCTGCTGCCGATGGCGAGAACTATGAATGGACTGATATGTACGAAGGCTTTGCCAAGACTGCCGAGGAGGAGGGCTTCAAGACTCTCGCTGCCAAGTTCAGGCTTGTGGCTGCCATAGAGAAGCGCCATGAGGAGCGCTATCGTGCATTGCTCAAGAACATAGAGATGCAGGAGGTCTTCGCAAAGAGTGAGGTAAAGGTATGGGAGTGTCGCAACTGTGGCCACATAGTAGTTGGCGAGAAGGCTCCGGAGGTATGTCCTACGTGTGACCATCCAAAGTCGTACTTTGAGATTCACGTGGACAATTTCTAAGGAATCGCTCCCCGCGCTGCATCGTCAGCGTGTGGTGACATGGTCATAAAATAAGGTGGCTCATTACCTGTCGTTGGTAGTGAGCCACCTTTTTTAGGTGGATTCTAAAAATCCCACGAGTTACCCCACCTTTAGTCTATATACTGTAGAGGGGTATGATGACATGAAACCGAAACGCGTCTTGAGCATGTAGATACATACCTCATTTGCGAACGAATGAAACCATGGCTAAAAACGCAAAATAGAGATGAAAATGACCTGAAATTGATGTGAAGGGCATCATGCAAACTGCACTTTTAGGCGTATGGCTTCCTAAAATAACAGCTTTTTTATAAGAAAATGCCCCATTTTATGCTGTAATATGATAGCTTTTAGCATGTAAAAGCTATCATATTACAAGGTAAAAGCTATCAAATTACAATCAGGGAGGGTTGCCATGAAAGGGTTACGTTGCGTAAAGCTCTGTAATACAGAGCTATACCCGACGGTTGTAATTTTGCCGTTTTTCAGGAAAAAATTGAGCTTCGTGATTTTGAAGGGCAGGAAAGGCGAGTTAAATACGAAAAGAGCCCCATTGCTGTCCTTCAAAATCCATGTTATGACGGATAGGTCTTCACCCGACGTTCCACCGCTTATGACGGACTAACCTCGCGATAGTCAGATGGCGACGAGCCATACTTCATCTTAAAGCTGCGTGAGAAGTAGCGAGGGTCAGAGTAACCACACTTGTAAGCAACGTCAGAGACGCTGAGATAAGGATTCTGCTGCAGCAGTTGCATGGCATGCTGCATGCGGGCATCGATAAGCAGCTGTGCCGCCGTGATACCGAGCAGTGAGCGCAGGCGGCGGTTCAGCGTAGAGCGGCTGGTAGCCGTTACTGCAGCCATGTCGTCAATGCTGATGTCGCTGTTTGCCATGTTCTGTTCAATGAAGTGGCGCACCTTGTCGAGGAACATCTGGTCGTCAGGATTAAACTGTCGCATAGCCTGCTCCGCCTCGTCCTCATTATGAGGCCTTGCCACCACGCTCTCATCGTCGCCGTCGATGTGCTCATCGGCAGCATTGAGCAGTTTCATGTATTTCTGCAGAGCCTCCTGCTGCTGCGCCTTCAGGCGGCGTATGTAGATGAAGTTGAGCAATATGCCGGCAGCTATGGCTATAATCAAGGTGGCGAGTAGCAGCTTTGCCCACAGGGTCTCGTACCAATGAGGCTTCACGATGATGTAGAGCGTATGCATATTGTCAACCCACCTGCCGTAGCGGTCGGTCGATTGTACCTGCAACACGTATGTGCCCGGCTTCATGTCGAATAGCGATATGCTGCGGTCAGAACTGCCGTAAGTCCACGGACTGTCGCCCAGACGGGTGCGATACAGTATGCCTGTATTGTCAACATAGTCTATGGCGGCGAAGCCTATGCGCACGTTTCTCTCGTCGGTGCCCAGTCGCAGTGTGTCGTTAAGTATGTGTGAGAAGTCCTCCGCTCCGCCGTTCACCTCCACATACGACCATATCAGCGGTGGTATGTATCCACGTGACAGCATGGCGTCAGGCGTAACGCTGTAGGTGCCGCGCTCAGTGCCGAAGAGCCATGTGCCGTCAGGCATCTTGATAGGCTTGCCTTCAGAGAACCGGCATGAGTCGCAGAAGAATACGGAGTTATAGTTTACGGTATTGTCCAGATATGGGTTGAAGAGCATTACGTTGGTATTGCTCACCACCATCAGCGTGGAATTGTCGAAGAACGTCAGTGCACTCACGAAGTCAGACATCATAGACGACGTGCGTGCAGAGAAGTGGCGGAAGTGAGGCTTTGGTGCCATCAGGTCTTCCTCGGCTATCATATCGACGCCCGAGCTTGCCGTACCGATGAAGAGGTTGCCGTGGCGGTCCTGCTCTATGTCTATTATGGTGTTGCTGGCAAGCGAGTTATAGTCGTTGCCGTCGCGCTTTATGGCACGCATCTTAATCTGCTTGGCGTTCTTCACCGCCTTTCCTACGAGCAGACCGGTGCTCGTGGCGGCAATGACGTTGCCCATAGGCGTGATGTGGATCTTCCTTACGCGCTTGCCGCCGAACGACTCCATTACGGCAGGTGCGTCGTCGTCAGGGTTAGTGTAGCACTTCACGCCCTGCGTGAACGATGCTATCCACAGTCTGCCGTACTGGTCCTCCTGTATGTCGTATACGTCGGGCAGTTCCACCCTCTTCTCAATGGCAAAGGTCTCAGGGTTTACCTTGAGCATCACGCTGGCTACGTTTGAGCGTGAAGGCGACTTGGTGCCTATCCAGACAGCCCCGTTCCTGGTCTGTTTGATGAAGAACACCTGGAAGCCGATTTCGGCATGGTGAAGCATCTTGCCGTCGCTGCCAAACACCGTTATGCCCATCTCGCGCCTCGTGCCCATCCACAGCCTCTTCTTATTGTCGAGCATGAAGGCGCGCACATGCTGCTTGCCCATCTCCTTGAACAGTTTGGCAGGGTGATGGGTGTAGGTAGTCTTGTATATACCGTTGATGTCGGCAGTCCAGAAATTGCCCTGCCTGTCGGTCATACCCTTCCACAGGTCCTCGCTGATGTGTCCCTTGAGGTTCATGAGTTCCTGCTGTCGCTTCTTAGGAATGTTGCGGAAGGTATATGTAGCGAGGTCAAACTCGAATACGCCGTCGTATGTGTAGCACAGTATGTTTCCGTCGTCAGCCAGCTGTATCTGTCTTATGCGGTCGTTTTCCACGCAGGCACCGTCGCCAGGCTGCATCTTCACCCAGTGGAAGTCGTAGCCGTCAAAGCAGTCGAGGCCGTTCCATGTAGAGAACCACATAAGCCCGCGACCGTCCTGCACTGCACCGTCAACGCGGCTGCTTGACAGGTCTGACTGGTCAGCATAGTGCCTCACGCTCCTCACGTCCTCGTCGGCTAAGGCGATGACTGTGGCAGGTAGTATCAATGCAAGTAAAACTATTAAAACTCTATAATGTTTCATATACGTTAGCTAGCGTATGTATGTGCCTACAATTATATAATGTGTGGTTGACGATTAAAGTGCAAAGTTACGCATTTTTTCTTTCTTCACAAAATAAATTGCATAAAAAATAGATGGATATATTTGTGAATTTAAGAAAAAATGCTTACTTTTGCAGCAAAATATACTATTTGTCCTATAAATTATGCCTAAGAAGGCTGATATTTCTATGACCACAAAAGCTAAAAGACTTATTTTGATGATGCTGACGTTCGTCAGTGTGCTTACAGAGGTGCATGCCCAGGACCACATGGAATATATGGGTATCAGCATGAACCAGACGATAGACAGTTTTGCCGTGGCGCTGCAGGACAAGGGCTATAAGCTGTCGCCGGCATCGCAGAAGGCTCCAAAGGGAAAGAGGCTCTTCGTGGGTTCGTTCGGAGAAGACAAGGTGAACCTCACCGTAAGCTACGGAGTGCATACACACTATGTCACCGATGTGGCAGTGGATTTTCCTGAGGAGAAGGACCTGCAGAAGTTCATGCTGTTCTACGAAGCCATGAAGAGGGTGATAACAGAGGCTTACTGCACCGACGGTGAGGTGGTAAACGAGATGGGCTCAATGGACGTGCTGCCTACATACGGCATGAGTATGGACTACGGCAAGGTGATTATCAGCATCAATCCGAAGAAGAACTACGGACTGATAGTAACCTATACCGACCAGGTCAATACAGTAGAGGAGCGCAAGCTCAGGTATGACCCCGTGGAGTGAACTAATCGGTACAAAGCATTTATATTTATAGTAAGAGTACAAACCCAAACAAACCTAACAAGAAAATGAAAAAGAATTTTATCATGATTTTCATGGCACTCGCCACACTCTTTACAATGGAGGCAAGTGCTCAGAATTGTAGTGCCCAGACTAAGGGATGCAAACAGAAGGCTTGCTGCCAGATGCGCCAGCCGGTGAAGATGATTCTCGATGCAGACTTCGGCAGTTCTACCGACGACCTCTTTGGTCTTATGATGCTCAATCACTATATAGACGAGGGACTGGTTGACCTGCAGGGAATTATAGTTGACCGCGAGGGCGACAACAACGCTGGCGTGGTTGACATCTTCAACACCTACTATGGTCACCCTGACATACCTGTAGGACTGGAGCGCAATGGCGTGAAGAATCCTCGTTGCTTCATACCTTACAACCAGATGTGCGACCTGAAGGATGCACAGGGCAATCCGCTCTTCAAGCGTTCGTTCGACTCAAAGCAGTGCATGGATGGCTATAAGCTCTACAGAAAGCTGCTCAGCAAGGCAGAAGACAACTCTGTGGTTATTGTTGCCATAGGCTTTGCTACCACGCTGGCACAGCTCTTTGAGTCAAAGGGTGACGAATACTCTAAGCTCAACGGACTCGATCTCTTCGCTCAGAAGGTTAAGGCTGTGTATCTGCAGGCAGGACGCTTTGAGCCTACAGACAGCCTCTGCGGCTACAACATGCGTGCTGCGTCAAAGCAGGCTAACGTATTCTTCAGCAAATTGCCT
>JAEEGI010029152.1_pt1 | contig 10451 bp, 5 predicted proteins | sample 8958751 | NCBI WGS metagenome assembly JAEEGI01 (sample SAMN16246545, study PRJNA631951) | gut metagenome | biome: gut microbiome; feature: rumen; material: KS-attached | host: Bos | place: Iran: Karaj | collected 2018-10 | reverse complement strand
ATTTTTAATTTATTTAGTATGAATTTATAATAAAAATAGTATAGATATTTCAATAAAAAAATTTAGTGGGTATTTTAATAATATTAATTATTAAAAGATATACTTTTATAGTTGAATAAAACATCCTGTCAATCTCACAGAAACAAAACTTTATAAAAAAATAAATTCATAAAATATTTTATTAATATATTAAAATCAAAATTTATTTTTAAAATATTTTAAAAATATTATAGTTATATAAACGCTGATTAAATAATTGTTGTAAGATTTTAACTAAATTTTTTTTCAATGATTTATTTTTATTATTTTTTTTAAGTTTAAACAATCAAAAAAGGATGAAAAAAATTAGAAAAAAATAAGATAATCTTTGTTTTAAAATATTATTTATTACAAATTTTTTTTCAAAGAAGAAATTTTTTTTAATAACAAGAAAAAAATGTTCAAACGAATTCTCAATCTAGTAATAATATCAATAATAAAAATAATATAAAATAAAAAATTGAAATATTCAATAACAATATGATTAATAATATTCAAACAAAAACAAATTCAAAAGTAAAAAAAATTAAGAAGAAGTTCTGTAATTGATAGATTAAAATTAAAATTAACAAATCCTGAAGAAATCTTTGAAGAAAATATAAAATCAGATAAAGCTACTGATAAATATATTGGATTTATGAAAAAAAATTGTTAAAAAATCATAAATATATAAAATATTATATGAAACAGAATTAGACGAGTTAAAAAATTTAATGGTGATTCACAAAGAAAAAAATACATTTTAAAAACAAAAGAAAGAAATAGATTTACTTTAATAAAATTAAATAATAAAATTTTTAACTTCAAAAAAATCAAAAAAAAATAAAATAATAATTTTTAAAAATCCAATAAAAAAAAAAAATTTAAAAATAATATATTAAACAAAATACATACTTAAATAAAATGTCCTACCTTCCCTTCCTACTCCTCACCCTCACTCCAACTTTAATAATTCCCCAGCCATTACCGGCAGAGCCGGAGAAGCCAAGTGGCACAGCGACAATCATGTTTAAATTGGCTACTGATAACGAATTACTCTTGGCTCCCCTGAAGATAGGTACTCCCCCTCAGGAAGTGAACGTGATTCTCGATATTGCCTCTGAAAGAACGTGGCTCCACATGAACACATTTAAGTCATCCCAGAGTTCTTCTTACACGAGTGAGAACCAAATAGATGAAAGAGTACAAGACTCCTTCTCCTATCGTGGTTACCGTTCGAAGGAGACTTTCATATTAGAAAATAAAACATTAGAAAATTTTCTTTTTCTCCAAGTTGACCAAGTTCAAAATAACAATAAATTTAATGGAGTATTATCATTAGGAAGAGAATATGATTCAAAATATTATTCAATTGTATATCGTTTAAGTTCAGAGATGACAACTTTTTATAATAGTTTTGTTTTAAAATTTAATAGTTCAAATACTGGAGAATTACATGTTGGAGATACAATTGATGAAATAAGACAACAAAGATCAAAAATATTACCTTGTAGATTATTAGATAAAGAACCTAAAATTAAATGGAAATGTATGTTAACACATGTTTTTGTTGGAGGAGTTAATTTAGCTCCTTCATATATTGATGATTACTATGAACAATATTCTTATGAAATTAATAGTAGAAGTTATAAAATTGAAATTATGAATGTTCCTGTTTATTTTGAAACTATTTATAATAAAATTTATGTTCCTAGAAATTTCATTGATTATATGAAAATGAATTTATTTATTGATAAAGAAGGAAAAAGTATTTGTTCTTTAGAAGATAATAATAATAAAGCTTATTTTAAATGTTCTAAAAGTGATGTTTCTAAAGTTCCAAGATTAGATTTTGTTTTAAGTGATATTACTGATTTAAGTTTTCCTTATACTAATTTATTTGAATGTAATGATAATGATTGCATTTCTGTTGTTCAATATGATAGTCAATTTCAAGGATTTATTTTTGGTTTACCTATATTAAAACATTATTATTTAATATTTGACTATAATTCTAGATTTTTGCAATTTTATTCTATTGATAATAAATATTTAGTTAAAATGCCTAATAATGGTGGATTTGATTTTGTTAATTTTTTACTTTATTTCTTTTTGTTTATTATTGCAGTTTTACTTTCTGGAATTTGTCTTATTTATGTTATGAGGAGAAAGAATAAAAGAAGAAAACAAATTGAAGAAGAAATATATGAGAATTTTTAAAACTTTTTTTGCATTGTTTAGGTTTGGAATTTGTTAAATAAAGTTTAAAGAATAATATAAAATATTAATCATAAATTAATGTTTTATTTAATTTAAATTAAATTTTAAAATATTTCAATCATATTCTTATAAACTTATCAAATTATAAATCAATTTAATTAATTCCTATTTAATTAGAATATTATGAAATATAAATTTTATGAAATTATAAAAAAAATAAAAATTATTTTAGATTTTTTTAATTTCAATTTAGAAGGTTTTTAACTAAATTTTATAGTATTTATTTGAATAAAAAAAAATGATATAATCTTTTTTAATCTCACTTAAATAAATGTTAATTCCTTTTTAATAATAAAAATAATCAAATATGTTTTTAAAAATATTTATTAATTTCAACAAATATATTATTGTTTTTAACCAACATTAATTATATATATTTACAAAATTATATTTCAAAAACATCTAATATTTATTTACGTTTTTTTTATAAGAGAAAACTTAGAATTATATATCAAATGAATTTTTTCAGAAGGTTTTAATTCTTCAGTATTAGAATAATAATAAGAATTATTTTGAGTTAATTCTGAAATATTTCTTTTTTCATAATGAATATCAAATCTATTTCCTTTTTCTTTTTTACTATCATTAATTTCTTGTTTAAATTTAATACAATTACTTAAATCAAATTCTTTTTCACTTAAATTGTTTTCATGTTTAATTTCATCTTTAATGTTTTTTTTCTTTTTTTTATCAATTAAAGAAATAATAAAAGGATCTAATTTTTTTTCTAAAAAATCTTCTTCAAATTCTTGTTCATTACTCAATTCTCCTAAATTATAATTTAAAAAATTAGATATTGTATCATTAATATCTTTTAAACTTTCATTTTTATTTCTTTGATTAATAATATTATTATTTTTTTTTATGTGAATATCTGTTTTTAAACTTTTTTTATTTGAAGAAAAAGTTTTTATATTATTATTTATATTATTTTTATTTCTTAAATTTTTTATATCTTTAAACCAAACTATACTTAAAATTTTTAGTTTTTGACAATTATTTTTTTGTTTAATTAAAGAATTTTGAACAGTTAAATTTTCTAATTTATTTTTTTCTTCATTGGAAAATTTGTATGAATTTTTTTTGCAATTAATTGGTTTATTACTTTTTGATTTTATAACTTTTCTATAATTATTTTTTGATTTATTCACATTTGAATATATACAAGTAACTTTAATTTTACTGTTGGAACTTCTTTGTAAATAATTGGTTTTTGATGATGCTGTTGTTATTAAAGATTTTGTATATCTTCTTCTCATTTTTTTTTCTATAAAATATTATAAATTCTTTCTTTAATAAATATAATTTTTTTTTTATTTTTATATTTTTTATATTTTTGGTTTTGAAATTATTTCTTATTATTATTCATATAATTTTTAAAAATTTTATCATAATATTTCATGTTATTATAATTATGAATCTCTTATTTTAAAAATATTTTTATTGAGCAAAAAATATTATTCTAAATTTAGAATTTTTCAAAAATATGAAAACAACTTTCATAATTACAATATTTCCATTTTTTTCTGGTTATGATAAAACATTATAAGCTTCATATATACTTCAATTTTTACTTTACTATTTTTATCGGGATGTTTTTTATTTCTATTTTAAATATTCTTTTTTATTTTTTCAAGAGGAACTTTTGAAATCATATTTTGTTTTCATTTTTAATTTTAATTTTTTGCATTAATAACATTCAATAATTATAATGATATTTATTTATATCTAATTTTTTAATATCATAAAAAAAAGTTAAAAGATTATTTAATTAATTTTGATAATTTTTATAAGAGAAATGATTCTTTTTATTATTTACTAATTATTTTATGGGTAATATGTAAAATAAAAATTCTATTATTATATCATGTTTACTTTTTTATGAAAATGATTTTTTTCATATATGATTGTTAAAATGTTAATAAAAATGTTTTTATATAATATATAAACATATATTATAAAAAACTATTTTTAAATTATTAAATTCTTTTTTAATTTAATCTTTTTTTTATATTAACTCAAAAAATATCTTTTTAAATTCAAAAAAAAAGCTACATCAAAACTAGGGACAAATCCTCAGGTTTAGTATCAGGACAAACAAAATTATAAAAATAATATTTTAACTTTCCATCACCCATTCCAAATAATAAATCTTTAAAAACACTTTTATTTTCCATAATATCCAAGCAATTATAAACATCGAAATTATTATTTTTTGCAAGAATCAAAGCATTTTTCATTAATTCTTTAAAACTCATACTTTTATTAATATTAAAGAAAGAATAACAAGCAAATAATTTTTTATAAGAATCATGTTGTAAAATAGAACTAGGTAAACTATAAAAACTAATAAAATCAGTAATTTTTCCATTCTCATCTCTAACAAAAGAATAAACAACGTTTTTTTTAGGTAAAAACCAATGTTTAACTTCCTCAACAGAATAAAAGCCTCTAACTTTAAATTTACTTTCATGCTCTTCTAATAATTTATAAACATCATTAACATCTTTTTCTTCCATTGGTCTAAATCCATTAACCGTATTTTCTTTAGGTAATTTATATATTCCTTTTGCTCTTGCTAAATTTAAATTAGGTCCTAAATATGTAAATCTAATATCAACTAATTTCTTAATATTTAAACTTCTATGAAAATAAGTACATTGTGCAAAAGGTTTTGGTAACATTGTTCCTGAAGTATAAACAGCTTGCCAAATATTTCTTAAATGAATTCTTCTTGTTACTTCCTTAATTAAAACAGGGGCTAATCTATTACTTCTGAAATTTTGGTTTACACATAAAAAGTTTATTTCTGCCATTTCCATTATAGTTCCATGGATTTGAACTTTTACTGGAATTCCCGAAATGAATCCTACCATCTTCTTTTTATTCTTCTTCTTATCTTCCCTCACCACTGAGATTAACCATTCCTTATGATATCCAGGTGCAGTCAAGTGCCATTTCAAGAACTCTTGGCAATAGTCAAAACGGAACATGTGATCATCGTCTTCTACATAATTGTTTTTCAAGAACTCATATAAACGATTCAACTCATTCTCCTTTGTTACATCTACATCCTGCCACTCAAATCCTGAGGGTAACTGATAAGGCTCCTGACGTTCTTCCTCGACTTTATTGTCTTTTGTTATGGGACCGAATGATACACCAATGTCCTTGTTGAATTGAGGTACTGGCTGCTCTGACCAGAATTTGTATTCAGATTTAATCTCTCCACGGTGACGGAGAGGATTGTCCTTTCGAAATTGAAGCATTTGATCAGATATCAACTTCGCGTCTTCTGGGGACAAATTGCCTTCTGAGTTGGGAACCTCTGTGGAGGGAGGTGCTTCTTCAGGAGGATTTGTTTTATCCTGGGCTTCAGAGTTTTCTTTTTCTTCTGTTTTTTCCATTTTTTTAAAATTGGATTGTTTTTTTTTATTTTTTTTTTGGATTTTTATTTTTTTTATCTTTAATTAATTATTTAATAAGTCTTTAATTTTTTTAATTATTTATTTTTATTTTTGTTTTTCTTTTTATTTAGTTTAGTTTAATTTAGTTTATTAATTTATTTTATACTTTTTTAGTTTTTTTAATTGGATTTTTTTTATTTTTAATTTGATTATAATTATAATTTATTTAAAGAATTTAGTATTTTTATTATTAACTAAAAAATATTAATTTATATTTATAATAGAAATATAATTAAAATAAATAAAATTTTATATTTAGTGATAATAAAAGATAAAGTATTTTTCAAATGGATGCACAAAATAAAAAATACCCAAATAGAATGACAGCAAATAACAAATGTAAAACAATAAATCCTGAATTAAAATTTTCTTCTCATACTCATAATAAAAAAAGCTCAAAATCAAAAGAGAAAAAAGAAGAAGAAAAGAAAAATGAAGAATATAAAAAAATAGAAGAAAAAGAAGAATCTAGATTAGAAGCAAAAATAAATATAAATTCAATAACAAATAATAATAATTCTCATAATATATATGTAATCAATAATTATTTCGAAGAAAAAAAAAATAATTTAAATATTAATAAAAATTGTCCAATTGGAAAATGGAAAGATGGAAAAAGATATGACAGAAAAGGAGAAGAAATTAAAAAAGGAGGAAAACAAAAATTGACTTTTATTGATACAATTGGAAAAGGAAAATTAATTGAAACTATTCCTATTGAAAGTTTTAAAGAATATAATTTAATTGAAGAAGTTAGTGAAGATAGAAAAAATAGTTGTTGTTATATTTATTAAAATTATGAAAAAAATTTTGGATTATTTTTGTATATTTTTTAATGGTTTTTTAAGGGTTAATATCTTTTAAAAGGATAAGTTTTTTTAGATTTGATGGAAAATCTTTTTTATGATTTATTTTTGGGTTAAAGTATATTGCTGGAGAAGTAAATGTAAATGAAAATTTTAAATAAGTTAAGTTTTATAATTATAATTTATAAATAAATACTTTTAATTAAATTTATTTTTATATTAATTACCTTGAAAAAAAGAAAAAAAGTTTTATTTTTTATTCTTTCTAATCATTTCTAATATATTTATTTAATATTAAGGAATTGAATTAAATATTAAAAATTATTAATTTTTTAGATTCAATTCAGTAAAAAAATAGTGGAAATTAATCAAAATAAAAATAAAAGGTATTAGAGTTGTAAAATAAATATAAAATTTATTTAAAAACTACTTTAAATTATAATTTTCATACTATAATTATAAAGGAATAAAATTTATTTTCTCTTTGAATAATTTATTTATTTATAATAAATTACATTTATAAATATTAAGCTAATTGAAAAACAAAAGCCATATCTCCATCATAATTATCTTTTTGTAAAACATGGAAAACTTTTTTTTGATTTTTTCCTAATCTAAAATTAATATTATTATCATTAGGATGATTTTCTTCAAATAATCCTTCAAGTTTAAGAACTAAACTATAAATATTATTATTTAAATTTTCAATTCCAATAAAATAACTATCATTTCCTTCTAAAATATATTGATTTAATTTTCCTTTTCTATCTAAACTTTCTGGTTTTTGAGAAAAAATTTCATCAAAAGGAATTTCTGTTTTATTATTATTATTATTACTTATATAATTTCTTCCTGCTGAAAAAGCCCTATTTGAAATTAAATCTTCGTCTTCTTCATTTTTTTGATTTTCATATCTTTTTTTATTATTATTATTTTGCTCATTGTTATAATATTTTTCTCTTCTTCTTCTTTCCTTAATTTGAGGTATTTGTTCATGACTATAATTATTATCATTATAATTATTATAATTATTATTATAATTAATAGTATTATTATAATAATTTGATTGATTATTATCATTTGAAATTTCTAAAGACGAATTTATTTGATTATCACGTCTTCTTCTTCTATTTGAATGAAATATTTCATTATTATTTGGGTAATATTCAGTGATAGTATTATTATTATAATAAGGTATTTCATTAATAATTCTTGGATCATATCTTCTTCTATTATTACTTAAATTAGAATCAATAGTATTAAAATTATCATTATTATTTACATAATAATTATTATCATAATTATCATTCTTAATATTATTATTATTAATAACAGGTTTATAATTAGGAATAGTATTCTTTATATCTATATTTTCATTATTATTATTATTTATATTATTATTATTGCTTAAATTATTATTACTTTCTTTTTTCCTTCTTTTTACAGGAGAAGATAAAGTTTCAATAGAATATTGAAATGCATAATTCATAATCCAAGGCATATGAGCAATAAAATCAATATTTCCAGCAAGAATTTTTTTTTGATAGGGTAAATTTCTATTAATATCATTTCCTTGCATATAAAAATCACATTTTAAAGTATTTCCAATACAACTTTTTAATTTATCAGTAAATGTAACATCATAATTTCCTTTAGTATTATCAAAGACAAAAAAGTTAAAAGGAAAATCCTTATTTTCATCAATTGACTTATATAATAATCCTTTGGAAAAATTTTTAGGTTGGATTTTTTTTTTAGAATAATCAATTAACATATTTTTAAAAACTAAATTAACATCTAAATTTTTTTCTTCAAATATATTAACTTGTTTCTCAGCATAAGTTCCAATAGTATAACCAAAATTAATCATTCCTTTAATATATCTATAATTTATATCACTAATAATATAATAAGTACCTTTATTTAAAATATAATTAACAGCAGTAAAATTATCTTCTGCAAAATTACTATTTAAATAATTAAATTTATCATCTACTAAAATTAAATAAGCAATAACAGAATTTTGATAAGTTCCATCATTTAAAGGACTTCTATTATTTCTTTGATGCAATTGAATATAAGTATTACAATGATTATCATTAACTTCAATTTTACTTAAAATAGGACCATAAAAAACTTTATTTTTATCATATTGTAATGAAAAATAAATATAATTAGGATAAATTTCACAAATATAAATAACATTGAAAAAAATTAAAAAATCTTCATAACTCATATAAAAAGAACCATCATCTTTAATTTCAACATTACATTGTCTTCTTAAATTTTCAGTCCATTTTAAACTTTTATCACTCCAATCTCTTGACCATTCAGTATTTCCCCATGGATTTCTTAAATATATTAAATTAATTAAACCTTCATTTTTAGTATTTATTTCCCTTATATTTAATAATGAATATGCATGATTAGGAACTAAACCAACTTCTTCTAAAGAAACATTTTCATTGTTATAATAAACACATTCATCTAAAGTTCCAGCAGTCATAATAAAACCTTTATTTTTATATGTTTTTAATTTATTTAATAATATTTTTTTCTTCCTCATCATTTTTAATATTTGATAAATTTATTTTATAAGAATAAGCATCAGTTAATATATCTAAAGCTTCAGTTGGTTCTCCACTTATTATTCTAGCATAATTACCATTAACTTTAGCCCAAGCTTTTTCTAATAACATTACCCAAATTTCATTTGAATTTGTACTTGAAAAGACAATATTATAACTTTTATTATTATTACTTGGATAAACTGGGAAAAAATCATCTATTAATATTAATTGCCAAATACCATTTATTCTAAGGAAACATCCATAACAATTTTGTTCTGATTTTTCTTTAAAATAAAATAATCTTGTTATTAACTTAGGAAATTGAGTTAAAGCTGAAACAGAACTTAAAAAATAACAATCACCTAATTTTCCTTGTTGAATATCATTAGAAGAAATTCCATCATAAAAAACTTGAAAATTTTTAGTATTTAAAGCAATTTCTGCTCTTACCCATTTTATTTTTTCCCATCCTAAAATATCATTTTTATTTATTTTTTCATTTAAAATCCAATCTCCTTTTTTATTTATTTCACATAAATTTTCTCTTATTGGTTTAAATAAATCATCTTTAAACATTTCTCCTTTTTTACTTATTTTTTGGTTTTTAAATATTTTAATTTCTGATAAATTCATATTTTCTAAAGAAACAATTTGAGTATTTTCTCTTTTTTTTTGTTCTTCTAATTTATTTTTTTTTATTATTTTTTCATCTTCTATATCCATTAATTTTAATCTTTCTTCTTTTATTTCATTAATATCTTTTTTAGGATCATAACCTAATTTTTTTGCTAGTTCTTCACTTTTTTTTTTTTGAATTATTTCATTTAAAATTTCTTGTTGTTTTAATAAGTCATTATAATAATTATTAAAATTATCTATTTTTTCATTTGGAATTGTTTTTTTTAATTTTTCACATTTTTTTATTTTTTCATTTAAAATTGCTAAATCAGAAGGAGTTGCATTATCTATTTTTTTTATTAATATTTTTTTTAATTTTTCTAATTCTTCTTGTTTTAATTTTCTCTTTTCTTTTCTTTCTTTTCGAATTTTTTCTTCTTTTTTTTCTTCTTCTTCTTTTATTATATTTCTCTCTTTATTTATATTTTCCATTTTTTTTTTTAGTTCTAATAATTTTTTATTTTCATCTTCTTTTTTTTTTATATCATCTTTTTTAATATTTTCATATTTTTCTTCTAAATTTTTTTTTCGAAAAATTTTATTTTCATTTTCAATTTTTTTTTTTTTTTTTTTTTTTTTTTTTTTTTTTTTTTTTTTTTTTTTTTTTATTTTTTTTTTTTTTTTTTTTTTTT
>JAEEGI010029148.1_pt1 | contig 10452 bp, 8 predicted proteins | sample 8958751 | NCBI WGS metagenome assembly JAEEGI01 (sample SAMN16246545, study PRJNA631951) | gut metagenome | biome: gut microbiome; feature: rumen; material: KS-attached | host: Bos | place: Iran: Karaj | collected 2018-10 | reverse complement strand
GGACGCCAGCATGATCGGAGTCTATCAGTTTTCCGGAGACCTTCGGCAGGAAATGCAGTATCTCGCCCAGGTTTACGAGGAGGCCCGTCAGGCCCTGGGGATCACCGATTCCTTCCAGGGACGGCGAGATCCCACGGCGCAGAGCGGTGTGGCCCGGCAGTTTGCCGCGGCGCAGAGTGCGGGGCGGCTGGAATCCAAGCGCGTGTTGAAGGAAGCGGCCTATGCAGAACTCTTCAAACGGATCACGATGCTGAAGGTGGCCTATGCCGACGAGCCGAGGCCCGTGGTGGCCACGGACAACCGGGGGAGCGCCCGATATGAGGAGTTCAACCGCTACGACTTCTATGAGCAGGATCCCCAGACCGGAGAGTGGCACTGCATCCTGGACGACGACCGCTTCCTTTTCAGCTGCGACACCTCGGCGACGCTGGCCAACAACCGGGAGCAAATGTGGCAGGACGCCAGCCAGATGCTTTCCATGGGCGCTTTCGGACAGCCCGGGGAGCTCGAAACCCTGATCCTGTACTGGACGAAGCTGGAGCTGCTTCACTATCCGGGAGCCGGCGACACCAAGGAATACCTGGAGAAGAAAAAAACAGAACAGGATCAGCTCATGCAGCTGCAGCAGGCGCTGCAGCAGGCCATGGCAGAGAATCAGCAGATGAAGCAGCTGCTTCAGCAGCAGACCGCGCCGGGGCAGTTCCCCCCGCAGCAGGGAATGCCTGAAGGTGCGCCGGCGGAAGCGGGAATGGGGATCCTGGAGGCCGTGGACGCCCAGGCAAAGGAAGCGGCCATGAGAGATGCCCAGGCCATGGCGGCGGAAAGGCAACAGATGCAGTAAGTGACGATCACCGCCGGAAACGGCGGTGATATTCGCGGAGAGCGCGCAACAATCTATTCTCTGGTCCGGAGCTTAGGACAAAAGTCAAAGCCCCCTGCGAGGCAGGGAGAACATGGGAAAGGAGGACGACCCATGAAGAAGGAAGGCTATGCCGGCAAGGTCCAGAACGCCGGCGCTCAGGTCGTGAAAGCGCCTGCTCAGTCCCAGAAGAAAGGGAACGGGAAGGTGACAACGGGCAGCGATCTCCGCACGGGGAAAGGCAAGTAAGCCCGAAGGCAACCGCGCCGCTGTAATGCGGCTATTTTGCTGCCTCTCATTCGTTGGAGGCAGATTCGCAGAGAACGCGCCAAAATCTATTCCCCCTGCCAGGGCATAAAGGCAAAGGAGATAAACATGGAAGAAAATCAGGAACAGCAGGAACTGGAACAGACCACAGAAGGAGCTCAGACCGAAGGAAACAGCCAGCCGGAAGGCGAGGCCGGGACGCCGGAAAAGCAGGAATCCGCCGATTCCGCCGAATACGCTGACAGCCGCGAACAGCAAAAACAGCAGAGCAGGCAGGAAAACGCACGGCAGGCCGAAGGCCGCAGGATCCGGGAGCGGGAGCAGAGAGCTTATGATGCGGCTTATCGGCAGGCTCGGAACGATATGAGCGACCTGCTCCGCAGCATCGGCATCAAGAATCCGCAGACGGGCGGTATCGTCAACTCCGTGGAAGAGATGGAAGACTTCGCAAAGAAGCTCCGGGAGAAACGGGGAAAGGAAGGCCGCCTCAACGAGGATGATATCCGCCGGATCGTTCGGGAGACCGAACGGGAGAGCAGGCGGCAGCAGACGCAGCAGAGCGAGCCTCAGGGGAAAAATCCCGTGGTCGAAATGGAGCTGGCCGAGATCCGGGCCATGGACCCGGAGATGAAAGACCTGGGGGCCATCCTGAACAGCGAGGCCGGAGACAGATTCCGGCAATACGTCGACAGGGGCTTTACATTCCTGGAGGCATACAAGCTGGCGGCAGAGGACCGACTGAGAAAGATCAGCGGCAACCGTGAGCGTGCGAGACAGGGAGGTAAGGAGCACCTGGCCTCCACCGTCACCCGGGGGAAGGGCGGAATCTCCGTGCCCCCGGAGGTGATGGCGCAGTTCCGGGCATTGCTTCCTGATGCGACGGACGAAGACATCCGCAAGTTTTACGCCGCAGATCAGAAGCGCCTGGGGAAGTAGTTCCGGGCGAAGCGGCAGGAAGGACCAACGAAGATGGACGAATACCCTTACAGCAACGGAGCAAACGTGCGCCGGATCGGCCAGGAACCCGAACCGAGGGAACAGTCTCCCCTCGACAGACGGGTGATGCCGGGGGAAATGCGCGCGCAGCTGGCCGCGATCCGGGAACTCCACCCGGAAATGACGGATCTGGGAACCATCCTGCAGAGCGAGCTCGGAAGCGATTTCCGTGAATTCGTAAGACAGGGCATGGATTACGTGGACGCATATACGCTGGCGGCAAGAAACTGGATGCACAGAATCAGCGGCGACCACGAGCGGACCCGGCAGGGAGAAAGGGCGCCGGCGCCTCCCTCTGCCGGAAGAGAAAACCCCGTGCCTCCGGGCGTGCTGGCGCAGTTCCGCAACATGGCGCCTGACGCGGCAGAAGAAGACATCCGGAATTATTACGCAGCCGATCAGGCCCGCATGGGCAGATGAACCCGGGCGGATCGGCAGGAAGGACCAAAGAGCAATGAGAGGTTTTATTCCTTATCAGAACGAAGACGGGCGGGTGCCCCCCTGGGAGTATCTGCCCTGCGGGGCGATCACGCCGAAGCTGGGCATGGCGCTTTATCAGTCCAGCGGCAATCTGGCGATCGCCACGGGCACCACGAAGCCCACCTACATCTCCATGGTGGAGAAGAGCGCCGCCTGCACGGCGGGCGATCTGATCCCGGTCATCAAGGTGCTGCCGGATCAGATTTTCGAGTGCACCACATCGGCCAGCCTGAGCGGCGTGCCCATCGGCAGCAAAGTGACGCTTCATGCCAGTAATGGCCTGCAGATCACCGGCACCACCAGCTCCGGCGTGGCCAGCATCGTCGCCAAGGACGGCGACGCCAGCGGCAGCCGCTGCCTGGTGAGATTCGACTAATCGAGGAAGGAGGACAAAACAATGGCAGCGAACATCACATTTTCCGAAGGCTCCGGCGTCAACAACAGCATCTACGGCAATTCCCAGAGCCCCGTTCGGATGATCATCGAGAAGAGGGGCGAAGCCTTCGAGCAGGAATCCATCGTCAAGCAGATCTTCAAGATGGACAAGTCCGAGCACTGGTCCGAGAAATACACGGGCCTGACCGGTATGAGCGGCTTCCAGGCCGTGGGCGAAAACGGCGCGTACCCTACCGACGGCCAGGAAGAAGGCTACAGCACGGTGCTGGCAGCCGTCACCTGGAAGGACAGCTTCTCCCTGAGCCGCGAGATGATCGAGGACACGAAGAGCCTGGATCTGCGTCAGAAGCCCATGGGCTTCGTTACCGCCTACTACCGCACCAGAGAGAAGTTCGGCGCGGCCCTGATCGGAGGCGCCATCAAGGGAGATGCCAGCCTGAGCTTTGCGAGCAATCATTTCTCCCTCAAGACCGCCGACGGGCAGAACCTGTTTTACTCCGCACATCCGAACAAGATCGCCGGAGACGCCCAGTGCAACCTTTTCTCCGACGCTTTCAGCTCGGATGCCCTGGGCATGCTGGAGGTCAAGATGCAGAACACCCGCGGGGACAACGACGAGATCCTGGACGTAGCTCCGGATACCATCCTGATCCCCAACCAGCACGCCCTGAAGAAGGCTGTCTTTGCCGCCGTGGGCGCGGACAAGGACCCGGAGACCGCCAACAACGGCTTCAACTATCAGTTTGGCCGCTGGAATATCATCGTCTGGCCCTACCTCAACCAGTTCATCACCTCCGGCACCAGCCCCTGGGTCCTGCTGGACAGCCGCTACAACAAGGACTACGGCAGCCTGATCTGGCTGGACCGGGTGGCCCTGGACGTCAAGTCCACGGTGGACGACAACACGGACGCCAACGTGTGGCGCGGCTACGCCCGCTTCACCGCCGGCTTCCATGACTGGCGCGGCATCGCCTGCGCCGGCGTCAGCGGCGCGACGGACCTGTCCTGATCGGAGGTGTGAGGCATGGCCGGATACACCAAATTCACCAATGTTGAGGTGACCGGGGCGCTCCGCGCCTCCGGCGGCGTGAGCGGCAACGTCACCGGCAAACTGATCGGGCTCCCGACGGGCGTCAGCATTTCCAAAAGCGCCAACTATACGCTGGCGGCCGGAGAAAAGGTCTTCTACATCGGGATCACCCTTGGGGCGGCCAGCAAGACCGTGACGCTGGACCTCGACGAAGGCGCGGTCTGCATCGTCGTGAACGAAGGCGGGACCAACGCCTTTACCTGCAAGAACGTCTCCGGAGACAGCGGCACCAGCATCGCGGCGGGCAAGGCATATCTCGTGAGAGCCAGCAAGACCGCCAACAGCACCAAGTTCACCCTGCTGAACGACGGGACCTGATAAGGGGGCGGCGGCATGAAAAAGTTTCTCAGAGCGGCGGGGATTCGAGCGCTGAGGACCGTGGCACAGACGGCGGTGGCCGTCATCGGCACCAGCGCGCTCCTCAGTGACGTGAACTGGGTCGCCGTTGCCTCTGCGTCGGTACTGGCGGGAATCCTGAGCCTTCTGACTTCGGTGGCCACGGGACTTCCGGAAGCTGGAGGCCGGGGAGGCGACATCTGATGGAATGGACCGTTGTGGTGGTGCTGATCGCATTGGTGGGGCTCATCGTCAGCGTCCTGACGCCTGCGATCAAGCTGAATACCAGCGTCACGAAGCTGAGTACTCTGGTAGACAGCCTCAACAGCAAGCTCAGCTCCATGGAGAGCAACAACAGCGAAGCACACAGGCGCATTTGGAGTGAGCTGGATGGCCACCGTGCGACAATCAACGAACACGAGACCAGGATCACCGTACTGGAAATGCACCAGGAATAAAGCTGTCAACGAAAGGGAGGCGGGGAAGGAATCCCGCCTCCCTTTTGCAGTATATCGGATAAGGAGGCGACGAAATGCCGAAGCCGACGGAGAAGAAGCTGAAGGAGATCGAGGACGAGCGCAAGAAACAGAAGGAAGAGGAAGAGCGCAAGAAGAAGGAAGAAGAGCGCAAGAAAAAAGAAGAACAGGAGAAGAAAGAGCGGGAGCAGCAGGAACGGAACGCAAAGAGCGCCGGGGAGGCCATGGACCTGGTGAAGAGCTTCTCCAATGCGGGAACACCCGGCGGTGGCGCTGCCAGGAACGGCGGGAGCAAATCCGGGAGCGGAGCAGGCACCCAGACCGGGAGCGGGATTGCAGGCAGCGGCAAGACCGGATCCGGGGAAACAGGCGCCACCGGGAGCAGTGACGGGAGCAAATCCACGAGCGGGACCACCCCGTCCTTTGTGCAGGCATATCGCCAGACGATGCCTCTGGTGCGGGGGAACGCCACCGCGAACCTGGTCAAGGGGATGGAGGAACGTCTGCAGCGGAGAAAAGCGGCGGAGACACCGACAATTCGCACAGAATTGGCGCCCCTTCCGCAGCGGTCAGAGAACCGTGAGGAACCGGAAACACTCACGCTGCCGGACCTGCACGAAAGCGAAGCCCGCAGAGATCGCAGGGCCGGGAGCGCCAACGGACTCCCACCGGGAATTGTGCTGCTTCCCGGGGATCCGAATGATAAGTCCAAACCGGTAAAGCTGCCGGGAAATCCGAAAGAAAAACCGACCCTTACGCTTCTGAGCAAGCCGAACCTTCCCGAACTGCCCGATGACAATGGTGGGAGCGGCAACGACGACCGGAACGCCAGGAGCGCCGGGGAAGTTATGGATATGGTCCGGGGGATGGGCGAAATCGCATTGTCCCTCCGAGAAAAGGACGAAGCTCCGACCAAAACCTACGGCCAGAGCGAGCATTCCGGGAGCGGGCTCAGCCTGCCACCTCTGGAGGAAGACGACGAATCCGCCGGAACGCCCGGACGGTATGCCCTGACGCCGGAGCTGGAGGCGGAGTATCAGCGGCGGAGCCGCGGGGAAGTCGGGCCCAATACAGCGCCGAACGCCTATCAGCAGTACATGATGGAGCAGGAGAACCGGCGGAGTGAGGAGGCAGCCCAGGCGCGGGAGAACACGCCCAGCGGGTGGAAAGGCGTCGGCAACACGCTGGGCGGCATGGCAGCCGGATTTATGTCCGGCGTGGGGAATCCGCTGTACGTCATGGCGCGGATCATGGAAATCCCGGACGATATCCTTTATGCCATTACGAAGAATGAAAGATTCAATCTGGACAGGGAACCCGGACTGCGGGACAGCGCAGCCCTGAAAGCATCCGATTCCTTCAAAGAGGAAGCGGAGAAGGCTTCCGAAAAGGCCGGCGTCGCAGGGAAAATGCTGATCTCCGGCGCGGAAGCAGCGGGGAACATGATGTCTTCCGCCGGGATCTACGGGCAGGCACTCGGCTCGATATCGAACGCCGGCGGAGCTGCCAGGCTCGCGGAGATCGCGGACAGCAGCCCGCTGCTGACCTCAGCCGCGAGCCGCCGGGGCGCGAAAATGGCCCTGGATATCCTCAGCAATCCCGGAAACTTCGGAATCTCTTTGGGGAGCGGCGTGAGCAGCTACTCCGACGCTCTGGCCAGAGGGGCGACCCTTGAACAGGCCGCTGCAAACGGAATCTACAAGGGCCTGCTGGAATACCTCAGCAACAAGAGCTTCAACGGGACCCCGTTCGAAGACGTACCCGGTGAAAAAGGCTATGTTACGCAGCTGGTGGAGCATCTGGCGGACAAGATCGGCGCCAGCGATATCCTCACCGCCTTTAACCAGAGCACGGGCGGAAAGGTAGTCAACTGGCTCTTTGACAAGGCGGGCGAGGGCATGGAAGAGGTCATCACCGGCTTCGGCGAACCCTTGATCGACAGGCTCACCTTTGACAGAAACGCGGACCTTGCCACGGTGGATGAACTGTCGGATGAGTTCTTCGGCGGCGTGCTGCTGAGCCTGCTGCTGAGCGGCGGAGACTTCCTGGCCGGCGGGAACAAGACGAGGGTCACCGAGCGCGAGGTGATGGAGAGCCTTGTGGAGAAGGGCATATCTCCGGAGACCGCAAGGAAGTACGCGGGAAAAGTGGCCGAGGCTGCGACAGCAGCGATCGAGGCCGGCAATGCCGAGGCGCGGGGAGAACTGGCCGAGGCGGAAAACTATGAAATGACGCTGCCCCCGATGGCGCAGGATGCGCCGGAAGCATATGCCGGGGGAAAGACCAAGGCCACGCCGCCGCTGCCGCGGAGAGCATCTGAGCGGCAGAAAGAGCGCATCGAAACGCGCATGATGGAGGCTCCGGAAGACAGCGGCATGACGCTTCCGGCGCTGTCTCCGGAAGATCAGGAGGCGCAGGTCCGGGCGGTGGATCGGGCAGCACAGGAAGCGGCGCAGCGGGATGCCATGGCGGAGGCGCGGGGGATCCCGGAAATGTCGCTGCCGGCGCTGGCGGAAGAATCGGAAACGATTACGAATCCTGAGCTGGCGATGCCGGTCCGGGAGGCAGGGAAGACTGCGGTGGACGTCAGGGATGCCAAGAAGGATAGGCGGCGGCAGACCGTGCTTGCACAGCAGCGGCAACGGCAGATGGCGGACGGCACCGCCGCGAGCCTGAGAGACCTGGGCTTCGAGAACGCGGGAGAAGAAGAGACCGTTTATATCCGGCCGGAGGAACGCTGGGACGCCGACGAGCAGGCCGTGGCCGCCGCGCTGAGAGCGCAGGGGATCGAGCCCACCTTCGTCACCGGGCTTATGCGGAACGGGAACGGGGAAAAGGTCAGCGGCATCCTGGAAGGGGATCGGCTGGCCCTGCAGACAGACAATCGGAGCAGATCCCTGCAGGAACTGGCGGAGGATGCACTGGGCAGGCCTTTGGACATCGGGCGCGAAGGCTTCGACGCTGCCGCCGGCGCTGCCATGCAGAGCAGGACCGAAAACGCCAGGAGACCGGCAAAAAAAGAAACCGCCCGCGCGCAGGCGACGAGAGCCAGCGCGGAGGCGGCAGGAGCATCCGGGGAAGCGGCAGACAGCGCGGCCCGGCTGTCTTCCATTCTGGGAAGGGATATCCTCTTTTACAGCGAGGATGCGCAGGATGGGAGCTGGACAAACGGCTACACGGCGGATGGGAAGATTTATATCAATGCTGCCGTGCAGGAAAAGCCTGTGGTGTGGGTGGTGGCGCATGAACTGACCCACAATGTTGAGAACTCCAAAGCTTATGAGGGCCTGCGGAAAATAGCACAGCAGACCTACGGCGATCGCTGGAGCCAGATGGTCAGGAACCGGGTCGAGAGCTCGGAGAGATCGGCGCAGAAGCTCGGAAACGAAGAGATCGCCCTGACACCGGAGCAGGCAGAGAGGGAACTGACGGCAGATTTCTTTGCCAATCAGCTGCTGACCGATGAAGATGCGATCCGGCAGGTCGTGAAGTACGACGCAACCATGGCCAGGAGGATCGTCAGCTATCTGCGAAACCTTCTGAACAAACTGAAGGGGAAAGAGCCTACTCTGGAATGGGCCATCGACAGATATTCCGCTGCCCTGAAGGAGACCGCGAAGGGCGCGATGGCGCGGGGCGAGGCCAGGGGCGCGAATGCCGGAGAATATGAAATGACTCTGCCCTCGCTTCAGATGGAAGCTGAGCGGGAATTCGGCCTGGAGCTGCCGACAGATGCTCAGTACAGCGCCGAAGACGGTAGCGAGTCAAATGCAGATCAACAGTATGAGGCGGCGCAGAGAGCCTATGAAGGCAAATCACTGGCAAACAGCGAGGACCTTTATTCCTATGATTTCCTTACAAGCCTGCCGGACGTCACGATCGTCAACTTGCCTTCTTTGGCCGATCTGTACGGAAATGACGGAGAATTCGCAAGATCAGATGTTGTTGAAAAAGGGAAGGGCAATGCCGCCCGGCATGGCGAGGAACGCAACGGGAACATCTATGCGAAGAACAAATATACCGGAAGGGAAATCCGAGTCACGTCCGGAGGCATTCGGCATGGTCTCCAGGGAAGTTCTCAGCGTATACTCACGAATGCAAGACTGGGAGCACTGGCGGGAGACCTCATAGAAGAGGCGGTACCGATCAACGGACTTCATCCTGAAACGTCAGACCCAAAGGTGAACGGCACATACGCCATGGCGTCATACGTTCAGGATGAAGCAGGACATGAATATGTGGCGATCCTCACAATTGACCAGCGTAATGAGGAACTCGTCGGTATTGATTTGGTCGATGTCCTCCATTCGATCAACGGGAGATATAGAAATAGTAGCCGGGTAAGCACAAAGCTCCAGGGGTTTAACCCATCCACGACTACTAAAACGAGTGTAGCAGATTTCTTGAATGTTGTCAACGAATGTTTCCAGAGCATCTTGTCGGATGATGTTTATAATAGACTGAATCCTGGAAGCGCAGAACGGGCAAAGGGGTATTATACCGGCAGAACGCTCTTCAGCGCAGAAAACGAAGGAGACAGCGCGGAGATCATGCTCGGCGGGCGAAAGCTCCTGGGGACCCCTGCGCTGGACAAACTGGGCGTGAAGGTGAGCGGGAGCGTTGGACGGTATGCCAACACGGAGCAGCTGCTTGCGAAGAGCAGGGCAGCGAAGCAGCTCCAGGAAGAGACCAGAAAAGCGGAGAAGCGTCTCCAGGCCACGGAAGCCGAGATGGAATTCGCCAGCGGCATCGCCGCCATGATCTACGATGAGGACGATATTCCGGACCGGCTCCGCAAGGACGTGGTCATGGAGCTGGCGGACTACTACTTCGCTGCGGACAGCGCGAACCTGGACACCCTGGGCAAGGTCCGGGCGGACATCAACAAGGGGCTGCGGGATGAAGTGCAGGGGCTGTTGGAGGAAGTGGACTTCCGGCCTATGAGCATGCTCATGCTCAACGAACGGACACCGGAGCGCAGCTTCCGAAGGATGTTCGGAGAGCGGGGGAAGGAGATCTCCGAATGGCTGATCAGCCCGGTCAAGGAGAATGAGGCTGAAAAGATCCGCTGGTACAATAAGCAGATGGACGCCGTGCGGAAATTCCGGGACAGCAGCGGCAAAGAGCGGGAGCTGACCAGGGAGGAAAGCGCCCTCACCATGAAGGTGATCGAGGGGAAGGCGGCAGCGGAGATGATCGCGGACCTGGAAACCAATCCGAAGAACCGGGACGGAAAGCAGACGGCCAAGGAAATCCGGGCCGCAGCGGAGAACATCCGGAAGGGTGAGGATCCCGGCGACGCGGCCAGAGAGTTCAGCTTGGGAGATCGGGAGCGGGACATGGCGGAACGCTATGCCCAGTGGCAGAACACGCTGGAGGAACTCAAAAGCGCCGACAGCACCATCGTCGAGGCCGCAGCGGAGAAGTATTCGGAGCAGTTCGACGACTTCTATGCCGCGATCAATGATTTCCTCGCTGCCCACGGATATGAGCCCATCGGGTATCTGAAGGGCTATGCGCCTCCCATGCAGCCGGAAGAGAATCAGAGCGCC
>JAEEGI010029146.1_pt1 | contig 10452 bp, 7 predicted proteins | sample 8958751 | NCBI WGS metagenome assembly JAEEGI01 (sample SAMN16246545, study PRJNA631951) | gut metagenome | biome: gut microbiome; feature: rumen; material: KS-attached | host: Bos | place: Iran: Karaj | collected 2018-10 | reverse complement strand
AGGCGTGCCTCTTAAGCCACTCGAGCATCTCTCCAATTGAGGACTGCAAAGATAGGAATATTTCGCGAGTAACTGCAAAAAAATCTTTTTTTTCTTTTTTGATTTTCCGTATATTCGCATAATCAAAACGTTACGGCTTGGAAGAAAGACTCTTCACGCAGGAAGATGAATGGGCGAAGCGTGTGCTGGTCCGTCTCCCGGGAATCCGGGAACGGGATCCGTGGCCGGCGCTGGACCGGCAGCCCATCGGCCCCGATTCCCGGCAGCGGGTGCACCTGGTTATCCTGGGATTCGACCCGTATGCGGAAGCACTGGCTGTCCATGCGGCGCTGGTCGCGCATTATCCGAACTTCCGGCCGGAAGAGGCCGAGCCCATCCGGAGCCGGATTACTATCGTGAACAACGAGGGTGAGGAGTGGGAGGCTCCGTTCATCTCCCGGTACAAGCCGTTGTTCGAGAATTCTTTCTGGAGGAGGGTCGAAAGGGGAGACGTCGTCACGCAGTACCATGCTCCTGCTTACAATGGCAAGCGGAGTTCTTTTACGGATGTCGAATGGGAATTCATCCATGCCGATCCGGAAGGTGCGTTCGTGCAGGGTCTGCTCGAAGCCTGGGCTGCCGACCCCGATGAGCAGCTTACCGTGGCTGTCTCCGGCAGTAGCGACGCGGACAATCTCCACTGGTGCAGACAATTACCACCTTGCTTGGAAAAGACACAGGTGCCAGTATTGCTCAGGCAGAAAGAGACCGGGCTTGTGGGCCAAGCCGGCCTGGAAGGCAACGTCCATCTGTTCGGTATGGCTGGTGCAGAGCCGGAAATGACCCGCCTTCTCTCCGAAATGGGCAAACGCGTCAACTATCTGTACACCTGCTTCGCCGGCGAAGGTGTCATTCCCGTAACTTTTCCGCCCGAAGCCGTGGAAAGGGCCTGGTGGGAAAAGTGCAGTCCGCGGATGCGCCGTTCGAGTATCTGCTGTGTCATGGGCATAACGCCCAAACTGCGTTCGCTGGGACACGACGCCCGCGACGTGGATGCTTACTATACCCTGACTGATACGGAGGCCGGCCTGCTGGCCCGGACGGAACACTACCGTTGGTGTACCGAGCGCCTGATCGCCGGCTACCGTCCCTGTACGGAGGCAGAGCGCGCGGCAATCGGCAGGAACATCGAACAAATCCTGGAAGCCCGGCGTACCGGTCAGGAACCCCCTGAAAACCTGAAAGAGAAGTTCAAGGAAAAAGATATCCACTATGACCTGTGCGCCTACGACGAACTCGGCCCCGACGCATCAGGCAGGGACGTGAAACGCTACGACTTCGACGTGGTGGCCGGCATTCCGCTTATCCTGAAACCGGCCCTTTCGGTTAGCCGGCGAGGAAACGGTTGATATTGTCCTCGATGCGGCGCTCGATGTTTTCGACATTGTGCTTGATGAAAGGAGCGCCGGTGATGTGCTCGTAGAGTTCGATGTAGCGGTCGGTAATTCCGTCGACCACTTCTTCCGTCATCGGAGGAACCTGCTGTCCTTCCTTCCCCTGGAAACCGGAGGCCATGAGCCATTCGCGCACGAACTCTTTGGAGAGTTGTTTCTGGCGCTCGCCGCGGGCGAGGCGTTCTTCATAACCTTCGGCGTAGATGTAACGGGAGGAGTCGGGCGTGTGGATCTCGTCCATCAGGTAGATCTTGCCGTCCTTCTTGCCGAATTCATATTTGGTGTCCATCAGGATGAGTCCGCGTTCGGCGGCCAGCTCCTGCCCGCGCTGGAAGAGCGCCAGCGTGTATTGCTCAAGCTGGGCATAGTCTTCAGCCGAAACCAGACCGCTGGCGATGATCTCGTCACGGCTGATGTCCTCATCGTGTCCTTCGCTGGCTTTGGTGGTCGGGGTGATGATAGGGTGGGGAAGCTTTTGGTTTTCCTTCATTCCTTCCGGCAGCGGTTCGCCGCAGAGGGTCCGCTTGCCGGCCTTGTATTCCCGCCAGGCGTGGCCTGCCAGATAGCCGCGGACCACCATCTCTACCTTGAAAGGCTCGCAGAGGATGCCGATCGTGGCCATCGGGTCGATTTCCTTGATTTTCCAGTTCGGCACGATGTCGGCCGTCTTGTCGAGGAAGCTCGAAGCGATCTGGTTGAGCACCTGGCCTTTGCAGGGGATGCCCTTGGGAAGCACGACGTCGAAGGCGGAGATACGGTCGGTGGCTACCAGGACGATGTATTTTCCGTCGATGAAATAAACGTCCCGGACCTTGCCGACGTAGCGGCCGGTCTGTCCCGGGAAATGGAAATCGGTGTGGGTGATGGCTTTCATTTTATTTTCAGGTATTCGTTCTCGTAGTATTGGATGTAGGCGCGGTTCAACAGCCGGAAACCGCCCGGGGTGGGGTAGTCGCCGCTGAAGTACCAGTCACCGGGGTGGTTGGGACAGGCCTTGTGCAGGCCTTCGAGCGATTGGTACACGATCTCCACGTCGGCTTCGACATCGTCGGTCTTGAGGAGTTCCACGATCTTGCGGCTGATTTCCTCATCGGTGAACAGGTCGTAGATCCGGCGGACGTAGTTTCGCATTTCCGCAGCGGGAAGGTTCTCCTGCTTCTTGCAGAGCCGGTACACTTCGTCGAGGAGGTCGAGGTGGTCCTGGTCGCGCAGGAGGGCTACGGCGGCGTGGAAGGCGATGAACTCGTCGAGCCGCGCCATGTCGATGCCGTAGCAGTCGGGATAACGCACCTGCGGGCTGGAGCTCACGATGACGATCTTGCGGGGATGGAGCCGGTCGAGGATGCGGATGATGCTCTCGCGCAGCGTCGTACCGCGCACGATGCTGTCGTCGATGACCACCAGGTTGTCGATGTAGGGCTCGAGTGTGCCGTAGGTGATGTCGTACACGTGGCCGGCCAGGTCGTTGCGTGCGGCACCTTCCGTGATGAAGGTGCGTAGCTTGATGTCTTTTGAAACCACTTTGTCGGCCCGGACGCCGGGATAGAGGCAGCGGATACCTTCGACCATGCCGTAGTAGGCCACCTCGGCGGTATTGGGGATGAAGGAGAAGACGGTGTGGTCGATGTCGTGGTCGATGGCCTTGAGGATGTTGCCGCGCAGCTGGAAGCCCAGCTGCTTGCGTTCCTGGTGGATGTCACGGTCGTTGCCGCGGCTGAAGTAGATACGCTCAAAACTGCAGGCGGCCAGCTTGCCGGCCGGAATGATCTGCTGGAGCGAGCGCTCGCCGCGTCCGTTGACAATCAGCGCCTGGCCGGGCATAAGTTCGTGGACCTGGTCGCACTCGACGGCAAAAGTGGTCTGGAGTACAGGCCTTTCGCTGGCGACGGCCACCAGTTCGTCGTCGGCATACCAGAAGGCGGGACGGATGCCGTTGGGGTCGCGCATCGAGAAGAGTTCCCCGCTGCCCGTGATGCCGCAGACCACATAGCCGCCGTCAAAGTGGGGCATCGTGGTGCGGAGCACGTTGGCGATTTCCAGATGCTCGTCGATGTAGGCTGTGATCTGGCGTCCTTCCAGATGCTGCTCCTTGGCTGCTACGAAATTGCGCTCCACTTCCCGGTCGAGGCGGTGTCCCATCAGCTCCAGCATGATGTAGGCGTCGGAATTGATGCGGGGATACTGGCCCTGGTCGGCCAGGGTGCGGAACACTTCGTCCATGTTGGTCATGTTGAAGTTGCCGCAGATGCACAGATTCTTGGCCTTCCAGTTGTTGCGGCGCAGGAACGGATGGACGTACTTGATGCCGCTGTAGCCCGTGGTCGAGTAGCGGAGATGGCCCATATAGAGCTCCCCGATGAACGGGGGCTCCTCTCCCGGAGCCGTTTCGTCAATCTGCTGGTGAACTTTGGCGAAGATATCCGCGATGGCATCTTTGCCGAGTCCTTTTTCACGGAACATATATTCGTGTCCCGGCTCCGTGATGATCTTGACGCTGGCGATGCCGGCGCCTTCCTGGCCCCGGTTGTGCTGCTTCTCCATCATCAGATAGAGCTTGTTGAGCGCATAGGCTTCCGTTCCGTATTTTTCCTTGTAGTAGGAAAGCGGCTTGAGCAGCCGGATCATGGCGATGCCGCATTCGTGCTTGAGTGGTTCCATCGGATTGACGTACTAAGCCACAAAAATAATAAAAAACGGGCACCTTCCCAAAGAAAGGTGCCCGAAAGATGGGCGGTCTGCCGGATCCGCCCTCGATTCACTGGTATCTTAGAATGCTGAGATAAGTTCTTCGTTGGTATAGGCGTCTGCGCCGTAGCAGGTCTTCAGGTAAGCCAGGCCGCCGAGGTAGTCTTCTTCCGTGAAGGAATTCGTGGCTTCTTTGGCGACGACCACATCGTAGCCGAGGCAGAAGGCGTCTGCCGACGTATGGCGGCAGCACATATGCGTGTGAAGCCCCGTGATGACAACGGTCTTGACACCGAGTTCCTTGAGCAGGATGTCGAGATCGGTCTGGAAGAAACCGCTGTAGCGGCGTTTCGGCACGACAAAGTCCTCTTCGTGGATGGGAAGTTCGGGAATGACTTGTGCACCGGGTGTCCCGACAATGGCGTGGTCGCCCCAGATGAGCAGTTCGCGGTCGATGCCGGGGCGGTGAGCGTCGTTGCAGAAAATCACGGGAACGCCTTTTTCGCGGGCTGCGTCAAGCAGGCGGGCGGTTGCGGGGACGATGGCACGGGCACGGTCACAGCCGATGGCGCCGGTCACAAAGTCGTTGAGCATGTCGACGACCAGGATGGCGGGTTTGTTGAGTTTTTCCATTTATGTAAAAGATAAGGGTTTGGTAAACGAAAGAAAAAATACCAATTTCTGTGCCAACCTTGTCGGCTTGTTGCTATCTTTGCGCCCCGAAATTGAAAAAACCGCAATGCAAGCACTCTGGACAGTCCTGATGCTGGTGTGTTCCAACATCTTTATGACTTTCGCCTGGTATGGCCATCTCAAACTGCAGGAAATGAAAATCTCGACCGGCTGGCCGCTGATCCTGGTGATCCTCTTCTCCTGGGGCATCGCCTTTTTCGAGTACTGCCTGACCGTTCCGGCCAACCGCATCGGTTTCGTGGGCAACGGTGGGCCGTTCAACCTGATGCAACTCAAGGTCATTCAGGAAGTCATCTCCCTGACGGTCTTTTCGATCATCGTGCTTTTCGTCTTCAAGGGCCAGGCTCTCCAGTGGAATCACCTGGCCGCTTTCGCGTGCCTCGTTCTGGCGGTCTTCTTCGTATTCCTCAAATAAGGAATTCTATCGTTTGTAGGTCAGTGTCTTCAGACAGTCGGAGCTGCCGCCGTAGAGCAGTTCCCAGTCTCCTTTGAGCGGAACCATATCACGCTGCTCGGGCGACCAGTATAAGAAGGTCTCGTCGGAGAGGGGGATGGAGACTTCTACGGTCTTCCCGGCCGGGATTGTGACGCGGGTGAAACCGCGAAGGCTCTTCAGCGGGCCTTCCGCATCGCCGGGACGACGGACGTACAGCTGCACGACTTCGGTCGCTTCCCGTGTACCGGTATTGGTCACGGGGACGATGAGCTTGCGGCCCTTGACGCGGGCATCCCCGTATTCGAACGTGGTGTAGGAGAGGCCATAGCCGAAAGCGTAGAGAGGATCCCCGGTGAAATAGCGGTAGGTACGGCCCTTCATGTCGTAGTTCTCATAATCCGGGACCTGCGTGATGTCGCGGTAGAAAGTGACGGGGAGTTTGCCGGAGGGAGCTACTTCGCCGAAAAGGATGTCGGACAGGGCGTTGCCGCCTTCCTCACCGGGATACCAGGCCTGGAGGATGGCGTCGCAACTCTCCGTTTCAGGTACCAGGCCCATCGCTGAGCCGGAGAAATTCACCAGCACGACTTTCTTGCCGGCATCGTGCAGCGCCTGGAGCAGATGCCGTTGGACCAGCGGAAGCTGGATGTCGGTGCGGTCTCCGCCCCGGAAGCCCGGGAGGGTAACGGGCATCTCTTCCCCTTCGATGCGGGGAGAGATGCCGCCCGCGAAGATGACGATGTCGCAGCCGGCCAGGCTGTCGAGGACGGCCTTCTCAGCTTTGGCGTCAGGCGCCTCGATGCGGACCAGTTCGCAGCCGTGCAGAACCTTCAGGTCCGGGATGCGGGCTTTGAGTGCATCGGCCAGCGTCACGGTCTGTTCGGGGATGGCGTTGTAGTTGCCCCAGAGCATTTCGCGGTCGTCGGCGTTGGGGCCGACGAGGGCGATTTTCGCATCGGCGGCGAGCGGAAGCAGTCCGTTTTTGTTTTGCAGCAGGACGATGGATTCCTGCGCCATTCTGCGGGCGAGAGCCAGGTGTTCGGGGCCTTCCACGATTCCATCTTTCAAGTGGTCCCAGGGGGCGATGTTGCCGTCGAGTTCACCGAGGCGGTAGCGGGCTGCGATCAGGCGTTCCAGGCTGCGGTCCACGTCTGCCTCCAGCAACTTGCCGCTTCGTACAGCCTCCGGAATGAATTTGTAGGAGACACCGCAGTTGAGGTCGGTGCCGGTATGTACCGCGATGGAGGCAGCCTCCACGGCGTTCTCGCTGAAGCCGTGCCGGCCGTTCTCATAGAAGTCGGCGATGGCCCAGCAGTCCGAGACGACAAGGCCCTTATAACCCCATTCGCCCCGAAGGATGGTATTGATCAGATAATCACTGGCTCCGCAAGGGTAACCGCGGAAGCGGTTGTAGGCAATCATGACTTCCTGCACGTCGGCACGCGTGACCAGGTCCTTGAAGGCGGGGAGATAGGTTTCGCGCAGGTCGCGTTCCGAGACTTCTGCGTTGAAACTGTGGCGGTTCCATTCCGGACCCGAGTGGACGGCGAAGTGCTTGGCGCAGGCGTGCGCCTTCAGTACGGGGGCGTCGGAAGGCCCTTGAAGGCCGCGCACGACCGCCATACCGAGCTGTCCCGTCAGATAGGGATCCTCACCGTAGGTTTCCATGCCGCGGCCCCAACGCGGGTCGCGGAAGATGTTGATATTGGGCGTCCAGAACGTAAGCCCTTGATACTGGCCGACGGAACCGGTCTCCTTTGCCTGGCGGTTCTTCACCCGGGCTTCGTCGCTGACAGCCGTGAACACTTCATAGAGCAGCGGCTCGTCGAAGGAGGCGGCCATGCCGATGGGTTGGGGGAAGACCGTGGCTTTGCCGTTGCGGCCCACGCCGTGGAGCGCTTCGTTCCACCAGTTATAGGCCGGGATGCCGGCGTCTTCGACAGCGGCTGACGGATGCACCATCAACGAGGCTTTCTGTTCGAGGGTCAAGCCGGAGATGAGTTGTCGGGCACGTTGTTCGTCAGTGGGCTGTGTGGCGCAGGCGGTGGCGAGCAGCAGTAAGAGCAGGGCGGTTTTTTTCATAGGGGTACATTTTGTACAAAAATACGAAAAAAACCGGCAGGGAGGGGTGTTTAATTCATCCCTCTTTGCTTCTTGATGGTCTCGTAGGCCTCCTGGATCTTGCGGAATTTTTCCTCGGCGGCTTTCTGGACATCGGGACCGAGGGTGGCGACCTTGTCGGGGTGGTTTTTCATCGCCATGCGGCGGTAAGCTGTCCGGACTTCGTCATCGGTGGCGGAAGGGGAGATTTCCAGCACGGCGTAGGCAGCATTGGTGTCCTTCTTGAACATGGCCAGGACGGAGTCGGCGTCGGATTTGCTGAGCCGGATGACCGTCGCGATGACTTCGAGGACACTCCGTTCGGCATCTGAGAAATCGCCGTCGGCGCGGGCGATCTGGACCAGATAGTGGAACAGCTGGAGTCGCTGCGAATAGTTCATGTTGACGGCGATCTGGTCGCCCACCGAGTAGATGTTGACCTGCTGGGCGTTCAGTTTGTTGAGCATCTGCATCGCCTCCGTAGCGGCCTGCTCCCCGAAATTGCGCCGCATGAAGTCGCGCACGCAATCCAGCTCGGCCGGATGGACTTTCCCGTCGGCTTTGATGACCGCGGAGGAAAGGACCAGAAGGCTGACGAAAAAGCTGTTTCGCTGTTCGGAAGCCGTGTAGCCACGGTTCCCGGCCGGCCGCTGCCAGCCGCCGGCCTGTCCTGTGCTGTCATCCGTTCCCGGAATCCGGCGTGCCATATCGATATAGGTGTCAACGGCCTTTCCCAGCAGGAATCCGATCAGGGCGCCGATAGGCCCCCAGGAAACCCAGCCGAGAAGCCCTCCGATCCATTTTGCTGCTCCCATGCCTCGATTAGTTTCGTTAACAGTGTCATCGCCCATCAAAAGTCGGTCCATTCTGTTCTGACTGACAGAATGTCCGGATGCCTGCCGTTTCCCGCACGTTCAAAGATTGGTGTGATTGTTCAAATTGGTGCAGAGCAGTTGCCGCTTCAGAAAAAAAGCCGTAAGTTTGTAGGAAAGAACAATCAATTAACAGCCATCCCATATGAAAAAAATCTTCCTGATTGCCACTGCCATGCTTTGCACGCTGGCTCTGTTCGCCCAGCCGAAGCTGCGGAAGGACAACATCGATGAGATCCTTAAAGCATTGACCCTTGAAGAGAAGGCCACGCTGCTTGTAGGCGGCGGCTGGGGCTCTGCAACAGCCGGTTCGATGACGGCTTCCAGCGAATCGCTGGTTTCCGGTGCAGCCGGAACCACCCGTCCCATTCCGCGCCTCGGCATTCCTGCGACTGTCCTGGCCGACGGCCCTGCCGGACTGCGTATCAATCCGACACGTCCCGGTACCAATGCAACTTTCTATTGCACCGGCTTCCCCGTAGGCACCGTCCTGGCTTCGACCTGGAACATGCCCCTTGTCGAAAAACTGACCACTGCCATGGGCGATGAGGTCAGGGAATACGGTGTGGATGTACTCCTGGCTCCGGGCCAGAACCTGCATCGCAACCCGCTCTGCGGCCGTAACTTCGAGTATTTCTCCGAAGACCCGCTGCTCGCCGGTAAGACGTCCGCCGCCTATATCCGCGGCGTCCAGAGCAACGGCGTGGGCGTGAGCGCCAAGCACTTCGCCGCCAATGACCAGGAGGTAAACCGCCAGGAGAACGATTCACGCATCAATACGCGCGCGCTCCGTGAGCTCTACCTCAAGGGCTTTGAAATTGCCGTCCGGGAAGCCGATCCCTGGACCGTGATGTCTTCCTACAACAAACTTAACGGCAATTATACGCAGCAGAGCTACGACCTGCTGACTACCGTCCTTCGTGAAGAATGGGGATTCAAGGGCATCGTGATGACCGACTGGGGCAACAAGAAAGGAACCGTGGCCGCCGTCAAGGCCGGCAACGACCTGATGGAACCCGGTATGGAGAATGAAATCGAGCGCATCATCGCCGGTGTCAAGGATGGCAGCATCTCGCAGGCCGAACTCGACCGTAATGTGCGTAACATGCTGGAATACATTGTCCGTACGCCGCGTTTCCAGGGCTACAAGTATTCCAACAAACCGGACCTGAAAGCCCACGCGAAACTCGTCCATGAGGCGACTGCCGAAGGTCTGATCCTCCTCGAAAACAATGGCGTACTTCCCCTCAAGGACGTGAAGACGGTGGCTCTCTACGGCATCGGTTCCTACGATTTCATCGCGGGCGGAACCGGCTCCGGCAATGTGAACAAAGCTTATGTCCGCAACGTGGCTGAAGGCTTCAAGGCCAACGGCCTGGAAGTGGATGCCGACATCCAGACCTGGTACGAACAATACATCGCCCTCAAGAAGACCGAGCTCCGCAACAATGCTGCCGATAATGGCCTGGGCATCCTGCTGGGCGACCCGGTCGTTCCTGAAATGGCCATCTCGCGTTCCTTCATCGAGAAGAAGTTGAATGCGACCGATTTCGCCGTGCTGACGATTTCCCGCAATGCAGGTGAAGGCGACGACCGTAAGGCCGCGGACGGCGACTGGACGCTTACGGGCCAGGAGCGTGAACTGCTTCAGACGTTGGCCGATGTCTACCATGCTGTCGGCAAGAAGCTGGTGGTGGTGCTTAATATCGGCGGCGTCATCGAGACGGCTTCGTGGAAGCACATTCCCGATGCCATCCTGCTGGCCTGGACTCCGGGTCAGGAGGGCGGTCTGGCCGTGGCCGACGTACTCTGTGGTGCTTCGAACCCTTCGGGCAAACTCCCGATGACCTTCCCCGTGAGTTACTTCGACATTCCTTCGTCGTTCAACTTCCCGTTCAATTACAAAGGCGGCAACAGCATCGACATGGCCGCGCTGCTGGGTATGGGCACCGTGCGCCGCAATCCGGTCAAGGATATCGACTATACCGACTATGCCGAGGGTATCTGGGTGGGTTACCGCTACTTCGCCACGGCGGGCAAGCCGGTTTCCTATCCTTTCGGCTATGGCCTGAGCTACACCACGTTCGCCTATAGCAAGCCGGCCGTCAAGGTCGACAAGAACGGAAAGGTGACGGCCACGGTTACCGTGACCAACACCGGCAAGGTGGCCGGCAAGGAGGTTGTCGAGCTTTACGTGACGGCGCCCGACGGCGGCCTGGTCAAACCGGTCTTC